>Ga0115011_10001550_pt1 | contig 16541 bp, 14 predicted proteins | sample TroAtlMetagenome_2_FD_88705 | JGI IMG/M metagenome (GOLD analysis project Ga0115011, IMG submission 88705) | Marine eukaryotic phytoplankton communities from Atlantic Ocean - Tropical Atlantic ANT8 Metagenome | ecosystem: Environmental > Aquatic > Marine > Oceanic | place: Tropical Atlantic...
GGAGTTAGATCTCTTCGTCTGAAAGAAGGTTGACACCTTTAGACCTAAGAAGTGCCGCAAACACCCCATCTCCCGAGATTAACTCACCTTCACACCAGACTTTACCTACGCCGCCAGAAGGTGACCGAGCTTTTAGTATAGCCAAGTCGGCACCTTTTCCCTTGTTGGCGGCAGCCTCTGCCCCAGCCCTAAAGGCGCCTGTAACTTCCTCGCTGTCGCTTACTCTCTCAACGATAGCTTTGGGGCTGTCTCTCCATATGTCGGCTCCACTTCCTCCCTTTAGTTGGGATGGGGGCCTGGGTGTGCCTAGCTCTCCTAGCTCCTCTGGGCATACTGCGACAATCTCTCCACCGTTTATGGCCCACTCTGTAATAAAGTTTCGGACAGGTAAAGTCTCTGACGAGCCACCGTCATAGCGGCACTTAGTGCCGCATAAACAGGCTGATACTAAGAGCTTTTTAGGCACACTATTCACTCTCAACGATTGGACTGAATATAGATATTACTGGCTGTTCAGCTTCTGAAATGGTGACCACGCCATCGTTAATTGAGATCCTGCCATCGACTGCCCACATTACAGCCTTTGGAAGAAGTTTGTGCTCTGTCACTAGCACTCGAGCCTTCAAGCTTTCTACGGTATCGAGGTTGCCAACTGCAATAGCGCTCTGCGCTATAATGGGTCCTGTATCTGTCCCTTCGTCGACAAAGTGAACAGTAGCTCCAGCGATCCTTACTCTGGCGTTTATAGCCTGCTTTATAGCCTCCGTTCCTGGGAAGGCGGGGAGCAAGGATGGGTGGATATTAATTATTCTTTCCCTCCATTCCTGGACAAATGCGGACCCGAGAATTCTCATAAATCCAGCGCATACTACCCACTCGATATCTTTCTCTTTCAAAGTCTGAGAGAGAAGGTCATCATAGTCCGCTCGCGATTGGCTCTTGTATTTGGGAAGGTGAATATGTTCTATGCCAGCTTTAGCGGCTCTTTGAAGCCCAAACGCGTCCGCTCTGTTTGAAACAACCAGGGCTATTTCACCTCGGTTTCTACCATCGAAGCTGTCAATAAGAGCCTGTAGGTTGCTACCAGACCCCGATATCAGAACGGCTATCTTTCCTCGAGTCACCTGAGTACAACCCCTTCTTGGCTGGTCACAGAACCTATGATAACAGCTCCTGATATGTTCTCTAATAGGCTCCCTGCGTCACCCTTATTCACTACGGCTATCATGCCGATACCCATGTTGAAGGTGGTGTACATGTCCCTCTGGGAGAGGTCTCCCAACCTCTTTAAGAGTTTGAAAATTGGAGGTACTTCCCATGAACATAGATCAATCTGAACCCCTAGACCTGTGGGCAGTACTCGTGGAATGTTTTCATAGAACCCACCGCCTGTAACGTGTACTAGCCCCTTTATAAGGGGTAGGTTTCGGAGGACATCCTGTACATATATGCGAGTTGGAGTGATTAGTACGTCTCCGAGAGGTGCTCCTAGTCCGTGCTCCTCGCTCCAGTCTAGTTTGTCCACTAAGCTTCTAACCAAGCTAAAGCCGTTGGAGTGCAGGCCGCTGGATGGTATCCCGACCAATAGGTCTCCATCTGATATGTCAGAGCCAGTTAGTAGGCTGTCTCTCTCTACGACACCAACTGCAAATCCAGCGAGGTCATAATGGCCAGGAGCATACATTCCAGGCATTTCTGCTGTTTCTCCACCTAGTAGCGCACAGCCAGAAATTCGACAGCCCTCTGCAATACCTTCAACAACAGATACAGCTACATCTGGCTCTAACTTCCCAGTAGCGAAGTAGTCTAGAAAGAAGAGAGGCTCGGCCCCACTAACGATTATATCGTTAACCGACATGGCTACTAAGTCTATGCCAACGCTCTTGTGTCGACCTAACCGCTCGGCGACTAGTAGTTTTGTACCCACCCCATCAGCTCCGCTAACAAGTACTGGATCCGTATAGCCAGCCATGGAAAAGAGGCCCCCGAACCCTCCGATTCCAGAGAGGACCTCAGGCCTATTCGTCGATTTTACAGCGGCGCCGATACGAGAGACGACCTCATTTCCAGCCTCGATACTGACACCAGCAGCACTATACGCCGCCCCTACTTGTTTGATAGTCTCTGACTCTTTAGGCATAAGTCCTCCACCTTTGAGTGCGCTATAGCTTCTATCCGTGCTGTATGAAGTGTCGGTTTGGTGCCAGCGACGTTATCTGGCTGGTTGGAGCTCAACTCCCTCCGTCAGTTCCGTCTTCTTTTGGGGTATAGGCTGTCACGATCTTTATCTCAGACTCAAGCCCTTTTGAGTCTGTAACCATAGCAGCAAAGTCGTATTCGGTATCGTACGACATGCCTCTACCCACCTGTATATAAAGCCCCAGGGTGGCCTCCATTGTAAGGCAGGGGTCTGCGTTATTTGAGAATATATTGTCAGCATCAGGTGCTCCTGTTGTATCCACCTCTCCATCAGGAGTGTCGTCCCACCACAGATCTAGCGTAGCCACCTGTAGGTCGCCGTCATCGTCAATAGCCTCCGCCTGAATCAATATTGTGGGCCACATCGTACCTTCATAGTCCTGAAGGCCGCCATTCTCGGCTGAAAGAATCAGAAGTCTAGGGTCCGCGCCCTCACACTCTACTCCTGTATCGTCCCACTGGTATATGGTTGGAGGATCGGCAGAATCCTCAACACTCTTACTACAGGCTACTAATAATAAAGAAGATAGGGCTATATGTTTCATTGTTGCTCCAGGGGTATAGGGCTACGCTCATCCCACAGTTTAACACTGCTGAGAAGTTGACGCTTTATCATAAGATAGACAGCAGGATCGTGACACATTGCAGTATGACCTACGCCCTTAACAACCATGTTCTGCATACTCGTTTCACCGGGTTTCGGGAACAGTGTGGAACACCAAAAAGGACACACTAGATCACTCTTGGAATAGATTGAAGTCAGCGGGATGTTCGCAGGGAATGTGTCTTGCCCGAGTCGCTTAACGAGCCTGCTTTTAGGCAACATTTCAAAGGGTGACTTGGTAAGTAGCCCCAGTCCAGTCACCCACAGCCCTACAGCAGCGGTCGGTGTCCCGTGGTGGGGGGTACCAAGGGTTATAAGACTCTTTATTCGTCGATCTCCACCATGGTGCTGAATGTAGTGTCTGGCTAAGAGTCCGCCTTTAGAATGGCCGATAATATGGATTTTATTGAGGTCGTATTTCTCTGCGATCCTCTCTATTTTCTCGGCAATAACTTGGGCCTGTTCAGTTACAGGTTTTGAGTTGAATCGATAGAAAAGGCCACCCAGATCAAAAGAAAACACACCGAAACCATCAAACCTTAGGCGGTCCTCCATAACCTCCCAAACATTTCTGGTCTGCATGAAGCCATGCAGCAGAAGAACAGTCTCTTTTTTCGTCCCTAGATCGCCATGCCTGACGACCTGATTGCCTTGACCGTAAACCTTTCTAATACTTCCGAGATTGTCGCGAAGCAGATGGTATATTCGGCTCAGTTGCCGCTCTCGTCCGCCGCCTTACAGCAACGGAATGTCAGAGTTTGGTGGCTATAGCCTGTAGACTGGTCTGTCGAATAGGCGCATCTGTAACCCCTTTCGACGCGTTCTCGCTGAGTTTGGGATGCATCTGACGAACCGTCTCCTCGAACCCCACCCATTACATATCGTCTGCTATCTCGTCCTTCTGGTGCTGTCGCGGTCCACTCCATGAAGCCCCCAGAGATATCGTATACACCATAGCCAGAGTGACAGAAGGCACGGCTACCTGATGTGTAAGGAGCGTGCATGTCCTCTCCGCAGTACTCTGGATCAAAGGCGTCGCCGTAGGAATAGATAAAGTTACCTGGCCCTTTACAGGCCTTTTCCCACTGATTGTTTGTACAGAGCTGCTTGCCTTGTAGCTCGCACGCCTCTGATGCCTCTGAATAGGTCACTGAAGTTACTGGCACCTGCCCAGCAGTATTTCCGTGTTCGTATCGGTCTATGTAGAAAGCGGGCAGCTCAATCTGTCCGTGCAGGGCCTCAGATGGTGACGCTAGGCTTGAGTTCTCCTGCTCCATTCTTCCTGATAGATACCAGCCACCTGGGATATAGACCATTCCTGGCTCTGCATTCACAAGATCTTCTGGGATGTCTATCTGACCGTTCCTAGTGGATATGCTGTTTCTGATCTCACGGTCGGCTATCTCTGCATTGTGGGCCTGATCTGTTGGGCCCTCATTCCACAAGTACCCTCCAACTGCCAATACAACCGCAAGAGCACCAGTGAGCCCGAAAATTACATTTCTAAAGCTAGTAGGTTTTTGTTGGCTTAGCATCTCACTCTGAAGACTTCGCTGGACATCGTGGGCCATGTCAGTGGCTGTTTGATATCGGTCCTCTGGATTTGGTGCCAAAGCTAGCTCAATAACTTGGTTTATGTGCTCTGGTAGATCTGGCCTAATTTCTGTTGGAAATTGGAATGGAGTTCCAGGAGCTCTGCCACATAGCATTTCATAAAGAACGACCCCCATAGAATATACGTCGACTGTGGGAGCGCCATCCTTACCAAAGGCGGCCATTTCTGGAGCTTGATAGACAAAGTCAGGCCTACTGTCGAATTGTACTATGCTCTTTATGGCCTCCAAAGTAGAGGCTAGCCCTGTGTCAGTTAGTTTTATCTGGCGGACTAATTGGTTTTGTCCTGGGCCAGTCCTCGACGTTTGTAGGAGGAGGTTCTCAGGCTTCAAGTTAGAGTGGGTTATGTCTGCATCATGGGCAGCCTGGATAGCTGTTAGTGACCTAACTGTTAGCTGGCACGCCTCGGCTAAGCTGATCTGTTTCCCCTGAGTTGAGTATTCGTCCATTAGGCCTCGAAGACTCTGGCTCTTGTAGTACTCCTGAGTGAAGTAGGGGAGCTTGTTGTGTTGATTGATCTCGCCGTAACGGATTAGGCCAGGGTGCCTAACGGCTTTAGCTTTTTCAAATGCGGCCCTAAAAGCATTCATCTCTCCAACTGTTGGAAACAACTCAGGTCGGAGGAACTTAATGACGAGGTGTCTGCCAGACGTGATGTGTTTAGCCCTGAAAGAGGCCCCGAAAAGGCCGTCGCCGAGATGCTCTTCGATCTCGTACTTTCTTGAAATCACGTCGCCACGAGAGAACTTAATAACGGTGTTTGTCGACACTTATACCTCTTGATAAAAACTTTTGGCGGGTGGTAGCCAAAGAATAGACTAATCTAATGATAACGCTATCACATGCGACCCAATCAGGCCAGAACACTTACTACCACTTTTCGAAGAGAATTTGTCAGGAAGTTTAGTAGGCTCTCGCAAATAGTGCCATGTGTGTTGCGGGCTCACCAGAATAGAAGCATTTTTGACCTTCGTGCTCTCCCTGATTCTCGTTAGGATAGCAGCGAATTGACGCCTTTGTCTCAGACTTGATTGTCGCCTCGTTTTCCGCGTTGTCACACCAGGGCGCAAGATAGAACCCTCCATTCTCCGCCAGCTGGATTTTGAAATCGTCGTAGTTATCGACAGAGTAACTGTTTTCATCTTGTCGTTTTAGCGCGGAATCGTACAGTGACTGTTGTATTTCGGAAAGAACTCTGGTGGCCTCATCTCCTATCGAATCGGCAAGCATAGAGAATTTGTCTCCACCAGTGCGTTTTGCAGCAAAAGCAGAACCCTTTGCCATATCTCTTGGCCCTACCTCAAGTCTTAGAGGTACCCCTTTGCGCTCCCACTCATAATACTTCGCTCCAGGTTTCATCTTGGGCCTATCATCAATGGTCACCCTGATATTAGCGCCCCTTAAATCCTTGACGATTTTGTTGGCGTATTCGACTACAGCCTCACGTTCATGCGCTTTTCTGTATATAGGTATTACAACGACCTGTATAGGGGCAATTTTAGGGGGTAGGACTAGTCCAGTGTCGTCTGAGTGGCTCATGATTGCCGCGCCAACCAGTCGTGTAGAAACACCCCATGATGTAGCCCAAACCAAGTCCCGGCTACCGTTCTCTGCCTGGAATGTTACGTCAAAAGCTTTGGCGAAATTCTGCCCAAGAAAATGGCTCGTACCCGCCTGTAGCGCCCAAGTGTTTTGCATCATCGCTTCGATTGTGAAGGTTTCAACAGCGCCTGCAAAACGCTCAGAGCTGCTCTTTTTACCTGGAGTTACAGGCATTGCTAATGTCTCCCTAGCAAACGAACTGTAGACATCTAGCATAGTCATTGTCTCTTCCAGCGCCTCTTCCTCAGTGGCGTGGGCAGTGTGGCCCTCCTGCCATAAAAATTCTGCTGTCCGCAAGAAAGGTCTTGTCTTCAGCTCCCACCTTACTACGTTGGCCCATTGATTTATAAGTATAGGGAGGTCCCTATGGGACTGGATCCATTTCCCGTACATATGCCAAATAATTGTCTCCGAAGTGGGCCGTACAATTAGTGGCTCCTCTAGTTTTGCAGCTGGATCAGGCTCGACGCCCTTGTTTCCTGACTCTAGAGTGGTTTCTCTGAGCCTGTGGTGTGTAACTACAGCACACTCCTTGGCGAAGCCCTCCACGTGTTCAGCCTCTTTGGACAAGAAGGATAGTGGGATGAATAGTGGGAAATAGGCATTAACGTGACCTGTTTCTTTAAAGCGTCTGTCTAGGTCGCTCTTTATCTCTTCCCAAATACCAAACCCGTGAGGTCTAAGTACCATAGAGCCCTTAACTGGTGAATAGTCCGCTAATTGTGCTTCTCGAATTACGTCGAGATACCATTGCGAATAGTCAGATGCTCTAGGGGTAATGGGTGCGTCCGTGGCCATGTTTGGCTCCTTAATAATCGGATTTGTTCTGATTTTGATACGCAACTAACACGTTATAGCCCCTGTGTTCAACGCTGTGTTCAACGCTGTGTTCAACGCTGTGTTCAACGCTGTGTTCAAAATCGCACCTCAATAATGTCGTTTTTGTAGCGAATGACTGGGTTGCGTTGCCTGAGGAGGGTGTAGGAGATATCTCACCTGCAAATCGTACAGATCGGGAGTCAAGAGATGTCAGATATAGACATGCTATCGGTAGCCACAATCAAGACCTTGGCAATGGATATGATCCAAAAGGCCAACTCTGGTCACCCGGGAATGCCGATGGGAATGGCTGATGCGGCATTTGTTTTGTGGACGAAGTTTCTCAAGCATGACCCAAGTGACCCTGATTGGGCTGATAGAGATCGGTTTGTACTTTCAGCGGGCCACGGCTCAGCCCTTTTATATTCACTTCTGCACTTGTCTGGCTATGAGGTGTCAATGGAGGACCTCAGAAACTTCCGACAGTGGGATTCCAAGACGCCAGGTCACCCCGAATATGGTCATACATGTGGAGTAGAGACTACGACGGGGCCACTAGGCCAAGGGATATCGATGGCAGTTGGATTCGCGTTGGCGGAGGCTCGTGAGCGTGAGGAGTTTGGTGCGGCTGTCTGTGACCACTATACTTGGGCTATTGCTGGCGATGGCTGTCTTATGGAGGGTGTCGCTTATGAGGCAGCTAGCTTTGCGGGTCACCTAGGCCTAGGTCGCCTAAATGTGCTCTGGGACGATAATGAGATCACAATTGATGGTTCCACATCGATCACATTTACCGAAGATATTCCTGCCCGTTTCCGTGCTATGGGATGGGATGTGCAAGAGATTGACGGCCATGATCACGACGCATTAGTGGCTGCGATGCATGCGGCTAGAGCCGAGCAAGGAAAGCCATCTCTTATCTGTTGCCGAACTATAATAGGTAAGGGGTCTCCTAATAAACAGGGGAAGTCAGCAAGTCATGGGGCTCCACTGGGGGTTGATGAGATAAGGCTCGTAAAAGAGGGTATGGGGTTGGATCCAGACGAGCACTTTTTCGTTCCTGACAGTGTTAGATCTCACTTTACGAATTCGACATCTGGTAATCACGTTGAGCGAGAAGCCTGGGAGCACCGACTAAAACAGGACCCAAATGGTCCAGCCTGGGTCGCTCGGCGCCAAGCAGTAGATACAGGTGATATCGACTGGCCCACATTCGAGGTTGGCTCAAGCTTAGCTACGAGAAAGGCTTCGCACAAGGTTATAAATGCTATAGCAGAAGGGGCAAGTAGGCTTATCGGAGGTTCTGCAGACCTTGCTGGCAGCAATGGTACAAACATCACTAACGGAGGTACTGTAAGTAGAGGTGAGTACAGTGGGAAGAATATAAACTTTGGAGTTAGAGAGCACGCAATGGCGGCGATCTGTAACGGTTTGTCATTGCATGGCGGCCTCCATCCTTTCTGCGCTACATTTTTGGTGTTCCATAACTATATGAGGCCAGCAGTAAGATTGTCTGCTCTAATGGGGGTTCCAGTAACATACGTTTACACCCATGATTCAGTATGGCTCGGCGAAGATGGTCCTACTCACCAACCCGTTGAGCAATTGATGGCAATGAGGTTGATCCCCAATCTTATAAATATACGCCCTGCGGATGCTCAAGAGACGTCTGAAGCTTGGAAGGTGGCTATATCATCCGAGTCCTCCCCAGTAACTTTGGCACTGAGCAGGCAGGGCTTAGAAGTTCTAGATCGCTCAGAGGTCCCTGCTGGTACTGGCCTGGCTAACGGCGCTTATATACTGAAAGGAGCTACAGGTAGGGTCGATGTAGTGCTCATCGCGACTGGTTCTGAGGTCGGTCTGGCTATATCTGCTAGAGATGAGCTCTCTAAAGAGGGGTTGCACGCGCGGGTCGTTAGTATGCCTAGTTGGGAGATCTTCGAGTCACAGTCATCTGAATATCAGTCCAGTGTCCTTCCTGAAGGCGTCCCTAGGGTATCAATAGAGGCTGGTAGAACTTCGGGTTGGCAGAGGTGGACGGGGATTCGCGGAGCCTCAGTGGGTATCGATCGCTTTGGTGCCTCTGCTCCAGGCGGAGAGGTCGCCGATAAGCTAGGGATGAATGTAGGTGCTGTAGTCGCAGCTGTAAAAGGAGTTTTAGGGTAGGTAAATACCACTGCATTCCAGCTAAAGATCACTAACTCTACACCGATGAGCGCCTATGACAAAGGGAGTTCATGTGGAGACAAAAGAGAGCGTTGCGGCCGGTGTGCCTATTTTTATTGGTGGAGCTGGGCGCTCTGGGACAACCTTGCTGGTAGACCTTATCGGTTCGCATAGCGAAATATCCCCAGTTTATGAGACTGATTTTGTGGAGAGCGTGATCTTTCTGTTTCATGGAAAAAACAGTTTGACTTTCAGCGAAAAATTGCGTCGCTTGAGCCTATACTTTTCTGATTGGGCCAGCGAAATTGTAGACAAGCCACATAGTAAGGGCGCCAATGAGAGTTTTGTTCACGGGCCACACTACCTTCAGTTTACCGAATTAGATTTTAGAATGGCATCCGCCAAAATGTTGAGCGACTTAACGTCTGGGGTAGCCCCATTGGCAGCCCTATCTTCAATGATGACCAGTCTGTTTAGGCGCCATTCAGCGGTCGACGGGAAGCCGTCATGGGTGAATAAGACGCCCTCAAACTTGTCAGTAGCCCCTGAACTCCACCAGATGTTTCCCGACATGAAGCTTATCCATTGTGTTCGCGACCCTAGGGATGTAGCTTGTTCCGTTGTAGAGCGACCATGGGGTCCAAAGAATCACGTAGAGGCAGGTGATTGGTGGAAGGGCAAGGTGGCTAGAGGTCTTAGTTGGGGTCGGAGCGGGGCTGGCGGATACATGGAGGTTAGTTACGAGCAATTGCTAACTAGACCAGCGAAAGTCTTGGACTCGATCTTTGATTGGATTGACTTCCCGTTAGAGGGAAAGGCTATTGTTTCTGAGCGCCTAGCTAGGGGGATAAAATTCGACTGCTCTAGAATAGAGCGTTGGAAAAGGGACTTTCCTCAATCACAATATTCACCTTTCTACTCTACTTGTGGCGCTGAGATGAATTCTGTAGGGTATACTCATTGGTAGCCTTTTGGGTTTTATTCAGTTGAGGTTTGTAGTGGGCCTGTTTAAAAGATTTCTGGTGTTTGTTTTGTTCTGGAGGCGAGGGAGCCGCCCAGAGGTGGAATTTGTTGAGAAGTCTGTAGACCTGAACGAGGAGTCCGAGGAGGGAGCTCGTGCACTTCAGCTACATGTTGAGCATGAAGGAGGAGGTATACTTGTCCAGAGAGGGCGCTGGGAGGAAGGTTCTCCTGCGGACTCTGTTGATCCTAGTGAGACAAGAAGGAGTTTAGTAGCTCAGTTGTATCTTTTGCGGGACGAGCTCACTAACAAAACAGATATTGATTTTATTGAGAGGTTGTTGCGGGTCGTTAGCATAGAAACTTTAGAATTTCCTCCCTTTCCAGATGTTGCGAGGAAGCTTGATAGGCTCCTTAGCCGTGGTGATCCATCCATGTTTCAAGTAGTGAGGTTGGTGGAGCGTGACCCCTCATTGGTTAGACGTATCTGGAGTGCAGGTAGTGGGGCAGCCTATGTCCACCCGCCAAACAGCTTGCATCACGCTATAGCTAGAATCGGTTTTGACGCTTTGTGGCGAATAGGGATGTCAATATGTGTCCATTCACCAGTATTCAGGGTCGCAGGGTATCAGAGAGAGGCTGACGATGCTCGAGAGCACGGCGTATTAGTTGCTGATCTGGCAGCTTGGATGTCAGGTGAAAAGCGCGGTGAAATTTACCTTTCGGGGCTGTTGCACGATATTGGTAAGCTTGTTGTCTACAGGGCTGCTTCGGTAAGAGACGCTTCAGACAGGCCTAGTCCAACTTTGGTAAAGGCTGTGATGAACAGGTTTCATTCATCTATTGGGCAATTGGCGACAAATGCATGGAATTTAGGCTCTAATGTAAACACTGCAGTTGGTTTTCATCACGCACCAAATGATGAGCGTTCCAGTCGTGAGGCTATAATCGTGTGGGCTGCGGATGTTGCAGAAATAACAGCCAGGCTTGAGCGCAGGGGCATCGAATGCAGCGGATTAAAGGCCCTTGATGACATAAAAGAGCACCTGCCTAGGTCGCCTGGCGAGATAATCTCGAAAGCTCGTGAATTTGTAGCTGCGGCAGAGAAAGAACGGGAGAGTTTAGATCGAGCTAGCGGCTAATTAAGCGTCGCGCCTGTAGTGCTCTTGGGATAAGCATCTGTCATAAAGATGAGGGGTGCATAACCTCTCTCAGGAGGGCTCATCTCTATGGTGCAAGGAATAATAGGCGGCTTTGGTGCTGAATCGTTTGAGATCACCTGGAATGATCGGACAGAGCGAGGTAGCGGCAGCGGTGGTGACCTCTCAAATCAACTTGAAAAACAGGGCATAGAGCCCATTATATCGATTTTTAAATCCGAAAAATATCTTCAGTCTGTGTCTCTTAAAGATGGTGGCTCAGAGGTCTCGTTTACGCGAGAGGCTTCTGGCCTAGAGATGGCCGTAACCTGGTCAAGTGGTGATTCTTATACGGAGTCAATCTCAGTTCCAGAATTGGAGTTGAGTCTTTCGAGCGTGAAGTCTCCTAAGCGGGCAGTCCAATCTAAAGGGGAAGCCCTCGTCACAGACAGCGAGATCATTTCCGCTATAAATGATCCAGAAGAGACTCTTTGTGTTGTCCGTGAAGATGAAATTTGTCGTTTTTATCGCGGCGAGGGGTGTGAAACAGATGCCGATACGCTCACTGTTTTGAAGCCATCGCTCCCGTTGGGGCCTAATTGGCTTAGGCAAAGCCTGGGCATTAAACACTGCTATTTCGGTGGAGCTATGGCTGGCGGGATTGCCTCAGAGGAACACGTGATAGCGCTTGGGCGAGCGGGTTATTTGGGATTTTTTGGTTCGGGCGGACTGCCTGTTGAGCGTGTTGAGGCGGCCGTCAATAGAATATCGGCCGAATTAGGAGGCTCGGCGCCTTGGGGTTCAAATCTCCTGCACAATCCAGTTGAGCCTAAGGTTGAAGAAGATACTGTTGACCTATACCTAAAGTATAATGTCCGTATGGTGTCCGCTGCTGCCTTTATGGGCCTTACGCCAGCTATCGTAAGATATCGATATTCGGGCTCCTCAATTACAGCAGATGGAAAATGTACTGTCGTTAATCGAGTATTTGCTAAAGTTTCTCGACCCGAGGTAGCCATTCATTTCATAAAGCCAGCACCTGATTCTATGGTTGATAAGTTGGTGTCGACAGGGGCTCTTACAGCAGAAGAGGGTGTTGTCGCCCGAAAGGTTCCTATGGCGGATGGAATCACCTGTGAGGGAGATTCTGGCGGTCACACTGATCACAGGCCACTAACCGTCATCCTTCCAGTAATACGTAGGCTTCGAGATCAAGCTGAAACACATGGCCCGAGTGAATACAGAGTAGCTATCGGTGCGGCGGGAGGCATAGGTACGCCAGAGGCTCTTGCTGGTGCGATTCAGATGGGTGCAGATTATATAGTTACTGGCTCCATCAACCAGGCAACACCCGAGGCTGGTACGTCAGACTTAGTCAAGACAATGCTGTTGTCGGCAGGAATGGCAGATGTAGGTAGTGGTGCGGCGCCAGATATGTTTGAGATAGGTGCCCACGTACAGGTTTTGTCTAGAGGGAGCATGTACGCTATGCGATCTAATCGGCTCTACTCTGCTTATAAGTCTTACTCCTCGTGGGGAGAAATACCTGAAAAAGAAAGGGGCCGCCTAGAGAAGATACTTGGGAGGCCTTTCGATGAAATTTGGCTTGAGTGCCACTCTTATTGGTCTGGTCGTGACATTTCACAGGTCGAGAGGGCCGGTCGTGACTCCAGGCACAAAATGGCCCTGGTTTTTCGATGGTATCTAGGCATGGCGTCAAGGTGGGCAAGGCTCGGTGAGCCGAGTCGTAAAAAGGATTATCAGATCTGGTGTGGCCCAGCTATGGGCGGTTTCAATGATTGGGTAAAGGGTAGTAAGCTCGAACCATTAGAGGGGAGGGGGGTCGCTGTAATAGCGGGTGAACTTATTAAGGGTACTTTTGCAATCGAGAGGGCAAACACCCTAAAGAGAGCTGGAGTAGAGCTCCCTTCTGGCGCTGGTGTTTACAGACCTTCATAGGGCTAAATTAGAGCCTGTTGATCGGCGTATGACCTGGAAAATATTTTTATGAAATAAGCTCAACTAACGCCTCCTTATGACGATTGGGTATGTGCTAGCGAGAGCGAAGTTCTCTCGCGTCCCGAACCTACATTTCATATTGGAGCAACGATGCGTATAGCCTTGGTAGCCGACAGCCCAATCTCAGCCATCAGGAGGTCGCTCACCTCTGAGCTTAATGGCCTCAACATAAAGCCTAAATACACAGTTTTTGACGATGTCGATTCAGGCTATGGGCGTATTGGCGCATCTCTTCACGACCTTCAGCCTAACCTAGTCGTAATGTTTGTTGAGCCAAAAAACTTGGTGCCAGAGCTGTTTTCGGCCCAAACGTTGACGGGCTCGGTTTCGCTGAAAAAATCGATCTGTGACGCGGCCATAGCTACGGTAGTTGAGCGTGTTGGTGCTATTAGAACAGGCTTTGCTGGGACCATTATACTATGCGATATGTACTCGCCCAAGAGGAGCCCCCTAGGGATTGAAGACAGAGCGGTAGACATGGGGATGTATGAGGCTATTGAGCGAGTCAACAGAGGCATAGTTCAAGGCGTGAAGAGCCTCCCTAGGGTTAGGGTTTTGTCGATGGCTAGAGTGATAGCCTCAGTAGGGGCCGATGCATTTGACGACATTGTTGGCTCAATGACTGGGCAATACTTTTCGAGCAAGATGTTTAGTGCTATCAGTCGAGAGATTGGTAGGCATGTTTCTGCAATGTGGGCCAAGAAGCGTACCGTTATGGTTGTTGATCCAGAAGGTCTTTTCTGGGGCGCAGGTGCGGCTGATAGAGGCGCGTCAGGACTACGTCTCGATGCTGATACACGAGATAGAGTCTATCTTCAATTTCAACAAGCTTGCGCGGACCTTGCAGCTAGGGGCGTTAGGTTGGCTCTGATCTCTCGCTCTTCTAGAGAGGATGTAGAGGATATCTTCAATAACCATCCCGATATGATCCTCAGAAGTCGAGAGTTTGAGGCGATGGAGTTCTCTTGGAGCGATAAGCCTTCACTAATCCGGTCTCTATCCGAGCGTATGAATGTTGAACTATCGGAGATCTTCTTTATTGACTCATCAGCGAGCGATGCTGAATGGGTCTCTAGGAACCTAAAGGATGTCGAGGTTTTCACCCCTTCACATCCAGCCTGTGCGGCTAGTGAGCTTAGAGAGGTTTCCGTTCTCGAGGGTGACAGATTATTCGCTATTGGCGAGCCTCCAGCGCCTTATGCTGCTTGGGCCGAGAGCAATACTTCGTCTGTTGTTGAGGGGGTTCACGACTATCTTGAGTCCCTTGAGACCAAAATAACCATAGGAGAGACGATGAGGGGTGAGATGGTCTCGGTTGTGACTGGTGTTGAGAGAACTGGTGCTGTTGATTTGACTGGTAACCGAATGGACTCAGATACTATTACAGATGCTAGTACCCATCCTAACGCTAGGCTTTTCTGGGTAAGAGTTGAGGATCGGTTTGGGGCGGATGGCCTAGCAGGGGTAGCTTTGGCACATTGCGGGGAAGAGACCTGGACTCTACACGGCCTACTCCTCTCAGCGTCGGTGCTGGACAGAGGTATTGACGCCAGCGTGATCGCCGCTTTGGCAGAGATTGCCCACGATAGCGGCGCCGATGAAATGATAGTCCAATGCAGTGAGGCTGGGAGAGGAGCCGCATTCAGGGGGATCGGCCTAGATGAGGTCGGTTACGCTAGCGATGGTGGAGTCCGCTTTAGGGCAAAGTTGGCAGGCTCAGACAGTACCGATATATGGCGTCCAGGTTATGTCCAGTGTACTACTCTCATCGGCTCTAACTCGGATGCCGTGGCTGCTTAGTTAGGCTCGTTAGGGACTAAAAACACTCTAGGGTCCGTACATCGGGGATCTCTGTTTCGCACTCGCTCTTCTTGTTTGCGTTAGCTTCCCAGTGGTCATTGTAACAGTCGTCTAATGTGATCCAGCCCTCATCCTCAAAAACCGTTGACCAACCATACCCGCAATCATCTAGATACAGTTCATATTGCTTACAAAGGTCTATGCACGGGTTGTCAGCGCAACCTGCGATAAGGCTCAATGCAGTGATGATCAACGCTGGTTTCATCTACGGGCCTGCTTCCAAATTGGCTGTCGTTGAGTGGTCGTAAGCGCTATTGGCGAACGCGTATATGTTACCTGATTCAAGTTGTTCGAGCATGCTAAAATATTCTGAAGCGATTTCCCGCAGCTCTGTTGTTGACTGTGACCTTAATAGTTTTGAGCGTAGCTGCTCACCATTGTGTAGGGCTCTAGAAAATCGTTGTGATAGCATCTTCATCCTACCCAACACGCCTTTGTCGCTGTGCATTGCGTCTGTGATCTGATCAAAGTAAAAGAACATGGCCTCTTTACGCTCATTAGCCGATACAACGAGTGGGTCAAGGCCGCGCTGCCAGCGTGAGATGCGTGCTGGTAGCCAAGGGTCGGCTATAGCTCCTCGACCAACCATTACGCCAGCGCACCCCGTGTCTTCTAGCATCGCCTTAGCGCTCTCAATATCGACTATGTCTCCGTTGCCAATAACGGGAACAGATAGTTTTTTTACAGCAGCTGCAATCTGTGTGACATCTCTTACACCGCCATATCTGTCTTCTCTAGTACGCCAGTGTATAGTTATGGCCGAGGCGCCCTCCTCTTGGCACATATAGGCTAGCTCAACAGCATTTCTATTTGTTGAGTCGAACCCGCTTCGCATTTTTACTGTTACTGGAATTGATACCGCCGCTTTAACGGCCGCTACAATCTCTACCGCGAGCTCTGGTTCCCGCATAAGAGCCGAGCCGCCAGAGCGAGAACAAACCCGCTTAGATGGGCACCCCATATTGATGTCGCAGATGTCAGCACCCGAACTCTCCACCACTTTTGCACCTTCAGCCATCTCTTTAGGTGACTTACCATAAATCTGTACAGATACAGGAGATTCGTCTGGATCGAACTGTAGAGTCTCCCATGGTCGGCCCCTGCCTTTGTGGAGGCTGCTGGCGGGGATGAACTCCGTGCAAGTCAGGCCTACTCCACCTAACCTTCGGACTGTTCGTCGAAATGAAAGATCAGTCACACCTTCCATTGGCGCTAAAACTACGTTTGGAGATATTGTAATATCGCCGATCGTGTAGAAATTATTAGCTCGGCTATTCACCATTATTGTAGACGCTCTGCATGTTGATGGGTTAGCGGCAATGGGCTCAAGACCGCCTGTTGCTGGCTTATTATAACGCCATTATTAGAACAACAATGGTGAATGACGATGGGAGAGAAAAATGACAAAGGCCTATTCAGTTGACGAAAGCGGCGTCCCAGATGGTTTCAGTATTCCAAATCTATACTCTCCTCAGGTAGCACCTGATGGCACTACTAGGCTGTTAGTATCTGCCTCTAGAGATGTGATTGAAGATGTACACAAGACACTGATAGGCGTA
>Ga0115011_10001551_pt1 | contig 16540 bp, 16 predicted proteins | sample TroAtlMetagenome_2_FD_88705 | JGI IMG/M metagenome (GOLD analysis project Ga0115011, IMG submission 88705) | Marine eukaryotic phytoplankton communities from Atlantic Ocean - Tropical Atlantic ANT8 Metagenome | ecosystem: Environmental > Aquatic > Marine > Oceanic | place: Tropical Atlantic...
CATTTTTAATGTATTTGTTTGTAAGGAACTCCGGGCGTTCCTTTTCTATAAACTTATATACATTCAATAGAGCAAGTTGTATGTCATTCGAGTCTTCTATCTTTGACTCAGGAAGAGCACCTTCCATGGAGCCAAAATAGTTTCCGCCCTGAATGGACTCAGGTGACACCATCCCCTTCTTTCTTAGGAAGGAAAACAGTCTATCTTGGGCACCATAAACCTTATCATCTATTACATCTTTCGGAAAAGCGAAAACTTTCCTCTTTTCTGGTGATACTGCGATGTCTATATCTTCATGGTCATAAAACACCAAATCCCCATCAAGGGTCTTACGCAATCGAGCGGTTATAGTAGTTTTTACTGGTGAGGGTTCTGGGGAGTCATCTAGATCACTGTCTATTTTTATTGTTATTTCTGTCATTACGCTGTCATCTCATGAGCAAGCTGTTGTATCTTCAACACATCTTCGACCAAACCCTTGTCTATGGTCTTTTCACGAAAGGATTCCAATATTGAAAGGACTTGTTCCATCTTTGTCTTCATTTCGGAATCCTGAGCGCATACTGTCGAATTTCGGCCTTCTATCAAGGTTTCGCGGAGTCGTGATATTTCCTCGTTTAAAAATATCTTTAACCCCACATTGTTGTCTTGGAATGATATAATATATCGGGACATCAATTCTTTTTGCTCGCTCAACAGGGAATCCCCATACATATCATTAAACTTTTTAACAAATGATTTGTAGACCAAGCTATCTATTGGCTGCTTGATATCATCCCGAGAGGAAGAATCATTAGCTGGTGCTGTTATATTCTCTATGATGTTCCTTTCCAGGATGACCCTCTCCTTTGGTGGCAGGTCCACGTTAAAAACAGCGTGCACGCTTGCAAGTTGTTTGTAGTTTGGTACAAAGTTAGAGTAAATGTCCTGACTTAACAAGGTATTAATCTTTTTTATTAAAGCAGACTGTTCTTTAAATATCTGTGTTTTATTGAGGCGAGTGCTGTAGTCCGATTTGACCTCCCACAGAATTCGTTCTGCGGTGGCTGGGTCGTGGTCTCGCTCATCCACAAGAGTTCGGTATAAGTCGAGTTCTGACTTTAGAGTGGTCTCCGCGATGAAGAACTCTTTTATGATCGTCAGGACCTTGTTCTTTTTACTGATATTCTTTCTCAATATAGCCTTTGTCAATTCCCTGATTAACGTCTCATACAAGAAAGCGGTGTTCCTCTTCTTATTATGTCTTATTCTCATTTTTTACCCTCGATTCTTCAAGTTTTTGGATTAAATCTTTTATCTCTTTGCTAACTTTAAAAATATTGTCTTCCACCTGTTTGTAATTAGTCTCTACTGACTCCGAAATACCCCTTCCTAGCGAAAACATTTCTTTTGCCCCGGGGAATAAATTTGTTCTTGTCGCGCGAGTGGAGGAGTGAGAGTATTTTGCCCTACTTGCCTTCATGCGTGGGCCACTACCCTTTCGGCCATCCGAGGCTACTTTTTTGTATAGTTTCCCCTTTGACTTTTTGGTAGTTGTCTTACCATCTGGTGTTGTCCATATTGTATCGTCACGTTTCCCAGGAGCAGCAAGGAGCGCGGAACCCTCCTCTTCTTCTGTTTCAGTTGCTGTTAATTCTTCTCCGCCAAGGTCTTCGCCTCCGCCAAGGTCTTCGCCACCGCCAAGGTCTTCGCCACCGCCAAGGTCTTCGCCACCGCCAAGGTCTTCGCCACCCATGTCTTCGCCGGTGCCTAGCTCGGCAGAAGAAGCCATCTCTGCTTGTACGGCTTCACCAACCCCTTCAAGGTAGGCATCGAACTTTCTATCCGTATACAATTCCCTTTGGTTTCTAAGTAGCTCATCGTCCGATAGTCCGAACAACTTCTTAGCGATCCACCTTCTACTAAAGAATCCCTCAGTGGCGGCGCCTGCGACGTCGAACTTTGATTTCCAATGCTCAAGTTCCTGCAACTCTGCAATTTTGGAGGAATTATTCAACCCAACCTTAAACGAAACCAGATCGTCGCCGCGGAAGCCGAGAACATATAAATGTATGATTGCAACCTTTTCAAGTTCAGTTACAATAGTTCGCTGTAATCGCTGGATAGTTCTAGCGAAGCGAATATCCTTTTGCGCGAGAGTTGTCTTATCTTCTTCTCCGCCTTCACCTCTAGCCAGATACGATTGCGGAACCTTCAATGCAGAAAACAATTTGTCCCTCAAATACTTCACGTCGTCGATATCACCAGTATACTGACCGCCGGCAAGGGTCTCGATCTTCGTTGATATGCCGCCGCGAGTAGGGATAAAGTAATCTTCATCAACCGACATCGGATTGTACCTCAAATCAACGCGGCCGGTGTCCGGGTCTACGATCTGGTGTCTTTTCATCTGTGTCATGACCTTTTGCATGTACCCTTCCACATCTTCTGGTGAGATATTCCCCACGTCGACATAGAAAACCCTCCTCTCCGGGGAGCGCACTATACGGTAAGCCATCATCGCATCTTCTAGCAACGTAAGCTGACGCCAGATTCGGCGAGCGGGCTCTAGCACCGATGTCCCATAAGGGGCATACTTATCATTACCTAAAATTCTAAAGTGGGCCAATTGCCAGTTTTCGAAGGTCAACCCTCCCGAATTCCACTGGTACTGCACATAGTTTGGATTTGTCCTGTCTTCGCCTTCTAGCCTTTCAATCTCTTGCGAGGGCAAGCCGATGGCGGATTGTATTCCAAGATTCTCGTCGATATCCAGATATAGGAAGACATCGCCATACTTACACAGGGATCGACACCATCCAAAAAGGTTGAACTCGACGTTTAAAATATTATTAAACAAGGAGTTCAATATTGCCTTTATTTCTTCGTTGGGGCAGTCGATAGATAACATCGGGTGGAGTCGACTACTCGTGGTCATTTCGTCTGCATATATATCCAGTGCAGATGCGATCTCTGGTGTGTACTCCATTTGATCAAAATCTACGTACCTTTCGTTTCTCTGCTGGTTGGTCATCGCGCTTGACTGTAAGTTTTCAAACGGACTGTAGGCGACCTTTTTAAATTGCTTACCACTCAGGCTTCTGAATTTTGAAGCATACTTGTCCAAGTCCCTTCTTCGGAGCCTTCTTCCAGTTTGAGACCTTCTGTTTACTATCGGGCCCGAAAAGAGCCTAGTGAGTCTTTTGAATAACCCGTTTTCAGGGTTTCTGGGATTGTTTCTGTTATCTGCCATTTTTTAACCTTTGTATAGCCACATGAAATCTTGTGCCTTCTTTCTTTCTATTCTAGCATTAATTGATGATTTATTTTTATCATATCCAACCATTCCGGGAATTGTTGTATGTAAGGACGTCTTAGTTGAAAACATAGCATCAATCATTTTCTTTTTATACTCCGCGTCGCGGTGGTTTTCCGCAAAGACCGTGTCCCTCACCCAGCAGCCGATGGCACATGCCATGACTAGGTCATCATTATACGACCTCATCGCTTGGGCGCGGCCGTTGTTCCAGACAAAAGTCTTCATTTCATTAAACAACCTTTGAGACCTTATCGTAATTAGTTTGTTTCTAATGAATTCCTCCATCTTTGCGATAATCAACGGTCTTGTCTTGTTCGAGGTCGTAAACCCCTGTATTGCATTAGATTTATGCTCCGCTTCGTATTGATCAATGTATTCGTGGGTTGACTTTATTGAACAATAAATATTGGGGTACCCTAATTCTGTCAATTTGCTAAGAACTGCAAAGCCAACAGAATTGTTCTCTACTACCACCAAACACTCCCCATATTCTTTACCGGCTTCATTTATACACCTAGCAAAAATGTCCGGAGTGCACTTTCCCTGGTATTCAGCCACGATTTCCATAGTTGATGTTTTAAACACATGAAAGACCGAAAAGTCCCTCCCATCACCTCTCGCGACGTCGGCGGAGATGAAATAGTCCGCACCTTGGATGTGTTCTTCCCAAATCCATAAGTTCCTGTCGAATCCAGTGCGATAGCGAGGCTCTGTGACGCCAGCAAGAATAGCTGTCATCTCGTCCGTGTGGAACACCGTCTCGCCAGACATGTTAAAATTACATTCTAACTCTTGAGCGATCTCTCTCCTTGACATGTTTTTTGTTTCTTTTTCGAACCATTCCTTATCTCTCTCCGGATGGACTGACCACAACAGTTTTGTCGGCTTAAAATCATTTAACCCTTGTTCCGATTCTGTGTAAACCTTGTGGAACCAGTTACCTACACCATTCGGGGTCGAGAGAGCTATGCAGCGACCGCCAGTCGATAGTGTGGGGTACAGGCCCATCCACAACTCCTCTAAACCTTCAACGTGAGCAGCCTCATCGATAACCAACAAGGAGAGGGCCTCGGAGCGGCCGGCATCTCCAGAGGTGGACGAGGCCTTTATTTGCGATCCATTTGTGAGTTCAAAGGACGTGCGATTGTCAATTGACACTTCAGCTATCATTATCCACTTGGGCAGACTCTTAAGTATTGACTTGACCTTCTTCACTAAATTTGCAGCAGTGCTAAATTTTGTCGCAATGACTAATACATTCTTCTCCCTATGAAACAACATCAGCCACACCACATACGCAGCCGTAACAGTGGAGATTCCCAACTGCCTTGCTTTTAATATTACATTAAAGCGGTGATCTTTGAACTCTTTTAAGAGTTCGCTTTGAAAATCGTAAGTATGAAAGGGTATTAACCCGCGTTGAGGGTGGGTAATCTTAGCATAATTATCTATGAAATATAGAGGATCCTTGCCGCATTTAATTACCTCGGACAGGATTTCCTTCTTGGTCAGCTTGAGGGTCATAGGACTCTATCACCTGGTTACGTTTTTTGGCTTTTTGTCACTTTTAAGTGATAGCCAGTCCTTGACTGCTGCATCGATTTTGTATTCTGATGTTTCGGCTGGCTTAAGCCCCTTCACACTGTACGTCTGGTATGCACGAATGGACGAGCGGATCCGGGAGATATATTCGACATTCACTTTGGCATCCCCTTCGGATGTTAGGGAGAGGGCATTGCCCGTAACCTTTTTGAACTCTTTTTGCAAAAAAGACTTAACTTTTGAGAGCTTCTCTTTCATTTCAGATTCGAAATCGGAAGCGTGAACGTGTTTAATTGGCATCTCGGTGTGATAATATACACAAAGTTGGTTCCCACCATGCATTTTCACACTAAAGCCGTCCATAACCCTCTTGTCTGTTAGTGGGGCCCCCTCTTCCCGGGTAAGACCTATGTCTAGTCCTTCGCCCTTATCATCCGTGGCTCCGTCATGCGAGTTTGCCATTATTTGTGATATACCGTTTAAAATCTCAATTGTTGTAGCCATGTAAAATCCCTCTTTTAATATTAGTAATTAGTTGGTTTTTTCTAAAAACCCTCTTGTTTATCCGGGCGCCAGCCGTTAAGCCATCTTTCTTCGCGGTCTTCGACAAAATTTACGAAACACTCAAAGCAACATTCGTACTTCCTCATGTGAATCTGGTCGCGAGAATCTAGAAAAAACTTGCCGCAGGTCTCGCAAGAAGATCGAGGATTGATTTGTTCGGACTTTGTAATTTCCCTTTTAAGTAGCTTATTCCTTTTATTCTTCTCGTAGAACTTTTTGGCAGCCGCGGCGTGTCTTTCTTCCTTTTCAGGGTTCCATAAAGACTTAGGATTCACGACTGCTTCCTTGCCGTACTTCTTCGATATGGCTTTCTCTATTTTAGCGATTTTATCGTAGTCCTTGTTCATTTGGTCACCGCGTGCGTTATAAGAACAGTGGTCAAGATCCCGACGGTAAAGCCGCCGAGGGCCCACCATGTTGAATAATCTGCAGGCAGGTTCTTTATAATTCCGGTCATTCGGTTAATTTCCTCGTCCTTTATTTGCAGCATCTCCTTATTTTCCATTTCTAGGGTCGACACTCTCAACGTTAAGTTATCTATAATGAGTCTTGAGCGAATCTTTTCTTTTTCAACTTCATGTGCAGTTTTCAAATTGCAAACTTCAATGGCCCGAGTTGGGGCTGTTATCAGTACCGCGTTGGCTGCGTCGTTGTAACACCAAGCACTAGGGGCCAGTTTTATCTTCTTCAGGAGGCCGGGGTCCGTCACATGTGTAAACGCGGGTGCAACTGTTGGTGCTGCCATAGACGAGCTTGCAAGCAGTACGGCAACCAATATCATTGAAATTATTTTACGCATCCTCTATTTCCTTTTTTGCCTCACCGGGCTTCATTAATCTTATATTCTCGATACCGCATTTATTAAGTATTGTACGTGCAAAGTTTGATCTTCGGCCGGAACGGCAGATCAAAATTATTTCCGCGGCGTCCTTGCACAGTTCACAGAAAGATTCTTTATCCTTCAATACCTCGTAATAAGGAAGGCTAATGGCGCCGGCGATAGGGACATCCATTTCTTGTGGACTTCGAACATCTATGTATATCCTATTCGACATACTCGAACCCAAACATATTCTGGATCCTCTTCTTTGTTTCTTCTGGGCTCTTCTTAGACTCGATCACCACTCTCTTAATCTCTTCCTTATGTTCCTCTTCTAAGACTTTGTTGCTTTTTTTAAACTCCTCTTCGAGTTGAGCAACTATGTTTTGATACCTCTTTATGAGTCCGTCCCTCTTTAAAATTTCTTCTTTGTGAAGGGATTTTAAGGTCTGGATTTGTCGGTCATACGACTCTTTCTTTATTTCCAAAGTCTCTTTCAGTGCTGCAGTGTTCTTGCGGAAAAGAACAGCCATAACTATAGTATAAAGCAGTATTGCAGGCACTTGCCAGTGCTCTTTAAGCCAGGTCCACACTTTCTTTATGACAAAGATCGTTTCCATATCACTCTACCGTACCATGTTTCCAGCGAACTGCCATGTCCACGAGTGCCTGGGTTCCAATATAGGCTAGAGTTATCGCTGTCCAATTATCACTAGTCACTGTGCCATATGCGCACAAACCTGTAGCTGTGACCCAGGCTAAAAATTTTCTCGATATAAACTTCTCAGTATACTTGTCGGCAAAAGCCTTCATCTCTTGTACCATTTTTCCTCTCCTTATATGTTAACGTGCGCATAGCCGTTATTCTTTTCAATGTTTATTTGCAGATCTACGCAGTCTTTCAAGCTCTCCAAGTGAGAGATAAGTATGACCGTTTTAAAATAACCTTTAACCATGTCCAGTATCCTCACAAAGCCCTCCATGTTCTCTTCATCCAGGGCAGTGCCGGGTTCGTCCAATATAAATAGGTCCGACTTCGGTAAAGAGGACACTGTCAAGAAAGCCAGCCTAATTGCCATTGATGCAATCGTCTTTTCTGCTCCGGAACCCATCTCTAAGGGTCGCGGATCGTGAGACGGATGCTTAATAAATACATCTAGTTTCTTATCATCATTCTTAATGAATACTTCAAATTCTACAATATTTGTCAATATCTTCGCTATTTCTTGGTTTATTATTGGCAATCTTTCCTTGATCACATCGTAGGCAATGCCATTCGGATGGCAACACACCATCAGCAGATGATAAGCTGCAAAATCCTCCTTGAGCGTCTCGTACTCTGCCAACATCTCTGTTGTTTGCTTGACCTCTTGCTCCAGTGCGCCATGGCGTTTATGAAGCATCATGATATCGCGCTCGCAGCCTGCAAGTTCCGACTCCTTGCCCAAAAGGGCCCGCTCTGCGGTGACGTGGTCCGTTATCAGATCCTTAAGATTCTCTATTGCTTCTTTGTTTTCCTCATATTCATAACTCTTGGACTCCAGTTGCTCTAGTTCGACCTGTTCTCTGAACATGCGCGACTCTGATCTTTCTAGAGATAATCGAGAATCAGCGAGAACAGACGCCAGGCTACTCTTCTTCTCGACTAGTTTCGTATACTTCTCCAGGTGATCCTCCACCACAGCAGGAGACAAAGAGTCGATATTCACACTCAAGGCGCGGCTCGACTTCAACAATTCATCCCTCTTAACTTCTTCAATTTGCACCAGGGATGTTGCATTGTGGGCGTCCTTGATAAACTTACAAGTCGGATATTCCGACCCACAAGGAACCTCATGTAACAATTCCCTCTTTTTGAGATTCAGCTCCGTAGACCTTTCCAAATCAATAATCGATGTCTCGATCTCCAGCAGTGCGTGCCTGTTTTCATCTATCTTGATCTTCTTGGCTTTATAATCAGCAATATCAAACTGAGTGAGAAAATCATTTATCTTTTCATATTTTTCCTCGTTTTCTTCCAACCTGAGTAAGGAATCCTTTCTCAGTGCGGTAGCGTTTAAAATAGATGTCTTCTTTTCCTCGATCTGACGTGCCGTGACTACAGGATCAATTACCTCTGCGGGGACGGACTCTATCTTATCTTTTAGTTCGCTTATCAGGACCTTAAACTGGGAGATCTCACCCTTCAAGGATTCACAGGTGGCCTTATTTCCCACTATCTGCATCTCACTCTTGGTGATCTGTTTCTTTGCATCCGCCAACTTGGTTTCGAAATCAACCCCTTCTAATCGCTTGAGAGCCAACTTCGTAACAGCAGAATCCTCTTTGGCAAACTTGAACTTTTTATCAAAGATTTCCAGGTCCAAAAACTTCGCCAATATCTCTTTTCGCTTTGTTGACCCCTCGTTGACAAAAGTCAGCGAATCCAACTGACTAGCCATAGACGTCAATAGAAAATCGTCCAAAGATCCGAAATATTTTCTGATGTTCTTATCAGTATCTTGTCGCGAAGTGCCATTTAATACTGTCTGATTGTCCATCAAGTCTTTCTTGTAGAATTCCAAATCAGTCTTTGCTTCTAGGGTTTCGACTCCATGAAGCCTCTTTGTGTATTTTTCCGACTTCCTTTCTATGGTATAGTCTTCCCCGTTTATCCTAAGTTTGGCACTACCATGGCAGGTGTTGCTATTTTGATTTATTATGTTGAGATTTTTTCTGATCGATTTAGACGTCGAATTATACATCGTATAAAGGAGACTGTCAACTATAGACGATTTACCAGAATAGTTTTTACCAAAGATACCAACTATCCCCTCTAGTTTAGTAAAATCGATAGTGTTGGATTCCCCATAGTTAAACAAGTAGTCCCACTCAAGCGACTGCAGAGACCAATGTATGTTTCGTAAAGTATCCTCTGAATCCTCTATTTGGGTATTATACCTTTTATTTAGTTCGAAAACTTTCTTCAGAACTTCTTCTGTGACATCATAGTCCTTTAGATATTCTTTTATTAAGTCTTCTTGTGTCTTAATCTCCCTAAGGTCTTTTTGTTCAAACCCCTCTGGGGCATCTATAGTTATCTGTTTGCCGGCGGCGCGGTTTAGGTAAGTAACCGACTCGGGCTCGTATCGATATTTAGCAATATCCACGGCCTTTCTCACCTTGTCTAGGGATACGTTCTCCTCGGAAACAATTCGCAGACGTGCGCCGGCGGGAGGCTTCGCTCTCGGCAAATTGCCTTTCTTGGTAAGCTTTATCGTTATGAACGGCCTAGGGTTATCAAAAGCAATGTGTTCTGTGGTAAAATCATCTTTGCCTTTAATGTCCCAAAGCAAGTAGCCCTTGTCCATCGATTCGCCAAAGTTTTGCTGAACCGTGGAGCCAGCGTACCAAATGGTGCCTCTCTCATCGAGCTTTTGAGTCTTATGTATGTCTCCCAGAAACGCGAAGTCGAAATCGTCGAATATTTCGATTTTATGGTCACCACCAAGCGTCCATTCTGTGTCCGTCTTTGACTTGTCTATAGCACCATGATAGAGTGCAATGTTGATATCCTCATCGGATGATGGCTTGGCCCAGTTATCTTCATCAAAAACCGACAAGACATTTAGACAGAATCCTCCATCTAATTTCGTTTCACCCGAGTCCCTCAACAGTGTTAGCGTTGGTGAGTTAATCGCCTTTACGATGGGTGAAATAGCATCTTGGCGACTGCTGTTCCTAAGGTTCCCATCATGATTGCCCAGTATGATATATGTGGGCGCAATTTTTGACAAGTTTTCAAAGAAGTCTCTACAAAGGTCAACAAACTCCGGTGAGATCTGTGTCTTTGTATGAGCTATATCTCCACAATGAATGATATAGTCTACTTTTGATTCTTTAATTGATTTATATAGTTGTTTGAAAACCTCTTTGTATTCAAAGTGGTATTTAAGATTGCGGATGTGGGTGTCCGCAATGTGTGCAAATCGCATGTGTACTCCAATCGTTTATATAATAATATATTATTTTCTAGCGATTGTCAAGTATTTTTTACACGTATAAGGAGCTGTTCTAAGATTTGAACGTTCTCCTTTAAGGTCTCCGGTGTCGCGCTGGCTATTAAGTTAAAAGCCTCAAGCACCTCCTCTGAAGTTGGGTATTCACCGTCTTCGATGATCTTATTCACTTCTTCTGTGATTATCTTTTTCAGATTTGATTCGGTTATTTTCATTTAAAGGCCTCCAAGAATATCTTTTGGTATAATAAGTAGTCTGTACTTTCTACAAAACTAGCTTTTTGTTTAATGTTCTCACACTCTTCTTTAGAAAGCTCCCCAACGTCATGACCAAGGGGGACTTCTACTTTGTGAGTCTGTATATTATATAGTAACAGATTTTTAATAATTTTTTCTTCTTTTCTCCGGGCGTCATTATCCAGGGCGATATAAACTACGGCATTTTTCTTTAAAATCTTCTGGAACAGCTTAGAGTATACTGGGAGTGTTGACCCCAATATCGGGATAGAGTTTTCCATCTTCATGGCATCGAAGGCCCCCTCAACTATAGTAATGGGTTTGGACCAATCAATCATGAGATCATTAAATATAATATCTTTTGTCGCAGGTGGGTTTAGGTACTTCACTGGATTATCCGTAAAACTTCGCGCGACGTAATAATCCAACTTACCAGAAGCATCGAAAGATGGTACTATAATTCGATTCCTATATCTCCCCTTATAGGAGAAGCCCAGCTTCCACTTGAAGACGTCACGCATGGTAATTCCACGGGTGGAGGCGTAATTGAGGGCCGGCCCATGGAGAGTGCCAGGGGTGGCGGTGCACAGGGTTATGAACCCCTCCGGAAGGACCAATTCCTTCTCTGGGGTCGTGTCTGCTACTATGTCGTAGTGATGGCTGCGGCCGCGGCGCAGATCGAGCCAACGCGAAAACTGACTGTCATTGCCATATCTTCTCACCAAATATCCTATGTTCTTTCCGGAGAATTCGCAAACCCAGCATTTAAAAACCCCCTTGTTGAGGTTTACTGATAGCTTTTTCTTGTGGTGTGAACACTTTGGACACGAATACAATAATTCATTGTTGTGAGTGGCGGATCCACCTAGGACCTCATCCAGTATTTGTCTTTCTTTCATTTACGAAGCCAGCCTTTGCAATAATATAACTGTCCGATTTGTCATATACCCCGGGGCGGGGATTTCCAAATCTAGTATATTCTACTACAAAATTGGGTTCGTTGTCAACTAGAAATTTTAAACTTTTCTCTTTTGAATTCTCTCCGCGGGAGATCTGGACTCCTACTAATTTACGCGCCTGAGAGGCTGTAAAATACTCCGGGTCGATGCCGATCAAATCGCTGCACATCCAGGAGACCATCCCATTGAAAGTATTGAGTGAAGACATTGTCTTCGCACTGGATCCACCCGCGTTAAAGAACATAAAAGGCTTCTCGATGAACACTTTATCTATATTGTAGGAAGAAGTGACTTCTAGCATTTTTTCCTTTATGTATCGAACTTTCTCAAAATGATTTTGAAACTTTTTCTTATTTCTAGTATGCCAGGCCTCATTATATACCATGTTGCCCGAATTGTCCAGTACAGTTGCGCCTGTTATGCTAGTTGAAATATCTAAACCTAATATCATTCTATTATAATACTACAAATCAAGCTTAAGTTTAAATGTAAAATCACGAGAGTTGATTTTTTTTACCGGAGTGGCCAATTTTGCAATACCGATCAAGTTTCTATCTTCATCGTAAATGCCAATCTTGGATATATAAGTATTGTCTTCGTATTCTGCATAAGGGTCACTATATGCGGACTTGGTAGTGTTCTTTATCTTCAGAAAGTCTGGCTCTACGTACCCATATTGACCAGCTAAAACGTTCTGTCGGGTATAAGCATTTTGCTTGATTGAAATATCTGCTGCGGAAGGAGAGTTTGCATCGATGACTGTGATTGCAACTAAGTTGCCGGCGTCGTTGACGCGGTAAACTTGAAAGTCTGTTTCAGATATGATCTTAAAGCGTAAATCCTTGTTTAGAAACCTATTCGCGTTATCAGACTCCACGTATCCTTCGATTTTCCCTTCTACTGTCGACCCAATGGTGCCCAGTCGGCCAGTCGGAACTCTAAAGGTTGCCGGATTGAGCGATTGTAGGGCTGCCTCTGTCTCTAACACTGTCCAATCATAATCAGCATCCATGTATGTCGGATTGTTTGAATGTGTACATTCATCGCGATTTAGAGTTGCCATCATCGTATATGTTGGAATCGTATGAGTCCCTTTAAAATAGAGACTATAACTACTCTGGTTGTCGCCGACCGTAGAGGTGGCGTCGGGGTATGAGCCAGCATCACCACTGTCTGTGTAAGCATCTGAAGCTGCTTTTTCCGCTTTAGCTGCGTCTGGATCGTCTGCACCTGTATACGAGTGCACTTCATGGTAGTCTTCCAGGTCCTCCATGAAGTTTCTCCATGTTTTACCACCGACAGTGTTGATGGGTGAGAAATTAGTCAGGATCAGCACACCTTCCGAATAAAATACCAGGCCGGCGAACTTGCCCACCTCTGCTGTGGCACCTTTAGTCACTGTCAGCTCGCCATTCTGCTTGGTGTCTTCTAGGGTACCCACTAGCGTGCCGTTTTTGTACCATTGAAGCTTTACAGTTCCCTTTCTTATTTTTTCCCCATAAAAAATAGACGGTATTTGCACCATGCGGAATGAATGATCCGACCAGCCCGGAGAGCCGGGGTAAAGGTCTTGTAACCCGGTTTCATATATGAATCTATTGGATGTCCGAGAATTGTAACGAAAGGTCGTCCTTAGGGCGTCGCGATATAACCTATTATCACTGTTGCCGGCGGGGACAGTGCCCACTATTTCGCCGGAAGCTACAGACTGAGTCGAGATGGAAGCCGTCATTGGGTAACTGCCGGTTATCTCATCACCATAACTAAAATCACTGTTAAATTCTGATGTGTTTACAGTAGAGAATGAAGCTAGTGAGCCGTCTTTTGTTATGAAAGAGTTTATTATATCTGGTGAAGCACTACCAACATTATAGGGCCTGTCCACATTCAACTCATATAAGCTTATGAAGCCACCCGGGTGATGACGTACGTTTGGCGCTTCAAGTTGTTTATTCTCTGCGTCGTATGTAGCGGCGAACGAACCAAAGACTTCTTTTTGGTTATTATATATTAACCGGGTTCGATTTCCGCTAGTGGATGTATATAGATAAAAATGTGATTCCGGGTGAGTCTTCAGGGTGTTGAAGATGATATCTTCTTCGCTAAACTTAAAGTACGACATCTCATAACCTTTGCCTTAGTAGTCTAATCTAACTCTTAGCGTTAACTCGTTTGTTGGATCCTTCTTTAGTGGTTCAGATAACTTTGCAACAGCTAGCAATTCGTTATCTGCTGAATAGAGTCCCACAGTGGTAAGATATGAAACTGGACTATCTGTTGTGTTCTCTTTGACTCTTATCTTGGAACCATTTAGGTATGTTGGGTTTGAACTATAATTGAACTCATTGTGGTTTGCTCTGCAGAAGTAAATCGTGGAGTTTAGTTCCGTAGTGTTGTTGAACTTGATGTTGTGAACGCGCTCTCTCAACCCTCTGGCGAAGTCATCGACAGTATAAGTCGTAAGAACTTGTTGCAGGTTTTTTTCACCTCCTCCAAGATAGTTCCACGTTAAAAAGGTATTAGCATTTGGGCCGCCGGCCGCGGAGTTGCCTGCAAAGAGAACGCCACCGTTCCAGGTAGCATTGGCGCCTTGAACTCCTCTAAATGCGTCCAGGTTCAGTACTGCTATGCCGGCCTGATAATAGATCAGACCCACTCTTACATGGTTAGCTACACTAGCATCCGCAACCACAGCTACGTTAGTGACCACCGGGTCGTTGACACTACCATCGTCGCGGCCATCGATACCGTCCGGGCAAGTGGCAGGGGTACCTGTGTTGGAACAGCCAGCGGCATACAATATACCGTACTCACCAACAGGTGAATTTACCCTAAATTCATCTGCGGCGCCCTTGTCATAAATCCGCATGATACCTTCGCCGTTAGCAGCTGCGTCAGCTGTGTTATAAAATAAATTGTCGAGTGTAAAATTCTGTGCCGGACCGTTCCTGACACCTAAGTGGATTTCAAATGAACCTTTCTTAATTTCATCCTTAACTAGGAGTCGTGAGAAGGATAGAAACGCACAGTTCGTGTACTTATCCGTAGTTGTGTCACTAAAGTTTCCGTCCTTGTCGAACTTCCGTACGTTGCCGTTCTCATCAAAGCCAACCAGCATTTGTGCCATTTGAGCGTATATGTTGTTCTTTGTTGCCTTACCCACAGTAATTGCAGCGCCGGGTGCTCCGGCCTCCCAATCTGGGTGGACGCCTACGGAAATATCAAATATGTGATTCGCAGACGAACTCAGGTATGGGTAATCGTACACTGATTGCAACATGCCGTGGCCGTATGTTTTTATGTTTGTCTCAACGCCGGAAGAGACATAGGTTCTCGCTACAATCGAACCGGTCATTGGAACCACCTCGTGTAGCAGTGTTCTAGTTGTTGTTATATCAGAATTCAAAAAACTCTTAAATGTGCTTGCCATTTCTTACCCCTTAACTTATTGTGAAATCGAGCTTAACGAACCGAACTGGAATATCTATACTGTATCCTGTGGTTATACCAGTCACTCGGACGTTTGTATCAATGTACCAGTGCTTAAATCCGATGCCCTTTATGGTGTTGACGTCTGATACCGAAGTTCCCATCTTTTGAAAAAGATAAGTACTACTTTGAAGTTCTATTGAGGACAAAACCTTGAATTCCAAAGTTGTGCCACGAGGGCCTCTAATCACCTGTGTAATGCCGCGGCTTCCTGTGTCCGACACAAGGGCCGTTTCAACATTGTCCGAAATATAGTTAGCGTCTGCATTGGTGATTATGTAGCTCGCTATATCGTCATCGTCAATATAATTCGGTGTTGATGGTCGGGCGGCGCCAGTGCCGTGCGCTCCGACGATATAACCCAACCGATTGTCCACCTCGATGATGTACTGGTTCTCTACCAAGTCAGCGTCCAAACCAAATGTAGGAGGGATGTCAACAGTGTCTAGGCCCTGGTCGAGTTGTATTTTACCAGGAAATCCTGAGGCTGAGCCGATTCCGCTGATCACCCCTGTCTTACCTGTGTGAACTAGGGCAGCAGTGTAATCGGCGGCCGCGGCTCCGGCGGGTGCAGTAGCAAACGCATTGACCGTGTCTTGGTCTACCGCTACAACAAACAGGCTCTTTGCCCAGCCGCCCGTGGTTATCGTCTGTGCGAATGTCATTGTCTCTTCAGCTTTCTTGTTTAACGCCGTTATTGGCAGATACAACAAGTTTGTCCTTGAGATCGAAATCAACTTACTCTTCATTGATGACATGTTGTTGGTGAAAGCCTCTAATACCGGAGTCTTCAGAATCTCTAAGTCAGAGTATGCCGAGCCCGATGCGTGTGACGGATTATATAATGCATAATTGACCTCATCGTCGCCAAAGGCATAGTTCGAGATTCTAAAAGAACCATCACCTCGTGCCAGTCTCTTACGACCGGTATCGGTTAATACCGCGTCAAGAATAATATCACCTGAATTGTCTAAAAAAGCCATAAACTAAACCCCTTACTTTATAAATAGTTTTATAATTTTAATTTTCTCTGTCTTTACTGTAAAAATCGCTTGCTTTAACTAGATCCTTGTAGTCAAATTTAACATTTAAATCTATTTTACGACCACTGTGCCTGGACGTGATTCTTATTTTGAATCTCCTGCCCCATGGAGAATCCTTGGAATCCGTCTGGCCTAGCTTAAACTGTGACCCGGGGGATTCCGGATTTTCGCTGTTTTTAAAGTCCTCTTCTCTCACTGGAAATAGACTGCTTATCATTCTTCCCGAACCTTCCGCTTGAGCTACGTTCTTTTCCCCGTCTAGACCAGATGCCTCATAATCCAACAGCAAATGGTCCTCATGGGGTCTGATTTCTAGGAATTTCTGGAATGGTCTTGTCGGAATCTTGTTGGTCGACCCTTCGTTTGGGTGGAATGTTCTTATTATAGGGTATGCCAATCCCTCATTTAGTCGCATCTCTACCTCGTAGACCAGGGTTGGATTGGAAAAATACCCATGTACATCGATGGCCCGGAAGGTGTAATAATATTTGACGTTAGGTGTAATCCCATCAACAAGTGACAGTGAATTCACCTTTTCTGCCGTGTCCAAGGTGGCATGAAGTTTGCCGGAGAAGTCTGCATACGATATCG
>Ga0115011_10001552_pt1 | contig 16528 bp, 13 predicted proteins | sample TroAtlMetagenome_2_FD_88705 | JGI IMG/M metagenome (GOLD analysis project Ga0115011, IMG submission 88705) | Marine eukaryotic phytoplankton communities from Atlantic Ocean - Tropical Atlantic ANT8 Metagenome | ecosystem: Environmental > Aquatic > Marine > Oceanic | place: Tropical Atlantic...
ACGGAGCGGCCAACCAAGCGGTTACGGCAGCCAGTTGCGATTTCTCAATCTCTAATTGTTCGGGCAACTCGTCCCACTGAACATTAACCGTCACCTCACCACCCTTGCTTCGGCGTATGGGGATCTGTTTGACCTTATCCCCTTTTGTGAACCGAATCCAGAGCGGCGTATTCGGATTACAAGTAAACCCAGTGATATCATTCAGATCAGCCCGACCTGCCTTGGTTTTGCGGGAGGCGAGCACCTTATTTCTTGAGTCTAGCAATTCGGCCTGCACCTCGAGTCGCTTGCCACCCCGCCTTTCAAGCACGCGCACCAATAAATCATCCTCGACGTTGACCCTGCTGCTTTTACCAGTGTAACGATCGGTGACGTTTAAGGCGTTGACCTGTGTGGCATCGATATCCCAAACCATTGGAAAGCGTGTGCCTGTTTTTTTCCAAGACGTCGCATAGATTGCGTTCCGCCAGTTGGACTTGTCGGCCTTCGCTGCAGCACCGACAAACCAACCTCGATTCAACCCAGCGGCGTTGTATTCGTCAGATCCAGTGAAGTGCCAGTCACCATCCCAGATCTCAGACCACGTGTGATTGCCTCGATTGTTCGTCCACAGCGGTGTTCCAGCGACGCGCGATGCGATACCCACCGAGCGACAGGCATCGACAAGAATGATCGACAAGCCGGTGCACGTTGCTCTGCCCTGCGCAATCGACTCGGCCGGACTTTGGTTCGGCTGTTTTCGGCCGGTATTGTAATGGACGTTGATTAGGTTAAAAATCTGGCTATTGATCGCCTGTACCGCCTCGGTGGCTGTAGTCGCCTTGGCCACGATAGCCCGGCACTTATTGTAAAACTCCGGCCGCCAACGCTCTCGGGTCTCGTCAAGACTGGCGTACGGCAGTACATCGTTAAAAAACATCTCCTCTGACAACTGCGAGCTCCATGGAAACTCCGCACGCGCCTTAATCGCCAGATCGAGATTCTCGGTGAGGAACCCGCGATCGATCGAGGTGAGATCGCCCAGTGGCATGCCCTCTATAAGGAACTCGGCGGCACGTCTCCCAAAGTCGCCATGTGTTTTTTTAGCAGTAGCGATGAATGCCTCGAGTTCGCCGCGGTTGTCACCGGCCTTGTCCAGTGCTGCATCGAGCGCCTCACCCGCTTGGACAAACACAACGACACCCGCCAGAAAGCAGACGACAAAAAGGGCTCTCATCTTGTAAAAAAACTGAAACCGCATGCGGGATACGTTACCTGCCCGCTTGGGCAAGATCAATAATTGGGAGAGTTGATGACCGGCGGCGTGGACGTGGAGACTGGCTTGATGTAAGGGAGGCCGTATTCGCCGGAAACGGCACGGCGGAAGTTGCCCTGCAAACTGGTAAGCGGCCATACGATGAAGATGATATCAGTAACCAGCCAGACTAACTGCCCCAGCCAACAGAGAAACACAGATCCTATAGTCGGTAATAGATAGACAAATCCAAACGTCTTCCAAAACGCTGCCGAGTAGTTGCTGTTACGCAGCGCAAACCAACATCCCGAGTAGTACAACGCAAAAAGGTCACCAAAGAACACAGCGACGAACAGGACGCTCATCATTCCCATGATGGAAACACCGAATAAAGTTTCATTCCAAACCCAGCCGGCACTAACGATGCTCAGTAGGAGTGCCGCCACCGGAAGCGATGCCATCACAATCACCGGCCACATCCAAAACTTCACCATCGCGGTAAAGTGCCCACGCCGGAACTGCCGCTCGTCAACCGGCGTGACGAGGATCTGCTCCAGTGCGCCGCTGGCCTTCGCCTCATGGATGGTCGTCACAGTATGTCGTGCCACCTCAATCCGTATCCAAAACGAGACAACCCAAATCAAACTGCCCATCATCCACCAAATGTCGCCAACCATAGCGCCGCCCATCGCCATGTAGCCTAGAAGAAGAGCCCCAACCGTAATCATCAAAAACATCAGCAGCCGCCGGGAAACACGGAAGGTGCGCATGCGCCACACGAGCCAACCGGCCGGGTTGGCATCGAGCAACGCCGCCTGCTGCACAGCACTTATGCGTGTCGCGTCGCCGGTCGGGCACTTGGACAAGCGGGGGGTCTGCTGTCTTAGTTTAGTTTCGCGCCAGCGATAAGGAATGATCCACGAGGCCAAGGCGAGCAGCGCCGCCGAGACGGCCAAGCCGCCGCCCAGCCAACTCCAGTACCCTACAAAACCGGCCACCGGCGCCCCCATCACCGAAGCAGAGGCGTTGGCCATAGCAAACCCAGGGCTGAAAAAGTGCAAGGCGCTCGAGGTGCCGCCGCTCCAAAGGTAGAACAGCGGTAGCATTGTCACGCTTAGCAGAGAAAAAAATGTCCAAAAAATAGCGCGGCCTGTGTGCCAACTGAGCGCCGAGAAAAACATCCCCAGCGAGAGCGAAAAAACTAGAATGTTCAGTAATGCGCCAATGGTTCGCCAAAGTTGGTCGTTCGTCACACCACCCATCAGCAGCGGCAGCGCAAGTACCGGCAGCACCGCCAGCACGCCGTAAAACGACTTGAGCGATGCGGTGATCATCTTGCCCAGCACCACGTCGTATCCGCGCAAATCTGTGAGGAATAAAAGCCCAAGCGTACCATCCGTTTTCTCGCGCGTGAGCGTGCCAGTAGTCGTCCATAAGCCGGCGAGCAAGCAGTAGGCAAAACAGGCCCAGGCAAGGATGGCGAAGAAAATGTCACCCTTCATCATACCGGCCTCCATGGAGGCGATTAGCAACCAGCCTCCTCCAAACAACACCGCCGCAATTGCGATGATCCAGCGCGACAACCAGGAGCCGATCTTTCGGGAAGCAATCCCAAGTTCGCGCTCAACGATGGGCAGGCTAATCATGTCTCGGGTTCCAAGCTAGGCACCGGCGGCACGAGCGGCCATTTGGCGAAAATTGGCTTTTAAATTGTTTATGGCACGCATCCCCCAAAAAAGATTGTTGCCAAGGCAAATAAAAAACCAGAGTCCCAATACAAATTCTTCATCCGGTCCGGTTTGAGCAGGTCCAAAGAGAGCAAAAGCAAGGAACATCATCATTCCTGCCCATATAATCCATGGCAGGAACAGGATGCGTAAAGCCACTCCACTCGCACTGAAGGATGGTTTGCGGGAAGTCAAACTGAGCTGCATGCCAACAAAGTGCATTGCCCATATGTCCATCGCCAATATCGTTAGTCCGACGATATAGTAGGGCCAAGTGTCCCTATCCGAGTCAAACATCATGAACGGGATGGTGGCCAGCACGAGGCCAAGCGGTAAGCCAAACTGCCACAAAAGTCGCCGTGCCTGACCAAGTGAGAAATCGCTAAAGTTCAGCGGGGTTGCCATCAGCAGTTCCAACGAACTCTGCTGTCGGTCCTCCCGGAAACGATCACACACCGCTAAGGTGATCCAATATTTCAAACAGGCAAACGTGCACCATAGCGTAGTGAGGTGCACCTCCTCATCCAGCCACCATCTGCTATTTTCAAACAATCCCCATAACCACAACATAAACCCGGCAAACAAAGCCGTCCAAACCAGCAATGGCCGCCAATGCCACCGAGTTTCCAGCCAATAAACCGGGTTATCGTCTAGTAGTCTGGTTCGGCATGAAATCGCCTCCACTGGGCGCAGCTTGGCGATAGCGCTTGGCTTCGTCTCCCGATCCTGCCAGGCACGCGGCGTCCGCCAAACCGAAAACCCAAGCGACACCAAGCCAACGCCCAGTGCTGTCGTGAGCGACTGATAAAAAAAATGAGGGTTTCCAGAGAAGTTACCACTGAATGCGAGCGGGAACATAGCCCCCGAACTGAAGCAGGCCAAAAACTGAGACTCTGAACTGTTGATGTGGTTATACTCATCCAACACGATGCTGATGACCGGAATCCCGAAATTGAGTATGAAGATAAAGAGAAAAGTCGTGACTATCGCTGCCTTGGACGACTTGAAATGAGCCGAACAGGCCATCCCCACCGAGAGCGACATGAACAACGCCGCGAATAGAACGCCTAACATCCGGCCCACCTCTCCCGGGGTAACCCCTCCCATCAGCAGCGGCACCATCAACACTGGCGCCACCGCCATCAGGCCAAACACCGCCTGCAACGAACAGGCACTCATCTTGCCCAGCACCACGTCTAGTCCGCGCAGGTCCGTGAGGAACAGTAGGCCGAGCGTGCCGTTACGCTTCTCCTCACTGAGCGTGTCAGCCGTCAGTCTCACGCCGGCCAGGTTGCAGAAGAAAAAGGCAAAGCCGGCAATCACGCCGAAAATGATCTGGCTGAATTGATGCGGTGGCGCGTTATCCATCCGCATGACAATGAACATCCACGCAAGAACAACAATGGCAGTGAGTGCCGTGACAAAACGGATGAGCTGGGTTTCCCTCCTTCGGGAGGCAACCAGCAACTCACGACCAACAATGGGAAAGGGATTCACCTTGGGAGTTTCAAGTTATCGGTCTCAAGTTTGAAGCCAACCCGTGAACCGGCGGCACTTGGCCAAGCGCTACTGGGTTTTTTCGAACTCGCCTTTTTTCAGCTTGTCGAGGTAGTCGTTCAAGTCGGACTTCACGCCGCCGGCAAGGAAGTAGAGGCCAAGCACATTCGGGAACGCCATGCCTAGAATCATCAAATCTCCGAAGTCGAGGACGTTAGTCGAGGTGATGATTGACCCAAGGAAAACCATCAGCAGAAACAGGCACCGGTAGACCATCGAAGATCCATCTCCAAATAACCACGCCCAACAGCGCTCGCCGTAATAAGACCACGAGATCATCGTGCTGAAGGCGAATAAAACCACGGCAGCCGAAAGGATATATGGAAACCAGAAAATCTCAGACTTGAACACGGCAGAAGTCAGGCCGGCGCCGTTGTTAGCATCGGCAAACGGCTTGGCCATCTCAGCCGCCGAGCCGCCCTCATAGTGCCCGGTGATGACGATCACCAGGCCGGTCATGGTGCAGACGATGATCGTGTCGATGAATGGCTCAAGAAGCGCCACAATGCCCTCCCGAACAGGGTACTTTGACCTGGCCGCCGAATGGGCAATCGCCGCCGAACCAACACCAGCCTCATTGGAAAACGCCGCCCGCTTGAAGCCGATAACAAGCACGCCGATGAAGCCTCCCCAAGCCGCTCCCGGGTAGAAGGCGCTGTCGATGATCGTCCCAAACGCGGCTGGGATTTCAGAAATGTGCATAAACAACACCGTCAGACAGGTCAGCAGATAAATGCCGCACATGGCCGGCACAATCTTCTCGGCGGTCAGCGCAATTCGCTTGATTCCTCCGATAATGACCAGGCCTGTGAGCACCGACATAACCAGCCCAAACACCCAGCGGTGGTCCGCCAGCCAAGGAATCGTTTCCTGCACCGCATTCAACGACTGATTGACCTGAAACGTGTTGCCACCGCCAAACGAGCCGCCGATGCATAGGATGGCAAACAGTACAGCGAGACCCTTTCCAAACCCACCGAAACCCTTTTCGGCCAAGCCCTTGCTAAGATAAAACATCGCCCCGCCCATGACGCGACCGTCCGGCCTTGTCTCACGGTACTTTTGGCCGAGCGTACACTCGGTAAACTTTGACGACATGCCGAGGAACCCGGCGATGATCATCCAGAAAATCGCACCCGGCCCACCTAGACTCACGGCGATGGCCACGCCGGCGATGTTACCCAGGCCAACCGTCGCCGAAAGTGCAGAAGAGAGCGCTTGAAAATGACTGACCTCCCCCTCGGCATCGGGGTTGTCGTATTTGCCACGGACGACATCAACCGCATGCTTGAAACCGCGAAAGTTTATGAACCCCATCCTGAGAGTGAAGAAGATGGCCCCTACAACCAGCCAAGCGACAACCAGCGGAATCTCCGTGCCTGAGGACGAAGTGTAAATGGGAAAGAAAAATGCTGAGGCGATCCAGCCCACCAGTGTTCCGGCCACGGCATCCACCTGATCGAACATTCCACTCTCGTTTCCCTCCTTCTGAGCAAATGCCGGGGCAACGGAAAGAGTGAACGCTATGCAGGCGGCGAAGAAGCGACAGTCGATGCCCGCAGGCGTTATGCAGTTTTTTTGTCCTGAAAACGCTTCAGTAGTTTTTTTCATTTGGGTTGTTCGGATTTTTCCCAAAAAAAGAGCCGGGGTTCAGACCGACAATTTTTGCCAAAATACGACCCTCACTTGAACGGATTGAAATACTTGTCGATCAACTGTGGGCTTTTCTGGATTTCCATGATCCGCTCATGCTTGACGCTCTCAGCGTGCCCATCAAAGTAACCAGCGTTGATACCTGTCTTGTGCATGGTATGAATTTTCTCTCCCATCGCGTTAACTCCGACGGCCTGGCCGTTCTTATTCCCGAACGCTGTTCCGTGCGGGTGGAAGCTAGCGTTGCGCATTGAGTGCGGATCCTCATTCAGTAAAAGGAACTTTTCGGACGGATTCCGGACAATCGAATACTTAACCCCGGGATTCACGCCGCTAGTTTGCCCGTTCATGAAACTTGTCATGCTAAAGTTAACCCGCAACGCCAAGCCGATCGGCCCCGTGCTCGGACACCGGTAAACCCCGTAAACCGTCTTGTTGCGCGTATCGGGCATCCGTTTGTTGCGGAGGATATCCTGGCCGGTCACATGAGTGAAAATCGATCCCGCCTCGGCGTGGAACGCTATGTTCCGGTCGTATTTGCTCCAGTCCCTGTTTCTTTGCAACACTGCGTCGCCTGGGCCACCCCACATCCAGTCCTCATGCCAGTTCCGGTCAGTCGAACCGGCGAAAGGCAGATGATCATCATAATCATCCTTATACATGTAGATGCCCAAACCGACTTGGCGCATGTTACTGAGGCATTTGGCGGAGCGTCCGCTCTCCTTGGCGCTAGCCAGGGCCGGCAGCATTAGCGCGGCCAAAATCGCGATGATGGCAATCACGACCAGCAACTCTATCAGCGTGAAGCCCTGTTTTTTTTGAGATGTAATTAGCGGTTTCATTCTCCTCCCTTGAGAAAAATTAACGCTGTTTCCTTCAAAACACCAACGTATTTTCACCATAAAAAATCCCGCTACTCTCCACAAACAAGGCAATCCACACTTGGCCGCAACCGCACCGAATTGAAAGACATCGCTCTTAAATCGCAGGTAAGCAGTCGATTAAAGAGTGGCTCGCCCAGCCCGACGATGATCTTGATCGCCTCCATCGCGCCGAGGCAGCCGACCGCGCCCGACACCGCGCCGATGACCGGGAAGCGCCTCTGCCAGTCGTCCGGCTTCTCTGGATAGAGGCACCGGAGGCAGCCGGTCTTGCCCGGCTTGAAGCTCGTGATGTGCGCCTCGGTCTCGTACATCGCGCACTCGACCATCGGCTTGGCCAGTCGCACACAGGCATCATTCATCGCGAAGCGCTCCTCGAACAACGGCGCGCAATCCACCACCACGTCCGCGCGCCCGACGAGTTCGGTGGCATTCGCCTCGCTGATATTTTCCGGCAAGGCGACGATCTCGAGCCGTGGGTTCAGCGCGGTGAGTGACTCGGCTGCAATGTCAATCCGCGCTTGGCCAAGCGCATTGTGGCGCATGAGCAATTGCCGGTTCAGGTCGCTTGGCTTGAGCATGCCGCCATGCGCTAAAACCAGCCGACCCACCCCGGCCGCCGCCAGCTCGTACGCCACCAAGCCGCCTACGCCACCCACACGACTGACCATCACTGTGGCCGCCTTGAGCCTCCGCTGCCCCTCCTCGCCGAAGCCTGCAACGGTCATTTGCCACGAGTAAACTTCGCGCTCAACATCCGTCAGTTCCGGGAGGTTCCTTGTTTCACTCATCACGTGTCACGTTGCCATCGACCAAGCGGAAGTGGCCGCCGGCAAGGCGTCTGGCTTCGCTTGGGCTGTGGGTGATGTGCAGAATCGTCACGCCGGTTTCGCGGTGCACGCGATCGAGCAAACGGCACATCTCCCCATGCAACTCCTCGTCGAGCGCGGATAGCGGCTCGTCAAGGCACAGCACCGACGGCCGATGCGCCAGCGCGCGGCCAAGCGCGACGCGCTGCGCCTCGCCGCCGCTGAGCTTGTCCGGCGTGCGATCGAGTAATTTGGTAATTCCTAGTAACTCCGCCAATTCATCGACGCGCGCGGAGATCTCCGACTGACCAAGCGCGCGCAGCACGAGTGCGAAGGCCAGTTGCTCGCGGACGAGCATCGTCGGGAACAGTGCTCGGTCCTGCGGCACGTAACCGACACCGCGCTCGGCCGGCGGCAATTGGGTCACGTCGCGCCCGCCGAGGATGATCCTTCCGCCGGCGATGTTACGCAGGCCGCAGACCGCCTCAAGCAGTGTTGTTTTGCCGCAGCCGCTGCGGCCCATCAGCACGCCATACTCGCCGGAGGCCAGCTCCAAGCTGAGGTTGCTCAACTCAAAACTGCCCTGCCGCAGCGCGATATTCTCGAGGGCGATCATGCGAAAATTCGTTTCATTCCCAGCGTCCGGGCGATGACGAATACCACCACGGCAGCAGCGATCATGATGAGTGACACCGCCAGCATCCCCTCGGTACGCCCGGCTTGCAATTCGAGAAAGGCGCTCGTCGGCAGCACCTCGGTTTTCTGTCGAGTGGCACCTGCGAAGACGAGAATCGGCCCGAACTCGCCAAGCGCACGCGCCCACGCCAGCGTACCAGCCGCCAGCAGACCACCCTTGGCCTGCGGCATGATCACCCGCCAAAACGCCTGCTGCCGGTTGCAACCCAGTGTGAGGGCGACCTGCTCGAAGCGTTGCGGAATCTGGTCGAACGTCACGCGCATTGTCCGCACGGCGAAAGCACACGCGACCATGAATTGCGCCAGCACAACCGCCGGCCATTTGTACACCACCGCGTCGCTGAGCCACTCCGGTATGTAGCGAAACAGGATGAGCAAACTCAGCCCGACGACCAACGGCGGCAGCACGATCGGAATGTCGAGCAGCGTGTCAATGATTGGTTTGCCGCGAAACTCGAACCGACTCATCATGTACCCGATCGGCACCGCAACCCACAGCGACAACAGCGTCGTGAGCGTGCAACTGATGAGGCTCAACTTGATCGAAAAACGGATGTCGCGGCTCCGCAACGCCTGCACGAGCGGGTTGGGCTTGGAGAGCGAAAGTTTCGCCACCGACACGGTGGCACCGGCCACTGCGAATGAAAGCTGGTTCGTCGCCGTATCGGTGATTTCACGGACACCGTTCCACCCCGGCTCGCCCGCGCCGCTCACGCGGATGAACTCGCCCCACAACAACCCGTGCACCACATCGGTGGTCACGGTGGCAACTTGATTCGTCACGGCGATTTGCATCACGCGCGCCTCCGGCCGCAGCGAAGCCGTGATCGGTTTGTTGTTCGCATGTGGCAGCAGGACAGCTCGATCGCCCGCCGCTTGAAACAAACCATCGCCGGCGATACGCTGTTGCCCTAGTTGCAGTCCCGCTTCGTTATTGCCTTTGCGAAAATAATAACTCCGATCCGGCTCGACCGACACAACAACCTCATCGCCGGTATAGCGTCCCTGCCGCACCATCTCCGGGCCAAGCACCGGCTGGTCGCTGTAATTCAGAAACACCAAGTCCGCCAAGACCATCGCGCCGATGATGAGTAGATAACTGCCGCCCAACACGGCTAATCCAACAAGGAACGGCTTGTCGGAGGCGACATGAAAACCGGATGGCGGCGGGGCACTCATCGGCCGTTGGCCTCCCAGTTAAAGCCAAGTTGCTCGAACCGCCGCCGCGAGGTCTGCGATGTGAGGTGCTCCATCAACCGCTTGGCCAAGCGCGGGTACGGCGTGGTTTTTCTGGCAGCGACATTTTGCACGGCGAGCGCGCGCTTGGGCTGCAGCGGCACGGTGGCAAACCGATCTTTCATGTGCTGAATATTCGCCTCGTACACAAGCGCGACGTCGAGTTTTCGGCCAGCCTCCATCGTTTGCACCAGCGTGTGCGCCGTGTCCGCCATCATTGCGATGTTCTGCTGGATTGCGTCGAACTGCCCGGTCTCTCGGCACAACTCGTGGCTCAGCGCGCCGAGCGTGCTCGCCTTGGGATCAGTCGTGCCGATACGCAGACCGCGCTTGGCCAAGTCAGCGAGCGAACGGATGCCGAGCGGGTTGCCCTTGGCCACGAGCATCACGATGCGCGTGCTCGAAACTTTCAAGTCCTGGCCGAAGGGGTTACCCATTTTTTCCTGCGCCATGTCGAGGTACGACGCGTCGCACGTCATGAAAATATCCGGCAACCCCTGGTCCCCAGTTTGCATCTTGCCGACCAGCGTGCCGCAGCCAGCGTACACAACATCAATCTCGCAACCTTCGCGCTGCTGGAATTCGCGGATGGTTTTCGCCAACGCCTCGCGATTCACGCCGCCGCAATCGACGCGCAACTGGGGCACCTCGGCCCACTCGTCGCCGGGTAGCGGCACATAATGATGTTTGGCAAACACCTCCCCGCCCCGCGTCGGCGCAGCGAGATAGCGGGCGAACTTCAGCGCCAAAGTCGGCCGCTCTGTCGTCGCCGTGACCGCTACGGAAATATCCGCCTTGCTCGCCGCCAGTTCCGGCAACTCGACCACCCGCAGCCCGAACTGTCGCGCGACCGAATCCCAAATAAATGCCGCCTGCGTCCCAGCGTTTTCCTTCACCGCCAGCGCAGCCTCGGTCACGGTCGGGAACGAAGCCGCCTTGGCCGCATCCACCGCCGCCCAGTGGCTGGATCGCTCAAGTATCTTTTTCGTCTTCTTGCCGACACCGGCAAGTGGATCGCAAATCACAAACGAGATTTTTTGCGCCAGTACATCGGCGCAGTTGGCCAAGACCACGCCGCCGCTTGGCTTGACGGCCAGCACCACTTTCCACGTGGCCACCTTCAGCGACTCGGCGGTCAGCCCTTCGGCCCGCGCGCGCTCAGCGTACACATAGTCCGCTGCGACATAGACATCGGCGCGAGGCAACCCTCCCTCCTTGTCGAGCTTAAGCTTGTTCGCCAGCACGCCGCTGCTGCTGTACTCGAGAGACACCTTCACGCCGGTCTCCTGCTCGAATTTCCCGGCCACTTCTTCGACCGCTTTTTTGACGCCAGCCGCGCAGTAAATGACCAGTGTCTGCCCGGCGCTCCCGCCGCCATCAGCATCGCGATTCATCAAAAACACCAGCGCACCCACAAGGACCGTGGTCAACACGAGCCACGTAAAAGCGCCCTTGCCGTTGCGGCCGTATTTGTAGTCAGATTCCCCCATCGTTCCTTCTTCGCGGCGGCAAACCATGCCGCGAGCGACGCCCCGAAACAAGTTTGCAAAAAGACTTGCCCGCCCGCCAGCACCGGCAATCATAACGGGGCATGCTGAGCCAAGCCGGAATTCCCATTTTGCAGATCGACGCCTTCGCCGACGAACCGTTCACCGGCAACCCGGCCGCCGTCTGCCTCCCCGACGTCGAACCGCCAGCCGACTGGATGCAGCAGATCGCCGCCGAGATGAACCTCTCCGAGACGGCGTTCACCTGGCCAAGCGGCGATGGATACGGGCTACGTTGGTTCACCCCGGTCGCCGAGGTTGACCTGTGCGGGCACGCCACCTTGGCCACCGCGTTCGCGCTTTGGGAAGTCGGACGCGTGGACTGCGACGACAATATTTCATTCGCCACCCGCAGCGGCGTGCTCGAGGTGCGTCGCGAGCAAGACATGATTAAAATGAATTTCCCCTCCGAACCAGCGACGAGTTGCGAGGCGCCCAACGGCTTGGCCGAGGCGCTTGGCGCGGAGATTCTGTGGTGCGGCCAAAACCGGATGGACCATCTCGTGGAAGTCGCCAACGAACAAACGCTACTCGACCTGCGACCGGACTTCGCGAGACTGGCTAGGCTCGACACTCGCGGCGTCATTGTCACCGCCGCCGCCGAGCGCGACAACGTTGACTTCGTTTCGCGCTTTTTCTGCCCCATGCTTGGCATCGACGAGGATCCAGTCACCGGCTCGGCTCATTGTTGCCTCGCGCCGTTTTGGGCAGGACGGCTTGACCGCTACGAATTAACCGGCTTTCAGGCATCCAAACGCGGCGGCGTTGTCTGTTGCGAAGTGGTCTGCGACCGCGTCGAGTTGAGCGGTCGCGCCGTCAAGATTTTCTCCGGCACAATGAGCGCAGCGTCAGCAGGGGCTTGACCCGCCACGGGGCGAGGCTTCACGTTGGCTCCCGCTGATGGGAACCGACACCCAACCTTCGCCCGAACAAATCGCGCAACACGTCCAGCAAAACCTGCCCGCCGGCGGGCTCTTCGCCGGACACCAATGGCGCGTCGCCACGCAGCCGTTTCAGCTCGACAAGAAAACCGTCCAGCAACTCGAGCAACTGGGCCGCGTGCTGCTCAAGTTTTACCAGGCCGCCAACACGATTTACCGCTGGAGTGCCGAGGGGCGGCTCCCAGTCTGGCCAAGCGCTTGGCTGGATCGCGGCAAGCCGCAGTCGATAATCGACCTGCAGCGCAGCAAAGAGTTCCGCGCCGAGTTGCCGCGCGTCATCCGGCCCGACATTTTGCTCACCGACGACGGCCCGCGCATCACCGAGCTGGACAGCGTACCCGGCGGCATTGGCCTCACTGCCTGGCTCAACCGCGCCTACGCCGAGGCCGGCGCCGAAGTGCTCGGCGGCGCGACCGGCATGCTCGACGGCTTCGACGGCATATTCGGCGACGCGACGAACGTGCGCTTAGTCGTCTCCGACGAGTCGGCTACATACCGGCCGGAGATGGAGTGGCTCGCCAAGCAGATCGACCCCGGCCGTTTCAGCGTCCAGGGGCAGGATTTTTCCGGCTTCAGCGACAGCGATGCGGTATACCGTTTTTTTGAATTGTTCGACCTGCCAAACGTACCCGCCGCCGGGCCGCTGTTCGCCGCCGCGGCCGACAAGCGCATCAGCATCACCGCCCCACCCAAAGCGTTTCTCGAGGAAAAAATGCTCTTCGCGCTATTCCACAATCGCAACCTCGCCGAGACTTGGCGGCAACAGCTTGGCGACAGTTTCCAGCGCACGCTCGAGGCGCTCCTGCCGCAAACGTGGGTGATCGATCCAGCGCCGTTACCGCCGCATGCCGCCTTCCCCGGTCTTGGCCTCACCGACTGGCAACAGCTTAAGAGCCTCTCGCAAAAAGAGCGCAATCTCATCCTGAAAATCTCCGGCTACTCCGAGCAGGCCTGGGGCGCGCGCGGCGTCTGGCTCGGCAGCGACCTGCCGCGCGAAGAGTGGTCGGCAGCGGTGGATCAGGCGATCGAGGGCTTCGACAAGTCGCCACGCATCCTGCAGCGTTACCACCGGCCGACACGCGTCGATGCCGAGTGGTTCGACTTCGAGCTTGACCAAGCGCAGGCGATGCACGGGCGCGTCAGGCTCTGCCCGTATTACTTCGTCCACGGCGAATTTGACACGGCCAAGGCCACGCTTGGCGGAGTGCTGGCCACTATCTGTCCCGCCGACAAAAAAATCATCCACGGCATGAGCGAAGCCATCCTCGCCCCCTGCGCCCTTGGTCAAGCGTAATTAAGGAGGATTCCTCCTTGACCGCTTGACAACTCGCCTGCCCAGGCGAACCCTACGTGCGGCATGAAAAAGGTTTTCAACTTCGCGGGACTCGTTTTTGTGGGAATGCTTCTCACTGGCTGCGCCACCGACAAGAAATTGCTCAAACTTGAATCTTCCTATCAAGTGCAGCTTGGGGAATATGCTACCGCACTGAAGAGCGGTGAAATCACTAAGACCGAGCACGACCAAAAGGTTACCCAACTCAACGGCCGCTACGGCCGACGGCGAGCCATGATGGAGCGGGACATTTACGGTAGCGGTGTCAAGACACCCACTAGACGGCCCACGGCCGGCCGAGTAGGCCGCCGCTACTGATTCTAGTGTCGATTATTAATAAGGTTTTTACCAGTAGCAAGTCTCCTACCTATCTTTAGCGGCGTGAATCGTTTTTTTTGTTCCCTTCTTTTTGTCTTGGGATTGACCGGTGGCTTTGCCACCGAGAAACCCAACATCATTCTCCTCATGGCCGATGATTTAGGATGGGGTGATGTTGGCTTTAACGGAAACAAGACCATCAAGACACCGCACCTCGACGCGATGGCCAAAAGTGGCTTAAAGTTCAATCGGTTTTATGCCGCGGCGCCGGTTTGCAGCCCGACGCGTGGAAGCTGCATAACGGGGCGTCATCCGTATCGCTACGGAATTCCGTTCGCCAATAGCGGCCACATGAAGCCGGAGGAGTTGACGCTGGCGGAGTTACTCAAGGTACAGGGTTACTCCACCGGCCACTTCGGCAAGTGGCATCTTGGCACGCTGACGAAAACCGTGAAAGACGCCAACCGGGGCGGCCCGCGCAGCATGAAACATTTTTCACCGCCACAGGCCAACGGCTTCGACGTCTGTTTCTCGACCGAGTCCAAGGTGCCGACATGGGATCCGCTGCTCCGGCCCAAGGGCAACAACTCCAGCAAGTGGTGGGACGCTGTCTCCGCCGTCGGTGAGGCCAAGCCGTACGGCACGGCTTACTGGAACGAGCGCGGTGAGAGTGTAACCGGGAACACCCGTGGCGACGACTCGCGCGTCATTATGGATCGCGCGATCCCGTTCATCCGCAACGCGGTCAGGCACAGCCAGCCGTTCTTCGGCATCGTGTGGTTTCACGCGCCGCACCTGCCGGTGGTCGCCGGGCCGAGGCACACGGCGATGTACGCCGGGCACGCGAAATACGCGCAGCATTACTACGGCTGCATCACCGCGCTGGACGAACAGGTCGGGCGGCTGCGCGCGGAACTGCGCGCACTTGGCGTCGCTGATGACACAATGCTTTTTTTCTGCAGCGATAATGGGCCGGAGGGCCAAGCCAGCAGCGCGCCGGGGACAGCGGCAAACCTGAGTGGACGCAAACGCTCGCTGCTCGAGGGTGGCATTCGCGTGCCGGGAATCGTCGAGTGGCCGGGGCGCGTGAAGGCTGGTCGCAACACGGAAATCCCGTGCGTCACCAGCGACTACTTGCCGACGATTCTCGACTTGCTCGAAGCCAAGCCGGTCAACGACCGGCCGATCGATGGGATGAGTTTGGTGCCGCTGCTCGACGGAAACCTGGCCAAGCGCGGCCGGCCGATCGGCTTCGAGTCGAAGGGGCAACTTGCCTGGATCGGTGACCGGTACAAACTTTATCGCAAAGGCGGAGCGGTCGAGTTCAAGCTGTTCGATCTCATCGCCGATCCAGCCGAGAGGAATGACTTAGCCAGTGCCAAGCCGCGCTTAGCCAAGCGCTTGATCGAGGAACTGGGAGCGTGGCGTGCGTCCTGCCAAGCGAGCGCTGCTGGAAAAGATTACTGATGGAGCGCTGCCGCCATCCAAAACGTCGATGGCTACATTGGTTACTGCTCTTGGCGATACTCGATGGTGCGGCGTATTACTGGTGGTGGGGCAATCAAGTGGAGCGACGTTACAATGACATCATACAAGACGCAGCCCAGGAGTTTGGCATCGAATACGCACTCATTAAGGCGTTGATCTGGCAGGAAAGTCGTTTCCGGGAGGATGCCCTGGGCGACGCCGGCGAGATCGGCCTAATGCAGTTGATGGAGTTGGCCGCGTTCGAGTGGGCCGACGACCACCGCGTGCGTAATTTCGAACACTCGCACGTGTACGATCCGCGCACGAACATTCTCGCCGGTACATACTACATCAAGACGCGGCTTGACCGCTATCGTCACACCGACAATCCCCTGCCCTTCGCCTTGGCCGACTACAACGCCGGACGCGCGCACGTGAATCGCTGGGCTAAGGAGGCAGCCCGCACCAATAGCGCTGCTTTCCTCCAAAATATCGACTACCCCTCGACGCGCCGCTACATCGACCAAGTGACCCACCGCCTCAGCCATTATCAATAAAACGAGCTCTCTTGCCTGCTTAGCCAAGCTTGAGTAAGCTTTTTTTGTGCTGGTTGACTTCACAAAAATGAACGGGGCTGGGAACGATTTCGTGATGATCGATAACCGTGAACTTGGCCTCGATTTAACTCCGGAACAGATTCGGAAAATCTGCCACCGCCAACGCGGCGTGGGCGCGGACGGACTGCTTCTTTTGCGCTCAGCAAGGGGTGACGCCGACTTTGGCTGGGATTTCTTTAACACAGACGGCAGCGAGGCGGAGATGTGCGGCAACGGTGCGCGCTGTTTCGCTCGGTTTGCCCAGAGTTACCTCGGCGAACAGGAATTAATTTCATTCGAGACACTCGCTGGCGTGATCGAGTCGCAGCTTAGCGGCGAGAGTGTGACAGTCGGCCTCACGCCGCCGGTGGACTTACGCGTCGGCGAGCGTATCGAAACGACTAGCGGCGAGTTGGAGATTCACTCTGTGAACACCGGCGTGCCACACGCGGTGTTGTTCGTCGAGGACGCCGACAAGGTGATGGTCTCCGAACTGGGCCACGAGATTCGCCACCACGAACATTATGCGCCGG
>Ga0115011_10001554_pt1 | contig 16516 bp, 10 predicted proteins | sample TroAtlMetagenome_2_FD_88705 | JGI IMG/M metagenome (GOLD analysis project Ga0115011, IMG submission 88705) | Marine eukaryotic phytoplankton communities from Atlantic Ocean - Tropical Atlantic ANT8 Metagenome | ecosystem: Environmental > Aquatic > Marine > Oceanic | place: Tropical Atlantic...
CTGTGGCACAAATTGTCTCCACCTCCCCATCAGATAGGGCTGGAGCAGGGCCATACACTGTTGTAGTCTTACCCTGACCATCAAATATAGTGAACCCCCTTCTAGACTCTTTCTTTATAGCGACTAGTCGATGCTCCAAGCCCTCCGTTTCTAGACCTTCCTCTATCTCACGTCCAGTAGCTCCTCCTACCGCAACAACCGATATCACCTGTTCACCTAAATTTTTCAGGGCCCTAGCTACATTGATTGGCTTGCCTGTGGGCATCAAAATAGGTGGATCTTGAGGTCGATGATCCTCTCCTACAACAAACCTAGGTTGGTGAAAAAGGTGCTCCATCATAGGGTTTGCAGTGACGGTAATGATCATAGGTCTCTCAAACTTGGGCAATTCAAAATCAATATAATTGCCTTATATTCTGCTTCAGTCCTAAACGACGGCGATTTGCCTATGCTGTCACAACTAAATACTAGTTCTGAATGACCATTCACTTTTTTGTTATGAGGTAATTAATGAGTTCAACTGGCTTTAATGTTGATAAAAGGGACCTACAGTTCGTCCTATTTGAGCAGCTCAAGATTCAAGAGACACTAGCTGACTACGACAAGTTTCAAGATTGGGACAAGGAGATGTATGAGTCTCTGATTGATGCTGTGTCTGAGTTATGCGTAGACGTACTAGCGCCAGTGAATGCAGAGGGAGACCGAGTAGGTTGCACGCTTGATCCAAACGGTGATGTAACTATACCCGAGTGTTATCGCGATGGCTGGAATGCTATGAGAGAGGGGGGCTGGATAGGCGTATCTGCACCTATGGAATACGGAGGGGTTGGGCTACCACTTCCTATCGCGGTCATGGCTAATGAGCTTATGAACGGAGCTAACCCAGCGTTGTTGATGTACAGCGGCCTAACAAAGGGAGCCGCTGGACTAATCGCAGCTTGTGGTAACGATTGGGCTAAAGAGACGTGCTGTGAAAAACTCTTCACTGGAGAGTGGGCTGGCACAATGTGTCTGACAGAGGCGCACGCAGGGACCGACGTAGGGAGCTCACGAACAAAGGCTACCTCTAATGGTGACGGAACATACAATATAGAGGGTGAGAAGATCTTTATCTCCTGTGCAGACCATCAAATGGTGGACAATATAATCCACCTAGTCCTTGCGCGACTCCCCGATGCACCCAAAGGAAGCAAAGGCATCTCTATCTTTATCGTACCAAAGTTCAACTTTGACGATAACAGCAGGAATGGTGTCTTTGTCGAAGGAATCGAGCACAAGATGGGGATCAACGGATCTGCTACATGCTCTCTTTCATTCGGGGCTCGCTCAGAGTGCAAAGGGTACATTATTGGCGAGCCTGGTGATGGGCTCAAGATCATGTTCCACATGATGAATGAGGCTAGAATAGGCGTTGGTATTCAGGGTGTTGGTGCCGCTGGAGCTGCCCTAGGGAACGCTATTTCTTATGCGAAAGAGCGAGAACAAGGGGGGGCTGGCTCAAAGAGGGTTCCAATCATTCAACACCCCGATGTTCGCAGGATGCTTATATCAATGAAGAGTAAGACTGAAGCTATGCGCTCTCTGACATATACTCTAGCCCTACATCACGATATAGGTGAGCTGGAAGAGAATGAGTTCCTAGCCTCAAAACATCACGGCTACGTGGAGTTGCTCACTCCGATATGTAAGTCTTACTGTACTGACATGGCCTACGAGGTAACCACAACTGGGGTACAAGTCTTTGGTGGGTTCGGATACATAAAAGAATACCCAATGGAACAACACGTTCGCGACGTCAAAATAGCCTCCATATATGAAGGGACAAACGGCGTACAAGCACTAGATCTGTTAGGTCGAAAATTGACCCACAAAAATGGCATGTTCTTTATGCAGTGGCTCGACTTTACCAACCAAGAGTTCGAAAGGGCAAAAGAACTTGGTTGTTTCGAAGCAGAGGTCGCTGCGATTGAGAAGACACGAGGTGCCGTTGGGGCTTGTGCCATGCACTTAGGTCAGAAAGCCATGGCTGGTAACAGAAAGGGTGCAGCGCTTCAGGCGACCCCATTCCTAAACATGTTTGGTAATGTCGTATTAGCTATTCACTCGCTAACACAGGCAACTATCGCACAAGAGGCTCTAAACAAGGGTGACCACAGCGAGTCTGACAAGCACTTCTACGCCAGTAAGGTCGCTAATCTAAAGTGGTACGTCTACAACGAGCTACCACAGGCTATAGCGCTCTCTAAGAGCATATTGAGCGGAGATGAAACTGCGCTTGAGCCTGGCCTCTTTGGAGAGTAAAAATCTCTAAGGGTAGACTGTTAGCGGGCCGTCCGTATTATCTGATTCGTTAGTCTCGCTGACGTTGTCATACCCATCGATAAGCACCCAACTACTACATGTAGAGCAGAACGCGGTCACCTCAGAGGCGTCAATTAAGAAGTCGGCAAAAGTAGTCTCGCCAGCAGCTAAATTCTCGATCTCTACCCACTGCTCACCATCGGTATAAAGACTAGGTGCCTGACTCTTATCATAAAATACATCTACAAAGAAGCTACCAACGTCTTCACCGCCGTTGTTGGTAATATCTACAAAATAGTAGACCGACTCTGAGTCTGCTAAATAATCAAAGTAGCTTATGGTGAGGTTCGGGCCCACTGTTGCTCCACCACCAATCGTTACTGATGTGCTAGCAATGTTGTTTGACTCATTACTCTCGTCTATAAACCCATCAGTGTCCAGGATGACATAGATCTCATGAGAGCCCTCACTTAGAGCGATCTGAAAACTACCGTCGACAGTTGAGCCACCACCTAGATACCCTCCTCCTGTATAGAAGTCACCAAGGTCACCAACCGTCGGAGTTGATACTGGGTCAACAAATATATCGATCCAGAAGTCACTCACACTCCCTGTTCCGCTGTTGCCTATGGTTAGGTTAAGAGTAGCGTCGCTAACCCCTGGTTCTATATCGATACTTGATATGTAGAGATCGGCCTGGGCAGTCTGGACTACAGATATAGAGACAGGATCTGACTGAATATCATCTAATTTAACGTATACCTCTGCTGTTCCTTGAGAGACTCCTGATAGGACACCAGCACTACTTACTTGAGCCACTGCTCCATCTGAGGTAATCCATCGAACCTGTGTCGATGAGTCACCCCTTGTACCATCTGTATAGACCGCTGTGGATGAGAGCTGAATTGACTGCCCAGCCTCAACACTAACGCTGGTAGGCTCTATAGAGAGGCCAACTAACGCTGCGTTTGTAACAGTCACTCTTACCGATGCAGACCTCAAGCCTTCGAACTGAGCCTCTACTGTAGCCTCGCCAGAAGACACACCAACCATTATTCCTTCTGAATCAAGATCGTTCTTCACTTCGACTGTTGCACCATCAGATGATGACCAATCAACCGCTGAAGTTATGTCTCGGGTAACCCTATTGTCGTAGAGTCCAGTGGCTATCATCTGAACCTCTTCACCAACGGGCACTACCACATTCTCAGGAGAGACCAATATTCCTATTAGCTCTCCTGGTTCTGATGTGTCATCTCCACCCCCTCCCCCACAGCCCATAACGAGCATGGAGAAGGCTAAAAGGCAAGAGAGGTACTTACTCACGCTCAAATTCCGACCCTACGATATTTAGAAGGTCTCCCCAATCCAAGTATGGGTTCTCTGAGCTACCCTTTGAAGCTGTGCGAGGGTTGAAGTATGGAATCCATGCGAAGTCAGGGTGCTTCTCATTATCTTCCCACTCACCACCAACCACAACACCATCTGCGTCGGTCTCCAGTGTGTAACTATAGACCTCTACGAATGACTCTGGATCTCCAGAGTCGACATGATCCTCACTTACACCATCGGTAGTGAGAGTAACGCTCGCGTCCACAGAGAATGTCCTCTGGAATGGATTAACAGTGATCAGACCGTCTAGGTCCGCGAAGGTCACAGGACCAATACCACTTACTTCCTCAATATCAGCCACATTCTGGAAAGGACCGTTAGCTTCGCGATAGTCGATGATTGCTAGTGACTTCACCTCGGCAATGCCAGGCAATGTCGACAATTCTTCTACTCCAGCAGTGTTAATGTTGATGGCAGAGGCAAGACCTTCTGGGGTTGTCTCCTCTACACTTAGGTCAGCTGACCATATTGGGAAGTTCCACACCTGCTCAGTCGCTGTTGTGTCAAACACCATAGGAACACCCATCTCACGGATGTAGTATGTTACCAACTGGTGGAATGCCTTTGGTGAAAGGTCTGTTACGTCATCTTCTTCACCGTTGTACCGAGCACCGTAGAAACGACTCCTTGTGGAGTAGTGAGCCTCTGAGAAAAGACCCTTTATGTCAGCGGTAGTGTAAACAACTCTCTCGCCGTTTATCTCGCTATAGACTTCTTCCCTAGGCTCATTGGTGAGAATAGCTGCTGCTGCCCAGCCGTTACAGTGTCCCCACCAATTCTCACCGGCTGGGTTGTATGAATTGAGGATCTCCCATGCAGATAGGAAGAATGGATTGTGAGACACCTCATCTCTATAGTAGATGTCTAAAGCCAGCTTATCCATTGGAGATAGGGCGTCTAAAGTATACTCCCAGCCATCTTCTGTGTGGGTAACTTTACCGTTAGCAACAGTAATGAGCCCGCCATCTAGATCAGCTAAGATACCACGGTAAAAATCAACAAGTATTTCAACTAGTGCCTTCTGTTCAGCGCGATACTCTTCAACCTTGGCTGTCTTCTCTTCACCGTCTTCCATGTCACGGATCTCTGCAGAGAGCTCGTCCATCTTAACCTTGTGCTCATCTACCTCTGTACGAATCTCACTAGAGATTGTACCGTGGTTCTCTGGGTCGCCCCCATATGAGCCAAAGACGAGATTACCCTTGGTGAGAGGCCACCAGTTACCAGCCCATGGCTCGTACCCATCGCGTACAGAGGCTTCGAAACCTCCTCCCATAGTCTCTTCATCGAGGGTGAGAATAGCGTCTAGGTCTAAAGAAGAGCTCAGCGCGGCGCGGTAATCAAAATCCTCGGCGGGCTGTGGCATAAAGAAGCGCATATCCGCTCTCTTAGACTCTACCTCATGTGGGTCCATGAGGCGGGTCTCCATATTGTCAGCTACTGTCCATGTAGGCCATGGCTCGCCATATTCATAACGACTCGCGATCATACCGCCGCCAAGTTCATCCTCATAAACTGCGTCCGTTACACCATCGTCCACCTCTATTGTAGAGACATAAGAGCCATTTTCTAGCATGGTGTCACCAGTACCCCACCTAGCACCGAAAGGAGCAAGAAGAGCTGGTGCCGCTGTCAACTGACTCTGAGAGAGGTGGGAATAACTACGTCCGAGTTCGTGAGAGCTCCAGGCCCTTTCTACACGATAACCGTCTGCATCATTAGTGAAGGAGACGATAGCAGCGAGGCGATCGCGGTCCTCGCGGAACACTAGGTAGATTACAGGATCGGTCTCTAGCATGTCTGGATCATCATTTAGGCTGATGTCTATATAGGCCTTGATTACGGTGAGAGAGGCGATCTCTCCGCCTGCTGTAACCGCGTATGAGAATAGCTCATCGTGAGACTCTGGAACAAACCCAGCCTCGATTACCTGATAGGTCCAGATAATCTCGTCAGACCAATTGGCACCGAACGTCGGAGACTCCTCAGCCTCCAAGTCAACGGGGTTCTCTTCGTGCATTACGTTTGGCGACATATAGAAAGCACCAACGTGGAAAACTTCACCATTGTTCCAGTCGAGTCCTATAGGAGCCTCAGTGTCTGGACCACCACAACCGACCAAAGCCGTTGCCATTAATGATGAAAATAAAATAGAGTTTCTACACATGATATTATCTCCCACCAGAAATCGGTGCGTTCTGGATATTTGCGGCTTTTTTACCTTTGATTTCAAATAATAGCAAAAGGTTTTTGATTCCAAGCGACCTAAAGAATCTACATAACCACAAGACCAGAACAGAAAAAACACGTCCTGGTAGGCAAAAGCTACCATTACTGTACTAATACAGGAGATACTTCTCGCGCTTCTCTAACCACTCTTCCAGCTCACTTTGCCAGTCTTGAACGAGTACTTTGGGGGCGATATGACTCTCTATTCCAACGCGACCCTCAGCATTCCCACACAACAGATCTATGGCTATAGGGTTCTCGACAAATTCGTACATCTCTGTTCGCCACGCGAATTCTACTGGGTTGCACCTGCGAGCCGCCTCAATGACAACCAACCCCAATAAAAAGGCATTGATTGAGTCTCGGTCTGTAATATGAATCTCGACGGCACCACAGATATCGCCTGCATGTTTCTGAAACTGTGGTAGAAAGCTTGCCGCCCTAAACGCGATCCCTTCTAGACCATTATCAGCGGCGCCTGCTCTACACATCGCCTCGAATTCAGCTGGATCTAGCCATGGGGCCCCAACCAAGTGGAATGGGCGAGTTGTTCCCCTACCCTCGGAGAGGTTTGTCCCTTCGATGAGGCACATGCCAGGGTATATAATAGCCGTATCAATAGTAGGCATATTTGGGCTAGGCAAGACCCATGGGAGGTCTGTATCGTCATACCACATATGACGCTCCCAACCCTGGCACTCTACAACCTCATATTCACAATCAATCCCTAGCTCTTTCTTAAAATACCAACCCAACTCACCCATTGTCATGCCATGTCTTACAGCAAGGGGGTAGGCCCCAACAAAACTCTCAAAGCCCTTTCTGACTACATTTCCCTCGACTGTTATTCCGTTTATTGGGTTGGGACGGTCTAAAACTACCACCTTGGTATCTACCGAGGCCGCCACCTCCATCATGAAACCTAAGGTCGCCTGATAGGTATAGAACCTAGTACCAATGTCTTGAATATCAAAAATCAGGACATCCAGGTCAGACAGTGTCGATGGGTCTGGGTGTAGTGATTCCTCATCATCACCATAAAGGGAGACTACTGAAGGGGCAGATTCCTGCACCCCAATCATATCTTGAGCGGTAGCAGCGACCCCGTGTTCTGGACCAAACACCCTCGTAATCTCAACCCCAAGCTCAGGCAAAATCTGCAAAATATGATTATAATTTTTATCGACCGCAGTGGGGTTACAGCAAACGCCCACCTTTGTTGCGCCCATAAGTGACTTTAGGAGAGTGTCCGCTCCACCTGTTGAAAGCAAGTCCAGACCACTCAGAACCTTTGATCTACGCATTACAACCCTCTTTTGAAAATTCTTATGCTTAGTCTATAGAGAGGTCTAGACCTCCCCGCCACGCAAACTTTGAACCGCGCTCGAAACATTTTTTGTGCTAGCCCCCCAATAGTTCAATCCACGGGTTATTCGGCATTAAATAGAACCTATCATTTTTTAACTGGAGGATGAGATGGGAAAAAAAGCTAAGGTTGCCTTTGTTAGGACTACGCCTGAAACCATTATCGAGGACTACGCTCGGTTAATGGATCTAGCGGACTACAAGAAGACATTAAAGCCAGATGCGACCACCATCCTAAAAAACAACATTTCATGGCACATGCTTTACCCATCTGCCAACACAACCCCATGGCAAATTGAGGGTGTTGTAGAGAAACTTAAAAGCGACAACTACAACGATTTAGTTGTTGTTGAGAACAGAACAGTTGTAACCAAGGCACAGAAGGGAGAGAAGCTAAACAACTTCACTCCAGTTCACGAGAAGTACAACTTACCGATAAAATATAATTTCGATCCAAGAGACATGAGGTGGGTAACATACGAGCCTAAAGGTCCAATGTTGGTCTTGGACAAGATCTTCCCAAACGGAATCCGAATCCCTGACTACTTCTTCGGCAAAAACGTACTGCACTTACCTACACTAAAGACACACATATACACCGACTACACCTGCTCAATGAAGAATGCCTTTGGAGCACTCTTAGACAAGAGCCGACACTACTGCCACCCTCAAATCCATGAAACATTAGTAGATCTTCTTAGAATCCAAAAAGAGATCCAAGCTAGCACTTTCGCCGTAGCTGATGGAACCACCTGTGGATCTGGACCTGGTCCTAGAACCATGACTCCCATAGTAAAGAACGTCCTATTGGCATCAGAGGACCAAGTCGCTATCGACGCAGTCTGCGCGAAACTTCTTGGGTTCGATCCAATGGACGTAAAGTGCATCCGACTTGGTGCCGAATCGGAGCTTGGAATGGGTCACCTAGACGATATAGAGCTCGTTGGGGATATGGATACAGCGGAATTAAAAAAGACCAACTGGGACTTCGTGGTAGGTGATAACGCTGCAAGCACTGTGGGAGATCTTTTCTGGTTTGGCCCACTCAAGCCCCTATCAAAACTCTTCTTCCAGACACCGCTTGTCAACAGCTTTATCTGGGGTAGCTTCGTCTATCATGACTACTATTGGTACCCTACCCAGGGCTGGAAGCGAGTCGACTCTTGGCTAAAGAATACCGAGTGGGGCAAGAAGTTCCTTGAGTACGGGGATCCCTTTGACGGTAAGCCCCAAGATCTTAGGAGTATCATACCAGGCCTATTCGGCCGCTAATACCAGGCCTAACAAAACAGCGCAGACAAGCTCTGGTTAAGCTTCGTGGCTACGCTTCTACCCATCAGCGGCCTTCCGCAGATGGACGATACTGGTGCGACCTGCTTCAGTGAAGATGTAAGGAACATCTCGTCAAAGTCATCGGACAACCTTATGGGTCGAAATGATACCTTGAACCCTAATTCTGTGGCTAACCGGATAACCCTATGTCTAGTTATTCCAGCCAACAGACGACCATCCAATGGGGGCGTCACGACTCTGTCATCTATAACCAAAAATACATTAGAGTTGTTTGCCTCCAAAATCTCACCCTGGGATGAGATCAACAGAACCTCATCGACCCCCTGTTCTACGGCGCTTCTCGACCACTCTGAGCGAGCGCCATGCTTTGCATTACTGGGGTACATTGGAGTGTCGGCGACCTCAAAAACACCGACACTCACGGGAGCCCCCACTCTTGAGAAGTCAAAAGGATAAGATTCTACTGTTCTCCCACCCGTCAAGTTCAGGGTGACTCGGATGGACCTGTCACCAACAGCGACTTCATTAATCTCCGACTCTATGTCGCGAAAATCTGGGATAGGGATCGTCATTAACTTAGCGGAAAGAGCTAATCGTTCTAGATGTTCACAAAGACAGGCTACGACACACCCCTCTCTGGATGTATATGATCGCATGGTCTCAAAAACATTTAACCCATCACGAATATCCATCCTGTCTTGCGATCTAGGTGTCCTTTTCATCCCTTTGACCAGGGTTATCCTGCCTTCTTTTTTGTCATCGAATCGCAAAGTGTGAACTCCTGACATGTGGTTGACTAAAACCCGTGACTCTGGCGGCATCTTCTAGCCCGATACAGCAAAACCCGCCTCGGAGAGACCTCATGAAAGTAACACTTGCATCAGTCACATTCATTTCAATAGCTGGTTCTTTTATCGGATGTGGTGGCACTGATTCATCCCCCACACTTATTGATGTTGAAGCATATATGGATGGAGAGGTCTTGTTGGGGGTAGACGATGGGTTCGATGGGGTTCGCCTGATGGAACTAAGAACTGATTTCGATTTTGATACCATTGGCACAATTGATGAACTCGGAATCGCACACCTGCAGCTAGATGGGGGCAGGAATGTCCGCGACACTATAGCAACACTGATAAACGACCATAGGGTTAGATTTGCTGAACCCAACTATATCTACAAAAGCTCTGGACGAGGCGATCCCTATCGCTCTTATCAGTGGAATCTTGACCAGATAGGGACTGAAGAAGCAAACCGGGTAACGGACGGTAGCGGTACTATTGTGGCTGTTCTAGACACTGGGGTCTCTAACGGTCCCGACGGGATAGCGGAATTATTGGGTGGCTGGGACTTCTATGAGAACAATTCGGATTCATCCGACCGAGATGGCCACGGAACATTCGTCGCGGGAACAATAGCGCAAAATACTGGTAACGGTGAAGGGGTCGCTGGGATGGCACCAGGTGCCGCAATCCTGCCAGTGAAGGTTATGTCCGACCAAGGCTACGGAAGTAGCGAGGCTATCGCCAATGGGATCGTATGGTCAGTAGAACAAGGTGCTGACGTAATTAATATGAGCCTTGGATCAGCCTACCCATCACAAACCATCAAAGAGGCGTGTGACTGGGCTTACAACAGAGATGTTGTCTTAGTTGCAGCTTCTGGCAATGAATTTGCTAGAGAGATCAACTATCCAGCAGGCTTTGACTCAGTAATTGCGGTTGGGGCAACAAGAGTTGACGGCACTCGAGCTGGGTATTCAAACACAGGTAGGGGGCTAGAGCTAGTAGCTCCTGGTGGAGACCTTTCTCGAGATCAAGATCAGAATGGTTACGCTGACGGCGTTATACAAGAGACCAAGGAAAACGGGAGATGGACATACACTTTTTGGGAAGGGACATCTATGGCGAGCCCACATGTTGCGGCGGCGGCTGCGATGTTGAAGTCTATAGGTGTAGACGACCCCGATGAGATTAGAGATATTCTGACCGCAACCGCAACCGACGGAGGTAGGTCTGGTTATGACACCTCTTATGGGGAGGGACTTCTTAATATAGGTGCGGCGATCGAATACGCTACTGGTAATACCGTATCTAGCCCCGAGGTAGAAATTCCCGAAGAGGAGCCTGAAGAGGAGCCTAGCGTAGATACAATAGCGCCAACTATATCAAATGTTACGGGATTCACGAGTGGTGACCAATTCACTATAGAATGGACTACTAACGAACTTTCCGATTCATATGTAAGGTTCGATGAATACGGAACCTATGGTGATGCAGACTTCACAACATCTCACACGCTCACATTCAATGGTGATGCTGGTATGACCTTCGTATTTACCGTAGTCTCAAAAGACGAATCAGGTAACTTGAGTGAAGATGGCAAGTGGCAAATAAGCCTCTAGACACTGCTAATCTGCTCATGAGACAGAACTGAAACAATAGTCCTTTTCATGAGTCATATCTGAAACAATAGACACTTAATAGGCATGCGTTTGAGATCGGTGATAGATGGTGCGGCGAAGGTTGAGATCATTCACCGAAACCAAATTCATTGAGGTACAAACGCATGCAAGACATACAGACAGGCGCAAGCAACTCCAACGAAATACTGTCCCAGCTAGCTGAATTAAGGGCAAATTCAGGCAGTAGGCAGACACTCGGTATACCTGACGAGACCATCGTAGATTTCGCGGCTATTGACTCAACATTACGCGTCGCGCTGTCAGAAGCTGTTGAGAGACAGCGTACAATTCAACAGACATATGCTTCAGCGCTCATGATGAGCGAGGCTGATTTGATACCAGCCCTCCAGGCCGACTTTATTAACTTCTACCCCTCTGCAACTGTAAACCCATACATCACCTTAGCCGCAAAAGGGCCATGGATTGTTACAACCCACGGCGCTGTAGTTCACGACTCTGGCGGGTACGGAATGCTTGGCTTTGGGCACGGGCCGTCAGACGTCATAGGAGCTATGGCCGAAAATTCTGTGATGGCAAACATCATGAGCCCGAGCTTCAGCCACCTCAAGCTAACTACAGCCCTAAAGAAAGAGCTGGGGCATACTAGGGGCAACTGCCCTTTTACTAAATTTATATGCATGAACTCCGGTTCTGAGTCGGTCACTGTCGCATCTAGAATATCTGATGTAAACACCAAGCTGGTTACTGCCGAGGGCGGTAGACACGCCGGTAAGCGAAGTGTCTTAATGAGCCTAACAGGCTCCTTCCACGGAAGAACGGATAGACCAGCTCAGGTGTCTGACTCTTGTCTGGGCTCATACCGCAAGAACCTCGCTTCTTTCGCTTTACGCGACAACTTGATTACTGTACCGCCGAACGACGTTGATGCACTTGAGGCAGCTTTCGCGAAGGCCAACGAAGATGGGCTGTTTATTGAATCCCTATTTGTCGAGCCAGTAATGGGCGAGGGTAATCCTGGAGCCTCAATATCACGTGAGTTTTATGACGCCGCCAGGCGAATAACCAAGGCCAACGGGACAATCTTCCTTGTAGACTCGATCCAGGCGGGCCTTCGCGGCCAAGGCTGTCTCTCAATAGTAGACTACCCTGGCTTCGAAGATGCTGAGGGCCCAGATATGGAGACCTTCTCAAAGGCGCTAAATGCTGGGCAATACCCTCTTAGTGTTCTGGCTATGAACGACTTTGCAGCAGGTCTGTACAAAGTTGGTATCTATGGAAACACAATGACAGCTAACCCTCGAGCACTAGAGGTAGCCTGCTCGGTTCTAGGTAAGGTCACTCCTGCCCTTAGGGTAAACATTAGAGAAAGAGGCCTGGAGTTTGTTGAAAAACTCACGAACCTAATGAACGAACTCGGCGATGGCATCATTTTAGGAGTACAGGGTACAGGGTTACTTCTAGCAGCAGAGTTAGACCCAGAACGCTTCCCTGTAATCGGCGACGACGGAGTCGAAACACGCTGTAGAAAAGCAGGCTTTGGTGTAATACACGGTGGCAAGAACGCCCTTAGACTCACCCCACATTTTGGAATTAGCTCAAAAGAGATAGACCTCATTGTTGAGATCATCAGAGATGTAATCAAGAGCTACTAATGAAGAGACACCTTTTTAACCCAGTAAAATAGGCTAATGAAGCCTTTGTTGGAGAGAAACAGATGCAGAAATTTTCAGGAACAGACTTTTACGGGATCGACGACCTACTAACCGAAGAAGAGTTGATGGTTAGAGATCTTGTTCGATCATGGGTCGAAGAAAAGATCCTTCCCATAATCGAGGAACATTGTACAAATGGCACCTTCCCCATGGAGCTAGTCTCCGAGATTGGGGAAATGGGTCTTCTTGGGGCAAACCTAGAGGGCTATGAGTGCGCAGGTATGAGTAACGTCGCTTACGGCCTAATCTGCCAAGAGCTTGAGCGAGGCGATTCTGGGCTCAGATCATTTGTCAGTGTTCAAGGAAGCCTGGCCATGTTCCCTATCTGGAAATTTGGTACTGAAGCTCAGAAGCAAAAATACCTACCAGGTATGGCCTTGGGCAACCTTATCGGGTGTTTCGGGCTAACTGAGCCTGATTTCGGTTCAAACCCTGGTGGTATGATCACACGAGCAGTAGATGATGGTGACTCATATGTGCTGAACGGTGCAAAAATGTGGATAACTAACTCACCAATAGCCGATGTAGCCGTTGTCTGGGCTAAATTGGATGATGTTATCAGAGGGTTCATTATCGAAAAAGATGACCCTGGCTTTTCCGCTCCTGTAATGCACGGTAAGCACAGCCTCAAGGCTTCAATAACTGGTGAAATGGTATTTCAAGACTGCCGCATCCCTAAAGACAGATTGTTACCCGAGGTAAAGGGTCTGAGAGGACCTTTCTCATGCCTAAACAACGCTAGGTTCGGGATTGCGTGGGGAGCACTTGGCTCAGCTATGGCCTGCATGCACTCATCAATTGAATACTCAAAAAGCCGCGTGCAGTTTAAGAAGCCCATCGCAGGGTATCAGCTAGTGCAAAACAAGCTCGCCTGGATGCTTAGAGAGATCACCAAAGGTCAGATGTTGGCCTGGAGAGCTGGCCGACTCAAGGATGAAGGAAAGATAATCCCAGAACAGATATCTCTTGCAAAAATGAACAATGTTGACATTGCGCTACAGATAGCAAGGATGTCGAGAGACATTCACGGCGCCAACGGTATCCTAAACGAATACCCAATAATGCGCCATATGGCTAACCTGGAGTCCGTATACACCTACGAGGGTACGCACGACATACACAACCTTATTTTAGGGCGATACCTTACTGGAATCCAAGCCTTCACTTAGAGTGTTGTTGTAATAATTAGCTAACGGGAGGGAAAAGTTTCGAATGGCTGAAGTAGAGACTAAAGCACTGCCTCCGCTAAAGCGACTTCTGCTTCGACTTGTACACCCCGCGAAAGGCAAAATATGGACTGAGGCTGACCTAGCGGAAGTTAAGGGCATGGTCCGCTTCTTAAAAGTCTTCGTAATGACCATACTTTTGCCCGGTATTGTATTGGCTTTTGTTGGGGTAAGGACGATCCAGTCAGACAGTACGAGCATGCGCTCTGAGCTTCGAGAGAAAGCCGATGTAGCAATTGAAGCCACTAGAGACCAGATCAACTCGCTCTTCTCCAGCTTTGAACAAAGAACATTAGAGAGAATCGCGTCAGGACAATCTACTGTCGATAGTATTGGCGAGCTATCGCAACACTTAAGGGTCGCGTTTGTTATCGATAGCAGCGGTGATCTTATCGCACCTTTCGAACCGCCTGTTGCCAGACCTTCAGGAGAGCACGACCTTCTATTCAGCGAGACATGGAGGGAGGCTCAATTAAAATACATGGATGGTGATTTTGGTGCCGCGGCTCGACTTTATCGTAAGGCCAGCTACGAGTTGCGAGGCGATTTCGCTCAAGGCAACACCTCGTGGTCTAGAGCACTATCACTATTAAACGCTGGCAATGTTCAGCAAGCCACTCAAATGCTTCAGGCTATCACAGAAGACCTCTATGACGTCAGAAACGCTCACGGCTTCAGGTTTGGTGACCTAGCCAGGCTTAGGCTAGCTGAATTAGAGATGGAACAAAGAGAGCAGATTGGGGTGAACTCTCTAATATCATTGTCTGACGACCTATTAGACCAAAAATGGACTATCGGTCTAGGTGGAGAGGCTGCCGTCTGTGTTCGGGCTCTAGACCTATTAGATGGCCTGGCGGACACAACATGGCTGTCTGCGCAGCGGAGCCGATTAGAGCGCCGGACGAGTGAGTTGTTCTGGGCTGAACAGGCACATGATTCAATCTCAACCGCCTTAGAGTCAACCACTACCCTAGAGGAGGGGCTTTTTGCGTATACTCGCACTGGAAGGATTCTATGGGCGTCGACTATTACCAGCGAGCGGACCCTCCTGTTCGCCTTTGACCTAGACACTATTGAGGCGGAGACTCTTCTAGTGGCAGCTACCGCCACTGAGCGAACGCCAGAGGTCAAACTCACTGTATTAGCCCCACAATACCGGTTTGTAGGAGAAGCTATCTCCAGAGCCCCATTAGCGGAGGCATTAAGCGGCTGGGACTTAGTTAGTCATACTGGTGAAATCAGTGACCTTGTGCGCAAACACAAGCAGACACGAAGATTGAAAGAGGTGATGATCGCGACCCCATTAATATTGCTTATTAGTGGTGCCTTTATATCCCTACGACTAGTCGGAAGGGAGTTGGAGATAGCTAGCATGAAGTCCGATTTTGCGGCTAACGTCTCCCACGACCTACGCTCTCCGATAACTCAAATCAGGTTGAAAGGTGAGTTCTTACAGCTAGGGTTGGCAGAAGAAGATGAGCTTCAGAGCCACTACGATATAATTGTCAGAGAGTCGGAAAGGCTCTCTCGCCTAGTAGACAACGTATTAGATTTTTCTAGTATAGAAAGCGGTAAGAAGAGGTACAGAGTTAGGCCCGCCGACATAACAGAAACCGTCAGGGTGGCGGTCGAGGCTGCTAGATTCTCTATGGAAACCCGAGGCATTGAGATGGAAGTTAATCTCGCTGAAGGTCTCCCTGTCATTATTCATGAACCTGAGGCTATCCAGCAGGTTCTGCAAAACCTAATATCTAATGCTGCAAAGTACGGAGAACCTGGAGGGTGGATAGGAATATCGGCAAAACTAGGGCACAACACCGTCGAAATTGCGGTTTCTGACCGAGGGATCGGCATTTCTGACGAAGATCTGCCTCAAATATTTGAAAAATTCTTCCGCTCAGATAGTGACATTGCACAGAGGCAAAAGGGCACAGGTATTGGGTTAACTATCGTTCAGTATATTATGGAAGCACATCACGGAGCTGTTAGAGTGAAGTCATCGCTGGGCCATGGTACTACATTTACGTTACACTTCCCCATACGCGCCCCCATTGCATCAGGGCTCTAGAAAAATTCGGAGAAAATTATTATGGCTCGACTACTATTTGTTGAAGATGAACCAGAGATTCTGCGCTCACTAATCCTGTTCTTTAAGAAGTCTGGATTTGACGCATACGGCGCTAGCACTCCAGAAGAGGCCAGGGAGGTGTCCACTAGATTCCCACCTGATGTGGTCATATTGGATGTAATGCTGCAACACGGAAATGCTGGGACTGAGGTCACAGGGTTCGACATCTGTCAGGAACTACGAGACAACAAATTCTTAGGTCCTGTAATCTTCCTTACAGCGAGAACATCAGAGGCTGATGAACAGCGTGGGTTCGAACTTGGTTGTGATGACTATGTCACAAAGCCCTTCTCACTACCAGTACTACTGGCTAGAGTTCAGGCCGTGTTGAGAAGAAGTGGTGGTGGTCGTTCCATATACAAATTCGGGACTGTCGAGGTTGACCTAGATAACTACGTGATCCGACAACCTGGACTTGAAGAAGAGCGTCTATCCAATCGCGAAC
>Ga0115011_10001556_pt1 | contig 16505 bp, 11 predicted proteins | sample TroAtlMetagenome_2_FD_88705 | JGI IMG/M metagenome (GOLD analysis project Ga0115011, IMG submission 88705) | Marine eukaryotic phytoplankton communities from Atlantic Ocean - Tropical Atlantic ANT8 Metagenome | ecosystem: Environmental > Aquatic > Marine > Oceanic | place: Tropical Atlantic...
AATGGTAAATTTAAAAAATTTATTCATTAATAACATCGAAAATATGTAAGTTTTATTCTTATTTTTGTATATCTTATTTTTATCTGTGATGTATAAAGTTTTTTTCAGAAGAGTATTATTTTTATTTCCACCTGAATTTTCTCATAATTTTTCTTTTTTTATCTTAAATTTTATCTTTTCAATTCCTTTTGTTAAAACTATTTTTAGAAAAAAATATGTAATTCGGAATCAAAAATTAAGTAAAAATTTATTTGGTTTAAATTTTTCTAACCCTGTTGGTTTGGCAGCTGGTTTTGACAAGGATGCTAAATTATTTGATCATTTTGATGTTTTTGGATTTTCTTTCATAGAAATTGGAACGGTTACGCCAAAACCACAGAAAGGTAATCCGAAGCCTAGATTATTTAGATTAAAAAAAGATAGTGCTTTGATTAATCGAATGGGTTTTAATAATGCTGGTGTAGACAAAATTTGCAACAGATTGAAAAAGAAAAAATCTAATATTATAATAGGCGGTAATATAGGTAAAAATAAAAATACTCCATTTAACCAGTCAGTTGAAGATTATAAAATATGTTTTGAACATCTTTTTGATTATGTTGACTATTTTGTGCTAAATATTAGCTCTCCTAATACTCCAAAATTAAGGGAGCTACAAGGAAAGAAAGAATTAGAAAAATTAATTAAAGAAGTTCAAATATTAAATTCAAAAAAAACTAATCCTAAGCCAGTTTTAATTAAAATATCACCTGATTTAAATAATTTTCAATTAGATGATGTTATTGCTTTAGTTGAGAAATATAATATATCTGGTATTGTGGCTACAAATAGCACAAATAGTAGAGATAAATTAACTATTGAAGAAAGGAAAATTAACAAAATTGGTTTAGGAGGATTGACAGGAAAGCCAATTACATCTAAATCAACAGAATTGATAAGGTATGTTTTTAAACAGTCTTCTGGAAAAATTCCTATAATTGCGGTAGGTGGAATTATGAGTGTTGATGATGCTTTAGATAAAATTGAGGCAGGAGCTTCATTAATACAATTATATACTGGTTTTGTATATGAGGGTCCAATTTTGGTGAAAAAAATTAATAAGGCTATTTTACAAAAAGTTTAATCAGAATTTTTTAAACTAATTTTTTCGTCTCCATTTTCATATGGAAGGTATGTAATTATAAATTGAAGCATTTCATCTGTTGTTTTCATGCTTCCTCTTCCAATTCCCCAGTTTTTTTCGCTAATTTTTCTAGGGGGATTAAATGGATTATCTACATTTTGAATTGTATTATCAAATTCTGCCTCTACAATAATTTCAGAAAATGCAGGTATTTTAATCATTTTCGGGAAAGTGTAAAAATATTGCCATCTAAAATTCCAATTATTAATTTTTATTAAAGGTGTGGTGTCATTTTCAGAAGATATGGCGTAAGCTTTAAATGATTTTCCTAATAAATGCATATGCGGATTTATTGTTAAAATAGATATATCTTTTAATACACCTATTTTGGATATACATTTTAATTTTTCATTTGGTTCTATAATTAGTTTAGGCTGTATTTTTTGTAGACCATAAAATGTAGTATCATTTGATACATATCCATCTTCTAAACCAAGTGTTCCCATGGTTATTTCTTTTAGATTTCTTTTGGGTGGTGTTTTAGAAAAGTATATTTTAAAATATGAGCTATCAGTTGTTTCAATAGGTGATGGTCCATAGTGAAAATCATTTACTAATATTATATTCTTTTTAGTTGCCTTTATTTCTCCAATTCCTTCTGGGTATGTGCTCATTGTTGACCCAGGTAAATAATTGCACACAGAACGGCTTAAAATAGGATAAGTACCATCATCATTTAAAATATCTAACATTATAAATGCTAAAGAATCTGAAACAATCTCGGTATTAATTGCTCTTTCGCCTTGAAAAATATCTTTTTTTTTGTTTTCTTCATATGTAATTAGGTGTGCATTAATATGATGGACAAATTGATTGTTACCAGGGACAAATTCTATTTTTTTTATAAATGTATCATTTGGCAATTCAAATGGAAACTTCATCATTAGAAATTTATCTTTATTGTCAGCTTTTATTTCATAAGCTTCTTTCATGTGTACAATTAAATCTGGTTCTTTTTTTTGTTTTTCAATAGGATTATAGTTTTTCTTACTAATTCCTTCAAGAGAACCTTGTTCTACCCATTTTATTATAGTTTCAATTTCCGCTTTTGTGATATTTTTTTCATCAATAAATTCAGAGAATGTTGGGTCGGCAGGCCATGGTGGCATATAATTATTTTCTATTACATGTAAAATCATTTTTTTTCTTTTAACAACGTCATTGTATGATGTTAAAGAAAATGGAGCAGGGCCATTTTGATAATGACATTCAGTACAATTATTATATATTATTGTGGAAATGTCATTTGAAAAGGTTATTTCTTTTTCGTTTAATATTTTTTTTTCTTTTTTAGAACATGAAAAAAATATGTGAGTGATAAAAATAAAATGTAACCAAAATTTCATTTTTTTATTTTTCAATTATACATCCAATAGCTTCTGTGCTACGAATTAATGGTAAATTATTGTTTAAAGATGCCTCAATAGCATCGATTAGATACTCCTTATTTATATATTGTTTTTTTTTGCCTAATTCTCCTACCCAATTGTCAATTAATCCTTTATATACTATTTTGTAATTTTTATTTAACACAAAGACTTCTGGAACCACATTTGCGTCAAATACTTTGGTTACGGTTAAATCTTTATCTATAAATGATTCTATTTTTAAATTATATTTTTTTTTAAAATTATCGACTTCTACATTAGTGTAGTGTTTTCCTGGAAAAAAACAAATGAATATTACTTCTTTTTTATACTTTTTAGATAGTTCATTTATTTTTTTAGTGTAGGATTTCGACAAAGGGCATTCTGTGTCTAATGCGACAAAAATTTTGATATCAGTTGTATTTTCGATATTTAAGTCATTGATAATTTGAGTTAAAATATTTTTTTCATCTTTATTGCAAGCAGGTAATATTGTTAAAAGAGTAGTAATAATAAATATTTTTTTAATTATGGACTTAAACATTTTGATAAATGTATTTTTTAAGTTGCTCTACACTAAGGTTGGCTGTTATTTTGCCATCTTGATAAAAGCTAATTGAGCCATTTTGCTCTGACACGGTAATACATAGGCAATCTGTTTGTTCCGTAATACCTAGAGCTGATTTGTGTCTCATGCCCATTGTCACAGGTAGATTTGTGGCTTCGCTAATAGGTAAGACGCACCTGGCTGCGATAATCTTTTCATTTTGAATTATAATAGCTCCATCATGAAGAGGTGAGTTTTTGAAGAAAATGCTTTCAAGTATTATACTAGAAAGTTCAGAATTTATTATTCTTCCAGTATTTGTTGTTGAATCTAGTATGCTATTTTTTTCAATTACAATTATAGCCCCTGTTTTACTTTTTGACATATTTTCACAAGCTTGAGTGATTTCTTCTATTTTTTTTTCTGATAAAATTTTAATACTTTTTTTTGATTTGAGGAAGATTTTTTGATTTTTAAATGAAGTTTTTCCTACAACAACTAAAAATTTTCTAATTTCTTTTTGGAAAAGTATGATCAATGCTAATACTCCTACGCTCATAAATTGATTAAATATTTCACTTACAAGGCCCATTCCTAATGCGGAAAAAACTTTCCACATAACATATATTAAGACAATACCTATAAAAATATTTATCGCAACAGTTCCTCTAACAAGTTTATATAATTGAAATAGCAAAATTGATACTAAAAAAATATCTATGATATCTACTATATTAAAGTCTAATGGTAACATCAACTATTATTTTTAACTAAATTAATCATTTTAACTACTTCTTTGCATTCTTTAACATCATGTACTCTTATAAAATTAGCTCCATTTAATATGCATATTGTGTTTAAAACAGAAGTTCCATTTAGACTTTCATATGGGTTTGTTTGCAAGCTTTTGTAAATCATAGATTTTCTTGAAATTCCTACTAATATATTTTTATGTATTTTTTTAATTTTGGGAATTAAATTTACCAGTTTAAAATTCTGTTTTAATGTTTTCCCAAATCCAAATCCAGGATCAATAATTAAATTAGTGTGTCCCATAGACTCTAATTTTATTTTTTTTTCTTTAAAAAATGTAATTATTTCATTTTCAAAATGATCATATTTAATATTTTTTTGCATATCAAGAGGTTCTCCTTTCATGTGCATCAAAATGTATGGGATATTATTTTTTGCAATAAAAGGTAACATTTCTTTATCGTAATTGCCTCCATAAATATCATTAATTATTGTTGCTCCCAAATCAATAGCTAGTTTTGCTATTTCAGATTTATATGTATCCACGGAAATAGTTGTATCAGGGTATTTTTTTTGTACCTCATTTAGTATTGGTTCTAATCTTTTTCTTTCTTCATCTATTGTAATTGCTTTTGAAAATGGCCTGGATGATGCCGCACCTATATCTACTATATCTACTCCGTTATTAATCATTTTTTCTATTTGATTAATAGCATTTTTTGTATTCATATATTTTCCTCCATCATAAAAAGAATCTGGAGTAATATTAAGAATGCCCATTATTAATGGTTCTGTTTTTGATCTGGATAATATTTTTTTATACTTTTTTATATCTAATGGATTTTTAAGTTTAAATTTATGAATACTTTTTATTAATAATTAATAACTATGTTAAACACTTCACAATATTTTGATTTAATTATAGATGATTGTTTTGAAATATTCAGAAAAAAAATGATTGATTATGGAAGCGCATGGCGTATTCTTAGATTAAAATCGTTAACAGATCAAATATTTATTAAAGCACAAAGAATTCGAAATATTGATGACAAGGGTTCTCAAAAAATAAGTGAAGGTATTGATTCTGAATTTATTGGTATATTAAACTACTCTGTTATGGCATTGATTCAATTGGACAAAGAATCTACTTTACAGCCAGATATGAGTTTAGATGAGTCTGTTAAACATTATAGATATCATATTTCGGAAATTAAAGCTCTTATGGAAAGAAAAAATCATGATTATGGAGAGGCTTGGAAGGATATGAGGATTAGTTCTTTTACAGATTTAATATTACAAAAACTTCACAGGGTAAAACAAATTGAAGATAATGATGGAGAGACTATTATTTCAGAGGGCATTTCTGCAAATTATCATGATATAATAAATTACTCCATTTTTGCATTAATTAAATTAAAAGAAAACAATAAAAAATGATTATTAAAGCACTTTTGAAACCTGTTATAGATTCTTTTTTTAAATCTATTATTGGTGCGACACTTATAGTTTCAGGATTAATAAAGGCTAATGATACTATTGGATTCAGTATTAAATTGTCTGATTATTTTCAAGATGGGGCTTTAGCATACAGAGTTCAAGATATTTTTGGTTGGAATTCATTTTCTTTAGAGTGGTTGATTGAGTACTCTCTTTATTTAGCAATATTTATATGTGTTTTGGAAATTGTATTGGGCTTTTGTTTAATTGTTGGCGCAAGAATAAAGGAGACAATATTTCTTTTGTTCTCTATGTTGTTTTTCTTTTTAATACTCACTTTACATACAGCTACTTGTGCTAGTGGTGAAACTTCTTCTAGTGGGGTAATGATTCAATGTGTTAGTGACTGTGGTTGTTTTGGTGACGCTTTAAAATTCACTCCTTGGGGATCTTTTACTAAAGATTTAATATTAATAGTTTTATTGATAATTAGCTCTATTATTTCTTTTGAGCTTTATAAAGGCTCTAGTCATAGACTCTTTAAAGTTTCTCGTCTTAATTCTTTATTTGACGACATATTTGCTGTAATTTTTAGTTTTATTTTTACTTTAATATGGTGTGTTATCGTCTCGTGGTATTTTCCATTATTAATGTTACTCATATTATTTTTGTCTTATTTTTTAATTAAAAAATACTATAGTTCAGAAATTTTAATTGTTTTAACTGTTTCTTTGATATCACTATCTTTTTCTTATTATACTTTAAATAATTTACCTATTAAGGATTTTAGACCATATAAAATAGGAACAGATGTTAAGGCGGATCCTGATGATGACAATGATGGGTTATTTGATTATGAAGATGAATTTCCTTATGATAGTAATAACGATGGTATTGATGATTGTATTGGTCCTTTTAATGACTGTGATGGAGATGGTGTGCTTAATGACGGAGATCCTTTATTTGATTTTGGGCAAAATTGTTTTGATTGTAAGCCTGAATTTATCATTGAGTCTTCATGTGGACCAGTTTTATCTAATGAATGTGTGCATCCTGAAGCATGTAATTATAATAAAGATTGGATTAATCATCCTGATTATAACCCTGCATTGCCTGATTGGTGGAAATGTCATTTTGAAGAAGGTCATGATTTACATAAGAGTTCTCATCAATGTGATGATTGCTCAGATTATATTTCAGTTAGACATATAATAGAAGACTATTCTGCTGTAGTTTTAATTATCTCTGAGGATTTGCACAAGTCTGAAAAATTAGCTTATGCTGAATTAAATTCATTAAAAGACTCATTAACTAATAAGGATATTCAAAATTTTTATTCTTTTGCTGGAGATCTCCCAGACTCTTCTCATGTGAAAAATATATTAGGAGGAAATAAATATATCCAAGCTGACCCAGAGATGTCAAAGATGATGATTAGATCAAATCCAGGTATTATACTTATGAAAAATGGGGTGATAACAAAAAAATGGCATTACAATAATATTCCTGACATAGATGAAGTTTTACAAATTCTAAAAGATTAATATAAATTGTTGCATTTTTTTTTAAAAAAAATACTTTATAGTTTATCCGTAATAATTGGAATTATTACACTTGTCTTTATATTGTTTCATATTATGCCGGCAGATCCTGCAAAAATTAAATTAGGTGATCATGCTACTATTGCAGATTTAGAGAGAGAACGAGAAAGAATGAATTTAAATGACCCATTATATAAAAGATATTTTTATTATTTGAATGATTTGTCTTTTATTTCAGTACATAGTGACGAGGAATTAAAAAAGTATAAATATTTCACATTATTTTCTGCTAAATCTTATAAGTTAGTTTTAAAGAAACCTTATTTAGATAAATCTTTTAAAGATGATAGATTAGTTTCAGAAAAAATTTGGGAAGCTTTTCCTAATACACTTATATTAGCTATTTCTTCTATTATATTAGCTGTTATTATAGGTATTCCTATAGGTGTGACATGCGCCATTAAGAAAGATCATTTTATTGATAGATTTTTTTCTACAACAAGTATATTAGGAATGTCTTTACCATCTTTTTTTTCAGCAATACTAATTATGTGGATTTTTGCATATAAATTAAATTGGTTAACTAATTTAAATGTTATAGGCAGTTTATATGAAGTAGATGACTTAGGAAGGGGTGAGCGGCTTTCTTTGAAAAACTTAATTTTGCCAGCCATAACATTAGGTATACGTCCGATTGCTGTTATAGTAAATTTGACTAGGAATAGTTTGCTAGAATCACTTTCCTCAGGTTATGTTACAGTAGCTAAGGCTAAAGGGTTAAGTGAATTCAATATAGTAGTTAAACATGCTCTAAGAAATTCACTTATTCCTGTGTTAACTACAACATCAGGCTGGTTTGCGTCTATGTTGTCTGGTGCTGTTTTTGTAGAATATATTTTTGGCTGGAACGGTATAGGTAAGTTGTTGGTTGATTCTTTAGAAAATATAGATATTCCTTTAGCAATGGGCTTGATTATATTAATAGGTGTATGTTTTGTTTTTATTAATATCTTGGTAGATTTGATGTATTCTATTTTAGATCCACGAATAAAGATTGATTAAATTATTATTATGATTATTATAGCAAATTGGAAAATGAATAAAGATTTACAAGAGGTAAATTTTTTTTTAGATGATTTTAAAAAAAACATTTCTCAGCAATCAGTTACTTTTTTGGAAAATATAAAAATATTAATAGCGCCACCTTTCCCTTTTTTGGATTATATGCAAAAAAATATTTTTTCTACAGACATTTCAATTGTTGCTCAAAATATTTATCATGAAAGATTAGGAGCTTTTACTGGAGAGGTTTCTGCCAAAATGCTTAAATCTATAAATATCAATTATGTTATTGTAGGGCATTCAGAAAGAAGAATGTGCTTCAATGAAAACAGTTCTATTTTGAAAAAAAAACTTAATATATGCTTAGAGGGTGAAATGTGTCCAATTTTTTGTTTTGGAGAGACATGTGAAGATAGGGATTTGAATAATCATTTAAGTGTAATTGAAAAGCAATTAGAAGTTCTTCATAATAAGAATTTTAAAAAAATCATATTAGCTTATGAGCCTGTCTGGGCAATAGGGTCCGGAAAGACACCTACAGTAAATGAAATAAGAGAGGTTCATGATTTTGTAAAAAAAATATATAATTACCCAATTTTATACGGTGGTAGTGTAAATGAAGGTAATGCTAAGGATATTTTTTCAATCAATAGTGTTGATGGTGGATTAGTAGGAGGAGCTTCTTTATCTTCAGAGACTTTTTTTTCTATCATTCAGAAAGCAGGTCAAATAGCTAAATTTAAAGATTAAAAATGAGTTGGGTTGAATTTATTTTTAAATTAAAAGTTGACTCTTCTAAAGATATTTTAATAGCTAAATTAGCCTCTTTAGGATTTGATAGTTTTGATGAGACTCATGATGATTTAAAGGCTTACATAGATAAAGAAAAAGTCACTAGTACTTTTTTAGAATTAGTGAAAAAAAATTCTCAACTTGATTTTAAATATTTGTGTTTAGAGAATAAAAATTGGAATGTGCTTTGGGAATCTAATTTTAGTCCCATATTGATAGATAATCAATGCTTTATAAGGGCTCCCTTTCATCAAAAAATGAATGTTAAATATGATATTTTAATAAATCCGAAGATGTCTTTTGGTACTGGTCATCATGAGACTACAAAAATGATGATTTTGGAACTAATTCATTTTAAAGAAAGGCCAAGAAAAGTTTTAGACGTTGGATGTGGGACGGCTATTTTATCTATTATTTCAGAAAAATTATGGGCTAGTGAAGTTTTGGCTATTGATATAGATCAGTGGGCAATTGAAAATAGTTTAGAGAATATTAATATAAATAAATGTGTCAATATTGATGTGGAAAAAGGTGATATTCAGACTCAAAAAAAATCTTTCAAATATGATTTAATTCTGGCTAATATAAATACTAATGTCTTATTGAAAGATTTTAATTTATATTTTGATTTTTTAGAGTCAAATGGGCACTTAATTATTAGTGGTTTTTTAGATAAAGATTTTTTAAAAATCAAAGAAAAGAGCTTATTTTTTAATTTTAGTTTAATTAGTCAAAAAGAAGAAAATAAATGGCAATGTGTTGTTTTGAAAAAAATAGAATAGTACTGTTTCTATTTTTTTTTTCAGTATTAATTTTTGGTGCAGAAAAAGATCCTTTTTCATTTTCTTTATCTAAAAAAATAAAATATTTTGATGGAAAAGAAAATAAGAAAATTGTTAAGTTATTTTTAAAAAAATGGGATTCAGATTCTTTTACCTTAAAAGAGAAAGAGTTAATAACTCATTTTGTTTCTGAGTTTGAAAATAGATCCTTTAATCAGGATTACTATATTAATTTATTTTTGTTTTGTAATTCTTTAGACTATGATGAGTCTGATAAATTATATGATTGGCTAAACGCTTCATCATCCTTTTTGGTTAATTTAAGTGATAAAGATTTAGATTTATTTTTAATGACCAACAATCTTATAGAGAAGGATCAGACTTTATTTAATAAGCAAGATTTTAGTTGGTCTTTTTCTGGAGACTGCTCTTTAATTTTTCGTAACAATGTGCCTCATTATGTTTTGAATTTGGATTCTTTAATTCTTTTTAATGACAATAATCAGATTGTTTTTTATGACACACAAGGAGAATTTAATTTATTTGATGAGATATTTTATGGAAATGAAGGCTACTTGGGTTGGGAAAGAATAGGTGTTCCAATTAAGGATAGATATGTATTATTAGATTCTTTTGAACTTGATTTTAGTGAAAGAAAAATAAATTTAGACAATGTTAAATTAGTAAACAATTCAATCTTTTTTATTGAGTCGGAAGGCAGGTTTGTAGATTATCTTTCTAGGTCTGAAAGTCAAAATTCTTATCCTAAATTTTATGCAAAAAACGAGTCTTTGACAGGAGATTTTTTTAATGGCTTTTCTTGCTTAGGACTTATTAATATTTTAAGGGATAAAATTTATTTTAAGTCTATCGATGAATCTCCCGTTGAATTATTTTATAAAGATGATTATATAAGTGCAAAATATATGTCGAAATCATTTAGGTTGTCAGACTCTTATATATCTTCAGGCTCTGTTAGCGCAAAGACTTTTTTCTTAAATACTGAAGACTCTATATTTCACCCTGAAATGGGATTTTCTTATAATCATTTAGATAACATAATTTCATTGAATAGGCTAAATAATACTTATTTGAGTGATAAGCCAATTTTAAATTCTTTTCACTCATTAAATATTTATGCGGATTTTTTAAAAATAAACTTAGAAGAAGATAAATTATTTTTTTTACACCCATGTTTTAATCAAGAAAATAACATTTTATTTGAATCAACAGATTATTACAATGATGATCGGTATAATGATTTAAATATGTTTTCATCAAACATATTAGATCTTCTTTTTGGGTATATCAATAATCATGAAAAAAGAAAAGGTATTTCAATTAGTGAATTTTCTTTTTTTTTAAATATTGATTTTTTTGATGCAGTGCATATTATTAAATCCTTAGAAATTTTTGACCTTGTTTCTTTTAATGCTACCATGAATCAGTTTGATGTAAAAGATCGTGCTTTTAGCTTTTTTGCCTCTAAGGAGGGAAAGTATGATTTTGACCAGTTGAGTTTTCAATCCTCTTGTTTTTTGGGTGACACCTTGTCTTCACTTAATATGGCTGACATGATTATGACTATTCATAATGTTAGCAATTTGAATTTACAACCTAATTCTAATTATTCTATATCTTTAAAAGATAATGATATTCATCTTTATGGGAATCGATCTTTCTTTATGAATGCTCAGTTAAATTTTGATAATTTTCATATTTATTCTGATAGTATTATTTTTGATTATCAGGATTTTTCGCTTTATTTTCCAGATTTTTCAGATTTTAAAATAATTAATAAAAATCTAGATAAGAACATTGAATGTGTTGAAAATATTAGTTTTAAAAATGGATTTATTCAGTTAGATAGTGTGGCGAATAAATCAGGTGTTGTTGATATTTATGATTTTCCTAAATTTCATTTTTCAGACTCTACCTTTGTTTATGGCGAAGATGTTTCTATTAAATTAGTTTTAAATCCTCAAACTATATCTTATTTTGATGAGATGGCTTTGGAAAATATTCACTTTAATGGATTTTTAACCATGGATAATGGCTTTGAAAAAGTTTTAGGAGATGTTAATTTTAATAAGAGCTCAGGGATTGAGTTTAATTCTAATGTTAGTGATTTAGTTTTTGGGGCTAATAATATTTTTAATGGAGAGTTATTTTTTCATAATAAAACTTTACGTCTTGCCGGTGAACTTGTAAATTCTGATTTCATATTTCAGTCTAATGATTTTTTAGTTAATAATTTTTCGGTTAAGTCTAGATCTGGAGATTTAGAGTTTAATATAAATTCTATTTTTCCTACTATTTCAGCTAACAGTGTATCAATGGGTTATGTGTTGAATGATTCAGTGATTTTTAGCTCTAATAAAAAACGTTTATTTAATTTGTATGACAATTTTCGTTTCTTAGGGGATATTATATTAGACTTTAATTCTGATAAGGATCATTTGTTTGCTAAGGGTCATTTATTAGGAAATGATTTTTCAAACTCATCAATTGATATTTTTTCAGAGTTTTTTTTGTTTGGTAATAAATCTTTTATTTCCGCAAATTCGGATGTGTTTTTTTCGTCTAATAATAGACAAACGCTTAAAGTTAATGGTGTTAGTGTAGAATTTTTAAAAGATTCAAATAACTTTTTCCTGATTAGAGGTGATTTAGAATTTGAAATACCTTATATGAAATCAAAGTTAGATTTTCAGGCTAGTTTGATAGATTTTAAAAAAGAGGAGATAACCTTTTTTAACTTTAATGATAGTAATGGATTACTTAAGCATAATAATTTTGACCATTCAATTAAATCAGTTTTTTTGGATTTTCATTTTCAAAAAACTTTTCTGAGTATAGGATCTTTTTTAGATTTGGGAAGGTATAAAGTTTTTCCTAAAGACACTTTTATTGAGATAGATAGCAATGGCATTCCTTTGTCATTTGTGGCTAAAAAAATTAAAAAGAAAAGAATAGGTAAGGATTTAATTTTATTAGATAAAAAAGTTTCTTTTGATCAAAAAATGAATTGTTTGATAGAAGATTAATTTATCTAAAATTTCCCCCTATTTTATTTTAACAAGTTAATCAAAAATCGTAAATTTATTCTCTTGTAGCGCCTTATAGAGTTTAATGTTGATTTGATTATTTTGTATAGAAAAATATTTACTTTTTTAATTTGCATTTTTTTTGCTTCTATAGCTTTTTCGCAAAATTGTAGTGTTAGTGTTGTGCCTACTATAAATTACTCATGTGATGAAGAGGCTTCTGTAGTTTTAACGGTAGATTTTTCAAATGCTGATATAACTAATTGGAGCTTTGAGGGTGGTCAAATAAGTTTTTCGCTTTTAATTCCTAATAATCCTGTTTTTTTAGCTTTAGATAATTGGACTTTACAGGAAAGTGTTGTAGAAGTTTTGATACCAGATTTTTATACTACTCAAGCAGGAGAGTATTTATTTTCAGTAACAACGCCTGATACTAATGCAGGCGTATGTTCAATTCCTAATGTTTTATTTAATATTGTTGAGCAGATAAATTTAAGTTTAGATTATGAGATAACAAATCCTTTATGTGCAGATTCAGATGGCTTTTTTTCCGCTTCTTTAGACGGCCCGTCTGGTATATACTCAGTTTATTTCGATGGGCAGTTTACTTTAGAGACTAGTTTAGGAATTAATGAAATAGATTTTTCTTTTGATAGTAGCAATAGTAGTAGTAGTTCAATTATAGGTATTCAAAATGTTTCTGGATTAGAAACAGGGGATCAAATTGGCGTTTTTTTTTCTTCAAATGATGGATTAACATGTGCAGGTGTTTTTGATTATATTGATAATGGACAAGTTATTCCTTTTGCTGCTTGGGGAGACGATAGCAGTACGCCGGATGTTCAAGAAGGATTATATGATGGAGATGAATTTTTATTTCTTGTCAAGAAGCAAGATGGTGTAGTATATAATATTAATCTTAATTATCAAGATCCTGATAATGAGAATATTACAACTACAAATTTGTTTGAACCTAATGGAATTTCTGTTATTGATAGTTTTTCTCTTGGTTTTCCTTTTGTTGAGTCTTTTGAAACTCCACTTTCAGTAGGTACCCATGTTTTAGAAATATTTAACTCTTCAGGTTGTTCTGTTTTTCAAAATGATAATATAACTGTAAACTCGCCTGATTCAATTACTGTATCTACTTCTTTTTCTAATACTACTTGTGAATCTACTTCAGATGGAAGTGTTATTATTGAGGCTTCTGGTGGATCAGGTGAATTTTTATATTCATTATTTGGTCCTCCTGGCTTTGATAATATTGTTCTCAGTCCTGATTCATATTTTGAGAATCTTCCAGTAGGAAATTATTTTGTTTTTGTAAAAGATTCTGGATGTGATTTTCCTGATCCTAACACATATCCTATAATTATTAGTTATACAGAGTCTTTCACGGTTAGTGTTATTGATCAAATATACGATTGTCAAAATGAATCCTTTAATAATGTTTTAAGTGTAGATGGTACTAACATTAGTTTTCCAATTTATGTGAGTGTAACTAACCTTACATCTGGAGAAATTATTAATTTGACCTCTAATGAAGATGTGATTAGTATTGATCAATTAGAGTCAGGTTTTTATTATGTTGATATTATATCAAATAGTGGTTGTCAGAATAATTTAACTTTAGTGGTGGATGAATACAATCCAATTGAGATCGCACTTAATAGCCCATCTCAATCTTTGATTTATTCAGGATTTGATCTTTCTTGCAATGGGACTCAAGATGGTTGGTTAGAGACAGAGGTCACAGGTGGTTATGGTAATTATACATATTCTTGGTCAAATGGCTCTTCTTCTCAGGATATTTCAGATTTATCAGCAGGTTTATATTCTTTAGTAGTTACGGATGAATACGGTTGTTCGTCAAGTATTGAACAAGAATTAGTGTCTCCAAGTAATATTGAATCTTCTTTTGTTGTATCAGATTATAATGGGTATAGTATTAGTTGTTTTGGAGAAAATAATGGATCAATAGATCTTACAGTATCGGGAGGAATAGCTCCATATGACTATATTTGGTCAAATGGTGATATCACACAAGATTTAAATAATTTAGAACCAGGTTTTTACTCTGTTATAATAACAGATCAAAATGGTTGTGAAAACACTATAGAAAATATTCAAATTATAGAGCCAGATGAATTAACTGTTTCAATAATACAATCAAATTATTCATCTTATGGGGTTTTATGTAATGGTTCAAATAATGGATTTATTGACATTACTGTTGATGGTGGAACGGGATTATGTGTTTATAATTGGAGCAATGGCTCGAATAATGAAGATTTAACTGGTGTGGGCCCAGGAATTTACGATTTGATTGTTACAGATGAAAATGGTTGTGAAGAGTCAGTATCTATAAATATAACAGAGCCAGATAGTCTTGTTATTTCATTTACACAATCTGATTATAATGGTTATGCTGTGTCTTGTAATGGCTCAAATAATGGTTTTATTGACATTACAGTGACGGGAGGAACGGGTGTATATACTTATGCTTGGTCTAATGGATTATTGACTGAAGATTTAATTGATTTAGGTGCTGGAATTTATAATGTAGTTGCTACTGATTCTAATGGATGTGTAGTTTCAGAATCTTTTGTAATTACAGAGCCAGATGAATTAATTATATCTAGTACTCTTTCAGATTTCACGGGATATGCAGTGTCCTGTAATGGTCAAAATGATGGATTTATAGACATTACTGTTTCAGGTGGAGTTGAGCCATATACTTACGCTTGGAGTAATGGGGATAATATAGAGGATTTAATTGACTTAGGTTCTGGAGAATATGAGCTTTCTGTGATAGATGATCAGGGTTGTGAAAGTTTTGTGCAATTTGAAATTAATGAACCAGAGGATATTTTAATTTCCTATTTAAGTAGTTCATTCAATGGTTATGGATTAAGTGCTGCAAATAGTTCTGATGGATTTATTGATATTACTGTTACAGGAGGAACAGGGACATATATATATTCTTGGAACAATGGGGAAACTACTGAAGACCTTGTTAATATAGGAGAAGGAATATATTCGTTAACTGCTTCAGATGAGAATAATTGTGTTGAGGAATTATTAAATTTTGAAATTTCAGCTCCCCCTCCAATTACTCTTAGTATTTCTACTCCTTTGCTTGGGTGGGACTTTGAAAATGGAGTTGAGACAAATGTAAGTTGTAATGGCTTGTCAGATGGCTCAATTGATTTAACTGTTTCAGGTGGTGCTTCACCGTATTCTTTTGAATGGACTGATTCAGATGGGTTAATTATTTCTAATAATGAGGACCTTACTGATTTGTCTGCAGGAACTTATTATGTTGCTGTAACTGATGATAATTCAGTGACTGAAAATAGCCCTCCTATAGTAATTACTGAACCTACAGCATTTACCTTTAATTATGTGTATACACCTCCTGCATGTGGAGAAACAATAGGCCAACTTACATTTTTAGATATCAATGGATCTACAGATCCTTCGGCGGAAGAAAATTTTGAGGATCCTAATGCTAATAATGGATGGTATTATTCCATTAGTTTAGGGCAAGGTGTAACATATGAAGATAATGATGGTGTTATTTATGCAACTCTTGATAATTCTATTACCTATACTTTTGGTGGTTTTGATTTACCACAAACTTGGGAATTTGATACATCTCAATTTGGTGATGGAACATATTCTATTGTGGTTGGTCATGTAGCCGCAGGTGATAATCCAGGATATTGTGATCAAGTATTTAATTTTGAAGTAGAAAACATTTTACCATTATCATTAGATTCTAGTAATATAATTGATGCTACTTGTGGATTAGATAATGGATCTATTCAGCTTTCTTTTTCAGGTGGTGATGGTATATATAGCTATGATTGGAGTGGGCCAAATGGATTTTCTAGTTTAAATAATAATTTATTTGATCTTGCGCCAGGTATTTATAACCTTACAGTAAATGATGGTAGTGGATGTGATTTTTCTAATTCTTTTGAAATACAAG
>Ga0115011_10001560_pt1 | contig 16483 bp, 29 predicted proteins | sample TroAtlMetagenome_2_FD_88705 | JGI IMG/M metagenome (GOLD analysis project Ga0115011, IMG submission 88705) | Marine eukaryotic phytoplankton communities from Atlantic Ocean - Tropical Atlantic ANT8 Metagenome | ecosystem: Environmental > Aquatic > Marine > Oceanic | place: Tropical Atlantic...
TAATATTACCTGAAGGCACAGAGATGGTTATGCATGGAGATAACATCAGCATGGAAGTTGAACTAATAGCACCAATTGCCATAGATGACGGACTAAGATATGCTATTAGAGAAGGCGGAAGAACAGTGGGTGCTGGAGTAGTCGCATCAATCTCTGCTTAGAATAGACATATATTTAATTGAAAGAAGCTGAAATGGAACATCAAAAAATAAGAATAAAATTACGAGCGTATGATTTTCGAGTTCTTGATCAGTCTACTGGTGAGATAGTAAGTACAGCTAAAAGGACAGGTGCTAATGTAAATGGTCCTATTCCTCTTCCAACTTCAATTAAAAAGTTCACTGTTTTAAGGTCACCACATGTTAATAAGAAAAGTAGAGAGCAATTTGAAATGAGAACTCATAAAAGAGTTTTAGATATTGTAGATCCGACACCACAAACAGTTGATGCATTGATGAAGTTGGATTTAGCTGCGGGTGTGGACGTAGAAATAAAATTATAGGTGCTAATATGAGATGTGGATTAATTGCTAAGAAAATTGGAATGACCAGGGTCTTTAATGAACAGGGTAACTCTATACCTGTTTCAGTTCTTAAGATGGATAGTTGTCAAGTTATTTCAAAATTAACAAAAGATATTCATGGTTATAATGCCTTACAAATTGGTTATGGCGTTAAAAAAGCTAAAAACTTAAGTAAATCACAACGAGGGCACTTTTCAAAAAACAATGTTGAACCTAAAGAAAAAATTGCTGAGTTTAGGGTTTCTGAAGATGCTCTTATTGATGTTGGGAAAAAAATAGGTGTTAATCATTTCGTATCTGGTCAAAAAGTTGACGTTGTTGCGACATCTAAGGGAAAAGGTTTCGCTGGTGCGATGAAAAGGCATAACTTTGCAGGCTTAAGAGCTTCTCATGGAGTTTCAATTTCTCATAGATCTCATGGTTCAACTGGTCAATGTCAAGATCCAGGCAAAGTGTTTAAGGGCAAGAAGATGGCTGGCCAATTAGGGAATAAAAGAATTACTACACAGAACCTCATGATAGAATCAGTAGATAATAATGAAGGATTAATACTTATAAAAGGGTCAGTCCCAGGTTCCAAAGGTGGATATGTTTTTATAAAAGATGCAGTTAAATCTAAATTAAATGAGGAAATTCCATTTCCTGCAGGATTAATTGAAGATGCTAGTTCCAGTATTAATGATGAAAGTAATGGTTCTCTCTCTCATGAGAAACTAAATAAAAATGAAGATAATATTCAAAATAATTCTAATGAAGATAATGATAAAAAAAATATTGATCAATCAAATGAAAATACAGATAAATGAAAGCAAACATACTTAAAATAGACGGAAAAAAGGTTGGCGATATCAATATCGATGAATCAATTTTTAATATTGAGCCAAGGGTCGATTTAATTTCTAGAGTTGTTAATTGGCAACTTGCAAAGAAAAGAGTTGGTTCACATTCTGTTTTATCAAGATCAGAGATAAGCTTAACTAAGACCAAAGCTTTTAAGCAAAAAGGAACAGGTAGAGCAAGGCGAGGAGCAAATAGTGTTGTCCAGTTACGTGGTGGTGGTGTTGTTCATGGTCCTGTTATTAGATCTCATCAACATAAATTAAATAAAAAAATTAGAAAAATGGGCTTGAAGTCAATTTTATCATCAAAATTCAGAGATAATAATCTTATAATTGTTGATAAGTTAGAAAGTGATGGCAAAACATCATCACTAAGAAAGAATTTTGATAAATTAAATATTAATTCTTGTTGTATTATTAATGATGACACTTCAAACGAATTTGCAAGAGCTATTAGTAATATTCCAAATACTAAATTGTTACCTCATATAGGTATTAATGTTTACGATATAGCAAAATATAAAAAGCTTTTAATTACAAAAGAAGCGCTTAAAAAGCTTGAGGAGAGACTTTCATGAACTCAAGCAAATTAACCAAAATGCATAAATTAAAAATTAGCAAAGAAAAAGCATACAATGTAATTAAGAAGCCCATAGTAACTGAAAAATCGACGTTACTATCAGAAACTAATAAAGTTGTTTTTCTAGTTGATATTAATTCAAATAAATTAGATATAAAAAAATCTATTGAATTAATTTTTGGAGTTAGTGTTACTTCAGTTAATACAATAAGAGTTAAAGGTAAATCTAAAATATTCAAAGGTAAAATTGGTAAGCGGTCTGACTACAAAAAGGCAATAGTTTGTTTGCCTGAAGGTCAATCTATAGACTTGTCGATAGGAGTATAAATAAAATATGTCTCTAAAAAACTACAAACCTACTTCTCCTGGTCAAAGGCAGCTTGTAACAGTTTCTAGAAATGAGTTGTATAATGGTAAGCCTGAGAAAACTCTTACAGAAGGTTTAAGTAAAACAGGTGGAAGAAATAATACTGGTAGAGTCACTTCTTGGCATAGAGGTGGTGGGCATAAAAGAAAATATAGAATAATAGATTTTAAAAGAATAAAACATGATGTTCAAGCTAATGTCGAAAGAATTGAGTATGATCCTAATAGATCATCATTCATTGCTCTTATAAAGTATCAAGATGGAACTAAGTCATATATAATAGCGCCACAAAAAATAAAAATCGGTGATAGCATAATCTCAGGAAACAAAGTTGATATAAAACCTGGTAATGCAATGCCTATTTCATCAATTCCATTAGGTACTTTAATTCATAATGTAGAGTTGAAACCTGGTAAAGGTGGCCAGATTGCCAGAGCTGCTGGAACATATGTACAATTAATTGGAAGAGACCAAAATCATTCAATTTTGAGACTTGCGTCAGGTGAAGTTAGACTTGTTTTATCTAGCTGTATGGCAACAATTGGTTCAGTGTCTAATGCAGATAACAAAAATATAAATGATGGTAAAGCCGGTAGATCAAGGTGGCTAGGCAAAAGACCTCATGTAAGGGGTGTTGCAATGAATCCAATTGATCACCCTCATGGTGGAGGTGAAGGCAGAACATCCGGTGGTCGTCATCCTGTTACTCCTTGGGGAAAGCCTACAAAGGGTAAAAGAACAAGATCAAATAAAAAGACGGATAGATTAATAATTCGTCGAAGAAAAGTATAAAGGAGCTTTTATTTTGTCAAGATCAGTATGGAAAGGACCTTTTGTTGATGGTTACCTTTTGAAAAAAGCCGAGAAATCAAGGGAATCAGGTAGAAATGATGTTATTAAAACTTGGTCAAGAAGATCCACAATTATCCCTCAATTTGTTGGGCTAACATTTGGAGTTCATAATGGTAAAAAATTTATACCAGTTATGATATCAGAAAATATGGTTGGAATGAAATTAGGTGAATTTTCACCTACCAGAACTTATTATGGTCATACGGCTGACAAGAAAGCTAAAAAGTAGGGAGCCCAGATGAGTCAAAGTACAAATACAAAAAGAACATCAGACAATGAGGCTTTGTCGATAGGAAAGAATATTAGAACTAGTCCTCAGAAATTAAATTTAGTAGCACAGTCTATTCGTGGCATTGAAGCTTCAAAAGCTCTAGCAAATTTGTCTTTTTCAAGAAAAAGAATTGCTTTCGATGTTAAAAAAGTTTTGCAATCTGCTATTGCTAATGCAGAAAATAACCATGGATTAGATGTTGATAAGCTTTTTGTTAAAGAAGCTTTTGTTGGAAAAGGACTTGTTATGAAAAGGCTAAGAGCCAGGGCTCGAGGAAGAGCTGCTAGGATATTAAAGCCATTTTCTCACTTAACTATTATTGTTTACGAAAAAGAGGACGAGGATAATGGGTCAGAAAGTTAAACCAATTGGATTAAGACTTGGAATAAATAGAACCTGGGATAGTAGATGGTTCGCTACAAAAAATTACTCTGATCTCCTTCATAAAGATCTTAATGTAAGAAAATATTTGATGGCTAAATTAAAACCTGCAGCTGTCAGCAAAGTTGTAATTGAAAGACCCGCTGGAAGAGCGAGAGTAACTATTTATTCTGGTAGACCAGGTTTAATTATAGGTAAAAAGGGACAGGATATTGAAAAACTGCGTAATGATCTTAGTAAAAGATTAAGTATGGATGTAAGTTTGAATATTCTAGAGATAAGGAAACCTGAGGTTGATGCTAAACTTGTTGCTGAAAATATTGCTCAACAGCTAGAAAGAAGAGTTGCTTTTAGGAGAGCCATGAAGAGGTCAGTTCAATCAGCAATGAGGTTGGGTGCAGAAGGAGTAAGAATTAATTGTGCTGGTAGATTGGGAGGAGCTGAAATTGCAAGAACTGAGTGGTATAGAGAGGGAAGGGTTCCATTGCATACATTAAGAGCTGATGTTGATTATGGTGAAGCTGAAGCTAATACTACATATGGAATTTGTGGTATTAAAGTATGGATTTTCAAGGGTGAAGTCATGGAGCATGATCCATTAGCCCAAGAAAAAAGAATGAACGAAACTCCAGGGCAAGCAAGGAATTAAAGGAATTATATTATGTTATCACCTAAAAGAACTAAATATAGAAAAGCTCATAAAGGAAGAATACATGGACTTGCTAAGGGTGGTTCTCAACTTAATTTTGGAGCTTATGGACTTAAAGCAACTAGACCAGCTAGGATTACAGCAAGACAGATTGAGGCGGCTCGTCGTGCAATTACAAGGCATTTAAGAAGAGCTGGAAGAGTTTGGATAAGAATATTCCCTGACACACCTGTTTCATCAAAGCCAGCAGAAGTTAGAATGGGAAAAGGAAAGGGCACTCCAGAGTTTTGGGTAGCTAAAGTGAAGCCAGGTAGAATAATGTTTGAAATTGATGGTGTAACAAGAAACTCTGCTGAAGAAGCACTTAATCTTGCTTCAGCAAAGTTACCAATGGACACAAAAATCGTTGGTAGATTGGGAGAGTTTTAATTATGTCTAGCATTAAAATATCCGATATTAGATCGAAAAAAGAGGACGAGCTTAAAAAGCAATTGGATGAGTTAAGTAAAGAAAATTTTAATTTAAGGTTTCAAGCATCTAATGGACAACTGAACAATACAGGAAGAGTTAAAGAAGTTAGAAGAGGTATTGCAAAGATCAAAACTATTTTAAATGAAAAAAAAGGTAAGGATTAATTATGCCTAAAAGAATACTTCAAGGAGAAGTTGTAAGTAATAAGTCTGATAAAACAATCGTTGTTAAAGTTGAAAGAACTTTTAAACATCCACTTTATAAAAAATTTATAAAGAAAGATAAAAAATATTCTGCTCATGATGAAAATAATGGGTGTAAGATTGGTGATTATGTTAAAATTAGAGAATGTGCTCCAAAATCTAAAACAAAAACTTTCGAAGTTATTAATTCTGAATAAACATATTTTGGAGATTTTATAAATGATACAAATGCAATCAAACTTAGGTATAGCTGATAACTCTGGAGCTAGAAGGGTGCAGTGTATTAAAGTTTTAGGTGGGTCCGGAAGAAAAATTGCTAGTATTGGTGACGTGATTGTCGTTTCAGTTAAAGAGGCAATTCCTAAAGGTAGGGTCAAAAAAGGTGATATTCATAGAGCTGTTATTGTTAGGACAGCAAAAGAAATTCACAGAAGTGATGGCTCCTCTATAAAATTTGATTCTAATGCAGCTGTTTTGATATCTAATCAAAATGAACCAATAGGAACTAGAATTTTTGGACCAGTTACCAGAGAATTGAGATTAAAAAAATTTATGAAAATTATATCACTGGCACCGGAGGTTCTCTAATGAGTAAAAAAATTAAAATTGGTGACAATGTTATAATTAGAACTGGAAAAGACAAAGGTAAAACTGGTGAAATTTTTGAAATTGATAGAAAAAATCTTAAAGTTAAGGTTAGAGGTATTAATATAGTTAAAAAGCATAGAAAGCCATCTCAAGATCAGCCAGGAGGGATAGAGCAAATAGAAACATATTTAAACATATCTAATGTAGGAAACATAGATCCAAAAGATAATAAAGCTACAAGAGTCAGATATAAAATAGAAAAAAAGAAAAAAATAAGAATTGCCTCTAGATCTGGTGAAGAAATTAAAGGGCAGTAATTGGTGATTATATGAAAACACGTCTTGAAGAACATTATAATAAGTCGATTCATCCAGCTATGGTTGAAAGATTTAAATATAAAAATAAATTTGAAGTTCCTAAAATTATTAAGGTTGTAATTAATATTGGAGTTGGAGAAGCTGTTAAAGATTCTAAAAAAATAGATTCCGCTATTAAAGATATAACTTCTATTTCTGGACAGAAACCATTAGTAACACGCGCTAAAAAGGCAATTGCAACTTTTAAGTTAAGAGAAGATATGCCAATAGGGGTTAAAGTTACTTTAAGAAAGTCTCATATGTATGAGTTTATTGATAGGTTGATAAATGTTGCATTGCCAAGAGTAAGGGATTTTCGTGGATTAAATGGTAAAAGTTTTGATGGTAATGGCAACTATTCTTTAGGGTTGAAAGAGCAAATTGTCTTCCCTGAAATTGATTACGATAATATAGACACAATAAGAGGAATGGATATTTGTGTTGTAACCACTGCTAAATCTGATGAAGAAGGAAAAGAGCTTTTAAAGAATTTTGATTTCCCTTTCATTAAATAAAGAAGGACTATAATGGCAAAAAAAAGTGCAATAGAAAAAAATGAGACAAGAATTAAGAAAGTTTCTTTAATGGGTAATAAAAGAAAAGCATTAAAGAAAATAATCATGAATAAAGAATTGCCCTTGGATGAAAGATTTGCGGCTCAAATTAAATTAAATGAGATGCCAAGAGATGGTTCATATATTCGGGTTAGAAATCGATGTTTGGTTACAGGCAGGCCAAGGGGTAATTATAGAAAATTCAAAATGTCAAGAATTGCATTTAGGGAATTAGCCTCAACAGGACAAGTTCCTGGAATTTTAAAATCAAGTTGGTAAATAAGGAGAATATCTATGTCAATGAGTGATACACTCGGTGATATGCTCACTAGGATCAGAAACGGTATACATGCTAATAAAACTATCGTTGAAGCACCCTCTTCAAAGTTTAGAGCAAATGTATTGGAAGTTCTTAAACGTGAAGGATATATAAGGGGGTTTAGTTCAATAGAAAATAAACCTGGAATGAGACAGTTGAAAATTGAATTAAAGTATCAAGAAGGTGTCCCAGTTATATCTGAAATTAAGAGGGTTTCAAAGCCTGGATGTAGAGTTTATTCAAGAATTAACGAATTGCCAAAAGTTTATAATGGACTTGGGATTTCTATATTATCTACACCTAGGGGCGTTATGTCAGACAACGAAGCGAGAGTTGCTAATGTTGGTGGTGAAGTATTATGTCAAGTCTTTTAGTGAGGTTTTATGTCTAGAATTGGTTTAAGTTCAATAAAAATACCAGAGGGTGTCACTGTATCTCAAGCTAATAAGACAATATTAGTAAAGGGTAAAAATGGTGAGCTTAGTGTTGATACGCACGATTTGATTGATGTTATAATTGATAATAATGAAATTTCTTTCTCATCAAAAAAGAAAACAAAGCAAGCTAGATCATTATGGGGTACTACAAGAGCTAACGTTGCTAACATAGTGAAGGGAGTTAGTGAAGGATTTGTAAAGGAGATGGAACTAAATGGTGTTGGGTATAGAGCTAAAGTTCAAGGTAATAAGATTACGCTTAATTTAGGTTATTCTCATCCAGTTGAAATGGTGGTACCCGATGGTATTAAAGTGACATCTGAAAAACCAACTGAATTAAAACTATTTGGTGCAAATAAACATGAGTTAGGGCAATTTGCTGCTAATTTAAGATCTAAAAGACCACCAGAACCGTTTAAAGGTAAAGGTATAAAATATTCTAATGAATTTATTTTTAGAAAAGAAGGTAAGAAAAAATAAAAGGTGTTATTGTGGGTATAAAAGCAAGAGAATTATTTGAGCGTAGGAAAAGACGAACTAGATACGCAATTAAACTTGGCATTAATGATAGTCCTAGGTTAACAGTATTTAGGTCATCAAAAAACATATATGCCCAAGTTATTGATGATACTAAAGGTATAACTTTGGTGTCTGCATCAACAATAGAAAAAAAACATAAGATTAGTGGTACAAATATTGAAGCTGCCTCAAAAATAGGTTCTTTGGTCGCTGAAAGAGCTATCAAGAAAGGTGTGAAATCAGTTATATTTGATAGAGGTGGTTATAAATATCATGGTAGAGTCAAAGCTTTAGCTGATGCCGCTAGGACTGCTGGGTTAGAATTTTAAGGAGAAAATTGATGGCGAATGAACAAAATGCTAAAGACAGTAATTTAAAAGATGAAAACGAACTTATCGATAAACTTGTAGGAATAAATAGAGTTGCTAAAGTTGTAAAAGGTGGTAGAAGGTTTGGTTTTGCTGCCTTAGTTGTTGTTGGGGACGGTAAAGGTAGAGTTGGTGTTGGAAGTGGTAAAGCTAAGGAGGTTCCTGAAGCAATTAGAAAAGCCACAGATAAAGCAAAGGCTACATTAATTAAAGTACCCTTAAAGGAAGGAAGAACGCTACATCATGATATTGTTGGAATATTCGGTGCTGGAAAAGTTAACTTAAGATCTGCACCTTCGGGAACAGGAATAATTGCTGGCGGTCCTATGAGAGCTGTTTTTGAAACTTTAGGTATCCAAGATGTTGTAGCTAAATCTATTGGATCTTCAAATCCACACAATATGGTAAAAGCTACAATGGAAGCTTTAAAATTTATGCAGTCACCAAGATCAATTGCCTCTAAAAGAGGAAAAAAAGTGGCTGACGTAATTGGTAAAAAGTTAACCGCTGAGAAAAATTAGTTGATTATTTAAGGGTTGAAAATGTCTAAAAATACAAAATTGATAGTTAAACAGGTAAAAAGTGCGATAGGCAGACAGGGCTATCAAAGAAAGACTTTAATTGGTCTTGGACTGAATAAAATCAATAAAGAAAGAACTTTAGAAGATACTCCCTCAGTTAGAGGTATGATTGAAAAAGTTAAGCATCTTGTAATAGTTAAAAGTAACTAAATTTTAGGAAGTTAAATGGAACTAAATAAATTAAGTGATAAGAATGGAGCAATTAGCTCAAAAAAACGTGTCGGCAGGGGAACTGGTTCTGGATTGGGAAAAACTTCTGGAAAAGGTCACAAGGGTCAGAAATCCCGATCAGGTGTTTCTATAAATGGTTTTGAGGGTGGCCAAATGCCAATTCATAGAAGATTACCTAAAAGAGGATTTAAAAAATATAATAGGAAAGTATATAGAATATTAAATCTTGGAGATATTCAAAAACTTATAGATAGTGGTAAAATTGATCATTCAAAAGGAATTGATAATGAAAGTTTATTATCTTCTGGAATTTTTACAAATTTAAAAGATGGAATAAGAGTTTTAGCAAGAGGTGAAATTAAAAGTAAAGTGAATATCAAAGTGAATGGTGCATCAAAAACTGCCATTGAACAAGTAAAAAAAGTTGGTGGAAACATCACTATAATTAATAAAGAAGATAAATCAAAAGATAAAAAATAGGATACAGAGTTAATGGCAAGAAATCCATTAGGATCAACACCTGCAGTAACTGGTTCTGCATTTGCAAAAGCTACAGAACTCCAGCAAAGACTTTGGTTCACGCTCGGAGCCTTACTAGTTTATAGACTAGGTACATATATTCCTGTCCCAGGAATAGATCCCAATGCATTATCTGATTTGTTTAGCAACAATAGTGGTGGTCTTCTTGGAATGTTCAATATGATGGCAGGGGGTGCTTTAGGAAGAATGACTATTTTTGCTTTGTCAGTTTTTCCATATATTACAGCTTCGATTATAACTCAATTACTTACGGCGGTTTCTCCTCAATTAGAGGCACTAAAAAAAGAAGGAGAGTCTGGAAGAAAAAAAATCAACCAATATACAAGATATTTAACAGTAATACTTGCCATAGTTCAGGGCTATGGGTTTGCTGTAGGATTAGAGAGTGCTGGGGCAGTAACTGAACCTGGAATATTTTTTAGAATTACGACTGTTTTTACATTACTTGGCGGCGTTATGTTCTTAATGTGGCTAGGTGAACAAGTAACTTCTAGAGGAATTGGTAATGGAATATCCTTGATTATTTTTACTGGAATTGTTGCAGAATTACCAAGAGCATTAGCTGGTACACTTGAACTAGGAAGAACTGGAGCAATCTCTGCTATTTTAATTGTTGCATTGCTCATAATGGCTGTTGCTGTAATCGCTTTTATTGTTTTCATAGAAAGATCCCAACGTAGAATTCAAATTCAATATCCAAAAAGGCAAATGGGTAATAAAATGATGGGAGGTGAAAGTTCACACTTACCGCTAAAAATTAATGTTCCTGGTGTAATCCCTCCAATATTTGCTTCATCCTTAATGGCACTTCCATTGACTGCTGCAAGTTTTTCTGGTGGAACTAGTGATTGGATTGTTACGATAAATGCTTTGCTTGGAAGAGGTCAGCCTTTATACCTCTTAATTTTGATATTTTTAATTGTATTTTTTGCCTTTTTTTATACTGCAATAGTTTTTAATCCTGAAGAAACTGCAGAAAACTTGAGAAAAAATGGAGGTTATGTACCTGGTATTAGGCCTGGAGAACCAACAGCTAATTATTTAGATTTTATTTTAACTAGGCTAACTGTATTAGGATCAGCCTATCTTGCTGCTGTTTGTATTCTCCCAGAAATTTTAATAAGCCAATATTCAGTACCTTTTTACTTTGGGGGCACTTCCTTATTAATTGTTGTATCTGTAACATTAGATACTGTATCTCAAGTTCAAAGTCATTTGATAGCTCATCAATATGAAGGATTAATTAAAAAATCAAGATTAAGAGGAAGAACTAGGTGAATATTATATTATTGGGAGCACCTGGATCGGGGAAAGGTACTCAATCTGTAATTATAAATAAAAATTTTGGACTTGTACAACTATCAACTGGAGAAATGATTAGGAAAAATATAGAAAAAAAAACTAAATTAGGGCTTCAGGTTCAAAATATTGTAGATAATGGAGAATTCGTAAGTGATGATATCATATTAGATATGGTTTCAGTTAGGATCCTTGAAGATGATTGTAAAAAAGGTTTTATTTTAGATGGATTTCCAAGAAATTTAAATCAAGCCACTAAATTTGATGACATACTTCTAAAACATAATAAAAAAATAGATTTTGTTATAGAATTAAATGTAAGTTTGGATGATTTATACGAGAGGATTGAAAATAGAGCGATTGAGTCTAACGATGCAAGAGCAGATGATAAAAGGGAAATATTAGAAAATAGGCTAACAATTTATGAAAATCAGACAAGACCATTGGTACCATATTATAAGAAATCTAATTTACATTATGAGGTCAATGGGATGCAACCAATTAAAGAAATTTCAGAAAATATTAGCAACATTTTAGATTTAAAAATAAATGATACATAAGGAGATAATTAGTGGCTAGAATTGCAGGGGTTAATATACCAACTAAGAAACGTGTTTTAATCGCCCTTACTTATATTTATGGGATTGGAAGCACTTCTTCAAAAAATATTTGTAAAGAGGCTAAACTTACAAATGATAAGAGAGTGGCTGATTTATCAGACAATGAAGTTACTCAAATAAGAGAAATAATTGATCGTGACTATATTGTCGAAGGTGATTTAAGAAGACAATCATCTATGGATATTAAAAGATATATGGATCTTGGATGTTTAAGGGGTTTAAGGCACAGAAAAGGACTGCCTGTAAGAGGTCAAAGAACTCATACTAATGCTAGAACACGAAAAGGAAAACCTAAAGCAATTGCTGGAAAGAAAAAATAGGATTTATTATGGCTAAACAAGTTCAAACTACTAGAGTTAGAAAAAAAGAGAGAAAAAATATCACAAATGGAGTAGTGCATGTTAATTCATCTTTTAATAATACAATGGTAACAATAACTGATGTTCAGGGTAATACAATTGCTTGGTCATCATCTGGTTTAATGGGTTTCAAAGGTTCAAGAAAAGCTACGCCTTATGCAGCACAACTCGCTGCAGAAGACGCAGGGAAAAAGGCTTCAGAACATGGTTTAAAGAATGTTGATGTTGAGGTTTCAGGTCCTGGGTCAGGAAGGGAGTCAGCTTTAAGAGCTCTTCAGTCTATTGGATTTACAATAACCTCCATTAGGGATGTGACACCTATACCGCATAATGGATGTCGTCCTCCAAAAAGACGAAGAGTATAATAATATATTAATTAAAATAATACTATTGCAAAGGAATTTTGAAAGTGATTGAGAAAAACTGGAAAAGTCTAATTAATACAGACATAATTGAAATTAAAAATAATAATAATAATCCATTTTCAGCAACTGTAAATGTTGAACCATTGGAAAGAGGATTTGGTGTCACTATAGGAAATGCCCTTAGAAGAGTCCTTTTATCATCACTTCAAGGAACTGCTATTACAGGGATGCAAGTTCAAGGAGTGCTTCATGAGTTTTCCACCATACCAGGAGTTATTGAAGATGTTACAGATATTGTTCTAAATGTTAAAGGTATTATATTGAAAATGGAGGTTGAGGGTCCGAAAAGATTAAGATTAAATGTTAAGGGCCCCGCTAATGTTACAGCTGAAATGATTGAATTAACTTCTGGGATTGAAATAATGAATACTGATCATCATATATGTACTCTTGATAAAGGTGCTACCCTTGATGTTGAATTTATTATTGAAAATGGCAAGGGATATGTTCCAGCAAACTCAAATAATTCAGATGAATTGCCTATAGGTTTAATTCCTATTGACGCTTTGTTTAGTCCAATTGTGAAAGTTTCATATAGGGTAGATAATACTAGAGTTGGTCAACAAACTGATTATGATAAACTTCTTTTTGATATTGAGACAAATGGTACTTTATCACCAGAGGACGCGATTGCTTTTGGTGCAAGAATAATAACTGAGCAGCTTAAACCTTTTATTAATTTTGATGAACCTGAGCCAGAAGTTGAAGAAGATGCAGAGAGTGTACTTCCATTTAATAGAAGTCTTCTTAAAAAAGTTGATGAACTTGAATTAAGTGTTAGATCAGCTAATTGCCTTAAAAATGATAATATTGTATATATAGGTGATTTAGTTCAGAAAACAGAGCCAGAAATGCTAAGAACTCCTAACTTTGGACGAAAGTCTTTAAATGAGATAAAAGAAGTGCTTAAAATTATGTCTCTAGAATTAGGAATGGATGTTGAAGGATGGCCTCCTGAAAATATCGAAGAACTAGCTAAGAAACATGAAGATCCATACTAAAACTATAATTTGAATTTGAGGAAATAAAATGCGCCATCGTCAAGCTGGAAGAAAACTTAACAGAACGTCTTCTCATAGAAAATCTTTATTTAAAAACATGTCTCAAGCTCTTATAAAGCATGAACAAATTGTAACAACCTTGCCAAAGGCAAAAGAGCTTAAAAGAGTTATTGAAAAGCTTATAACTTTAGGTAAAAAAGGTAATTTGCATTCAAGAAGGTTAGCTTTTAGTAAAATTAGAGATAAGGATATGGTTTCAAAGTTATTTGACGCTTTAGCCACGAGGTATAAAGACAGGAATGGTGGTTATTCAAGAGTTTTGAAGGCTGGATTTCGTTATGGTGACTCAGCACCTATGGCAGTAATTGAATTGGTTGATAGGGATGAAACCGCTAAGGGTTTTGGTGAGTTAAATGAACCTAAGCAGGTCGTTTCTGAGGAAACTGCTGCTTGAAATAGTTAAATTTCATACTATACAACTTTTTTTATCTAAGGCATCATTATTTTGATGTCTAATATTTTAAAACCGTTACCTGAAAAATTAAGACCTAATACAATAGATGACATTATTGGGCATAGTAGCCTTCTGTCCAAAGAAGGTAAATTATCACGGATAATTAAAAATATACCTTTATCATCTTTTATTCTTTGGGGGCCACCGGGATGCGGAAAAACTTCAATTGCTAATGTGATTTCAAAACAATTAAATATTGAAACATTTCAAATATCTGCAGTATTAAGTGGTGTAAAAGAGTTACGAGAGGTTTTTCAAAAAGGTCATCAAAACTTTTCAATAGGCAAGCAAACTATATTGTTTGTTGATGAAATACATAGATTTAATAAAGGACAACAAGATAGTTTTTTACCATATATAGAAAAAGGAATTGTCAGTTTAATTGGAGCAACAACTGAAAATCCATCCTTTTCTATAATATCCGCGCTGCTATCACGCTGTCAGGTAATTAAATTAGATAAATTGGATTCTGAGTATCTAAACTCTCTTAAAATCAAAGCTGAAAAACATTATGGTTTTGAACTTCCTTTAACAAAAGAATCAAATGAAATTCTTTTGAATATGGTTGATGGAGATGCAAGATATCTTTTGAATATTATTGAAGAAATTGCTTCTTTAGGATCTGAACATAAGAAATTAGATCCTAAGGACTTGAATGAATTTTTCAGTTCAAAATCTATTGATTATGACAAAAAAAATGATCAGCACTTTAATTTAATTTCAGCACTTCATAAATCATTAAGAGCATCCGATACTGATGCATCACTTTATTGGCTTGCAAGAATGATTATAAGTGGTGAAGATCCAAACTATATTTTAAGGAGATTGTTAAGATTTGCTAGTGAGGACATAGGGCTTGCTGAACCAAATGCTATTCAAGCTAGTATTGCAAGTTGGCAATCATATGAACGTTTAGGTTCACCAGAAGGTGAATTGTCAATAGCTCAACTTGTAATATACTTATCTACATGCCCAAAATCTAATAGTGTGTATAAGGCATGGAGTGATACTTTAGAGTTTACTAAAACTAATCCATACAACTCTCCACCCTTATCAATATTAAACGCACCTACAAAACTTTTGAAGGATGAAGGTTACGGTAAGGGATATGTCTATGATCATGATTTAGAGCACGGGTTTTCAGGACAAAATTGTTTTCCAGAAAAAGTTGAAAGACAAATCTTTTATAAGCCTATTGAAAGGGGTTATGAAAGAGAAATCAAAAAAAGACTTGATTGGTGGAATAAATTAAGAAATCAGTAATAAAAAAATATTTCGATTATTTTATAGGAATTGATTGGAGTGGAGCCAAGGGATCTAGACATAAAGGTATATCAGTTGCTGGATCTTCCAGAAATTCAAAGATAATTCGAATAATTAAGCCTGAAAATAATTATTGGAGTAGGCAAGACGTCTTTAATTATTTAATAGAATTGTCATCTAAAAAAATATTATTTGTAGGAATAGATTTCGCTTTTTCATATCCATATCTAGATTTTAATAGTTTTTTTCCCTATTTAAAAAATGGTTCACCTGAAACTGCTCAAACATTATGGACATTGATTGAAAATATAAATCAAGAATATGAAGATCTTTATGGAGGCGGTATTTGGTATGATGAAACTTATGGGGATTTTTACAACTCACCAGTAAAAAAAGGGAAGCTTTTCAAATCTAGAAGAAGGTTGACAGAATTAGTTGCAAAAAAGATTCGAAGCCCATCACCAACATTTAACTGTGTTGGACCAGCAGGTGTTGGCACAGGAACATTAGCAGGAATGAGATTCATCAATCAAATTAAAAAAACCTTGAAAGGAAAATGTCATATTTGGCCATTTGATCCATATGAAAATTTACAATCTTCAAAAATTGTAATAGCAGAAATATTTCCTAGTTTTTACTTTCACTATGCTGGACAAAACTCTATGAGTAAAAAAGGAAGAGAGTTACAACTATTATTAAAAACTTTAAAATTTTATAATCATAACTTTTCATCTACACTTTCACTAGGAAATCATGATAATGATGATATGGATGCAATAGTTTCTTGTGCAGCATTAAAATATTTTGTGGATAAACAGTCTGGATTAACTTATCCATTTACTTCAAAAAGAATATTTGAGGCTAGTAAATTAGAGGGTTGGATATTGGGTGTAAATTGATAATAAGAGATAATAAAACGGTAAGTAATTCACCTTATATTTTTGAAGTTAATGATGAATGTAAAGGAATGAGATTAGACAAGTTTCTGAAACTAAGAATTTCAGGCATTCAACAATCTCATTTGGAAAAGTTAATAGGGTCAGGTAGCATAAGAGTAAATAAGAAAAAATCAAAACCAAGCATTAAATTAAATCTTGGTGAGCAAGTTTCTATACCTCCAAAATTAAAGGATCAAAAATTTACTCAAAAAATTAAAGATAAATTTATTCCACTAAAGAATGATATCAATTTGATAAAATCAAGTCTGATAAAAGAAGAAAATGATTTTATTGCCTTGAATAAACCCTATGGGATAGCTGTTCAAGGAGGAAGTAAATTAAACAGGCATATTGACGGACTAATTAAATATGCATTTGAAAACATAGAACGACATTTTTTAGTCCATAGACTAGATCGCGATACAACAGGTGCTTTTTTGATTGCCAAAAATAGATCTTTTGCAAAAGAGATATCTGAATATTTTAAATATAATA
>Ga0115011_10001562_pt1 | contig 16469 bp, 16 predicted proteins | sample TroAtlMetagenome_2_FD_88705 | JGI IMG/M metagenome (GOLD analysis project Ga0115011, IMG submission 88705) | Marine eukaryotic phytoplankton communities from Atlantic Ocean - Tropical Atlantic ANT8 Metagenome | ecosystem: Environmental > Aquatic > Marine > Oceanic | place: Tropical Atlantic...
AGTCTACAGATACCTGGCATTGCATCCTCGAACTATCCCCGGCGGGGTTGCAGTTTTCTTCAAACTGGCCCCGCCGGATTCTTTTTTTAGATTAGCGTTTCCAAATTAATGGATTTTAACCCTGCCTCAAAAGATCGCGTATCTTTAGCCTGCTAGGTGAATTTGAATTGTTATTAAAATATTGCTTTTTTAATAACGGCTCTTGTGTGGTGCGCGCCCCTTGCGCTTGGCCAAATCAAGTTACACCTGAAACCGGGGGCAGGAGAAACCTCTATAGTGACTGCTTCAGATTTGCCCAATCGCGGCCTTGCAGTCGTTTGGCGTGCAAACGAGTCAGCTTTCAAAAACGGCGACTGGTCCCCCGTTCACGCTTTCCCTGTCAAAAAACACGCTGAAGCAGGATTGCCCCTATACAATGCAGGCAAAAACTCGGCGTTTTTCCGGTTGAGTTGGCAGTACATTTCCCTGCCGGATCAGTTAGCCTGGATTCCTCCCGGCCGATTCCAGATGGGCAGTCCCGAAGACGAACCCGGCCGATTCATGGACGAAGGACCGACCCTTAAGGCCGTTGTGCCTCATGGTTTTTGGATGGATCGGTATGAGGTTACGCAGAAGAATTACCTCAACCTGATGGGCGAAAACCCCAGCAACACGGAGTTCTCTCCCGACATGCCGGTAAACAGGGTTACATGGCACGAAGCGGTAGAATACTGCATGAGGATGACTGACTCAAAACGGTCTGCTGGGTTATTACCCAAGGGGTATGTTTACCGTCTGCCCACCGAGGCGGAGTGGGAGTATGCCTGCAGCGCCGGGACGAAAGGAGCCTACAGCTACGGCGATTCTGCCGACAAACTCAGTGAATACGGTTGGTGGGCCGGAAACGGCGGCGATCAACCGGAACCGGTGGGCAAACTCAAGCCGAACCCATGGGGCCTGTACGACATGCATGGCAACCTGTTTGAGTGGTGCGCAGATGCCTATGTGGCCTATCCCGACGGCAGTGCGTTTTCCACCTCAGGCACGATGAAAGTGCTCCGCGGTGGCGCCTATTATTGCCCGAGCAACATCCTTCGATCCGCCTGTCGGGCCGAGGCGCAGCAACCAGATTTTCGCTGGATTCTGGCCGGGTTCCGTGTGGTGTTGGCTCCCCCGCTTGGCCAAGCGGAGGATTGAGCCAAACGCTTGGCCAAGCGCACTTTACGACAAGGAAAGAGAGTCTTGACTTCTCGCCTCGAATCCCAATGCTCTGTCCGTCTGCGAAGAAGTGTTGAGCTCCTCCGTTTGGCTTTGTGTGCTGACAACCATGCCATGCGAGTTTCTCATGAAACACGGCACTGCCGTGTCCTTGCTGGGTGCAAATAGCGAACCGTATTCCGCCTATTTGCTGCTGGCCGTCATGATGTTGTTGGCCGTGGGATTCGCCTGCGCGCCGCTCATACTCTCCGCAATCCTCGCACCGCGCAAACCCGGGGAGATCAAGGAATCCACGTTCGAGTGCGGGCTGGAATCGAAGGGCGACTCCTGGGTGCAGTTCAAGGTGCAGTACTACCTGTACGCACTGGCCTTTGTGATCTTCGACATCGAGGTGGTTTTCCTCTACCCGTGGGCGGTGGCTTTTACCGACCTGTCTTTCGGCTCATTTCTCGCGATGGGCATCTTCATTTTACTCCTGGCCGAGAGCCTGATTTATCTCTGGATCAAGGGCGTGCTGACCTGGAAATGACAACCCCAAACACATCCCCCAGCGTCGAACTCGACGACACGACTCGCGCCGAACTGGAACGCGCCGGAGTGATCGTTTCGAAGGTGGACTTCCTTTACAACTGGGCCCGCGGCGGATCGGTCTGGCCGCTGACCTTTGGCCTCGCCTGTTGCGCCATCGAGATGATCGCCTCGGCGACATCGCGTTTTGACATCTCCCGCTTCGGCTCGGAGGTGTTTCGTCCATCGCCACGTCAGGCTGATCTCATGATCGTTTCCGGTACGGTGACGAAAAAGATGGCCCCGCAGGTGGTGCGAATTTACAACCAGATGCCGGAGCCGAAATGGGTGATCGCCATGGGTGCCTGTGCCATCTCCGGCGGACCTTTCAAGCAGGGCTACAACGTGCTCAAGGGTATCGATCGTTACATCCCGGTGGACGTGTATCTGCCCGGTTGCCCGCCCCGCCCGGAGGCCGTGCTGCAGTCGCTGAACTATTTGCAGGAGAAAATCCGGACGCAGGACATCAAGTCGGACCCGGCGTTCACCGAGGGACGCCGCCAGTACCCTATCCCGGAATTCACCGGCACCGACCTTGAGCCGCCCTACAACCCGGACGTCTGGCAGCCGCCGGCCAACCCGAACGCCCCGGCCGAGGAGGAAGTGGAGGAGGAAGCCACTGCATGAGCGAGGCGATCCCCCACGATCCTGTTTTGCAACAATTCCCGGAGGTGGAGTGGGACGAGGAATTTGGAACATTGATTGTCCCGGCGACAAAAGCCACGGAGGTCGCAATCTGGCTGCGCGATGACCATGCGTTCCGGCTCGACTACTGCAGCAACGTCACCGGTATCGATTACCTCGATCGCGAATTCAAGGAGAAGGTCAAGAATGAGGAGGGCAAGACGGAGACGATCATTCACAAGGACCCCGCCCGAATGGAAGTCGCTTACCATCTTTACTCGATGGAAAAACGCACCGGCCCGCTCGTGATGAAACAGCGCACGACCCGGGAAAAACCGGAGGCACAGTCGCTAACCCCCGTCTGGCGAAGTTGCGAACTGCAGGAGCGGGAGATTTACGATTTGTTTGGCATCAATTTCACCGGACACCCGGATCAACGACGCATCCTGATGTGGGATGAATTTGAGGGACACCCGATACGCAAGGACTACGTCGAGCCGTTCGACTACGAATGGGAGCCGACACCGCACGATGAGATCCTGGAGAAACATCAAAAGGGAAAGGTGATTTTTTGATACCGTCCGCCCCGAACACAATTTCACAGCGATTGGCCAAGCGGGTGATTTCCATGAAGTGACAGCTGCTGCGCCCAACTACGAACTGATTCAACAGGATGGTCTGGAGACCAGCCTGCTGGAGGTCTCGATGGGACCGCACCACCCGAGCACGCATGGCGTGTTTCGGATGGACGTCAAGCTGGACGGCGAAACGGTGGTCGAACTCAAGCCGGTGTTTGGCTATCTGCATCGCAATCATGAAAAGCTCGCGGAGAACATGAGTTATCTCGCGAGCATGCCGTTCACCGACCGGCTCGATTATTTCAACAGCATGACAAACAACTGGGCGTACGCCCTTGCGGCCGAGCAGTTGATCGAAATCGAAATCCCGGAACGCGCTGAGTACCTGCGCGTGATCATGTCGGAACTCACCCGGTTGGTGAATCACGTTTCGCTCGTCGGCTTTTTTGTGAACGACCTTGGGGCACTTGGCACGCCGCTGCTCTATGCCTTTCGTGAGCGCGAAAAAATTCTCGATCTGTTCGAGCAGGCCAGCGGCGCGCGGATGATGTGCAATTACTTTCGTTTTGGTGGACTGCGATGCGACGTGCCCGAGGGATGGCTGGATCGCACGCGAGAAGTGGTCGATCGCTTCCCAAAATTTCTCGACGAGTACGAGAAACTGCTTTGCGAAAACGAGATCATCCTCAGCCGCACCCAGGGCGTTGGGAATCTGTCCAAGGAACTGGCAATCAGCGCCGGGATCACCGGCCCGATGCTTCGTGCCAGCGGCATGAACTACGACATTCGCAAGGTGGACAATTACGGCATCTATGACCGGTTCAAGTTTCGCGTGCCGTACTCGAAGGGGGAAGTCGGCGACTGCTACGACCGGTTCATGGTGCGAATGCTCGAGATGCGCGAGAGCATTGATATTTTGAAACAGGCACTGGACGGCATCGAGGCTGGCCCGATCATGGGCAACGCCAGTAAGGTGTTTAAGCCGGCCAAGGCGGAGGCCTACGGCCGCGTCGAAGCACCCAAGGGTGAGCTTGGTTTTTATCTCGTGGCTGACGGCACCACCCAACCGTATCGGTACCGGGTCCGACCGCCTTCGTTTATCAACCTGACCGTGCTGCAGGACATGTGCATCGGCCAACAGGTGGCGGATGCGGTGATCATCCTCGGCAGCATCGACATCGTACTCGGGGAGGTGGATCGATGAGCCTGCTTGGCGGCGGAATTTTCAAGGGCATGGCGGTGACGCTGCGAAACTTCGTCGGCTCATATTTCGACAAGGAACGCCTGACCACAAAAGAGTACGCATGGCGCACCGACGACAAGCTGCCGGAACGCGCCGGTGATTACCCGAAGGAGAAAGCAGAACAGCTAAGCGACACGACCACAGTCACCCATTACAGCCGCAACTTCCCCATGCTGCTGCACGACAAGGGTGAACCGATGGACACCGTCCGCTGTGTTGCCTGCCAGATTTGCGAGCGCGAATGCCCTCCCCAGTGTATTTACATCGAGAAGAGCAAGGACAAGAAGGAACGCGGCGGCAACAAGGCCCAGTTTTATCCGGCGACATTCGACATCGACGTGTCCGTCTGCATGAGTTGCCAGATTTGCGTGGAGGTCTGCCCGTTCGACGCCATCGTGATGAACAGTCAGTTTGAGCTGAGCACACCGGATCGATTTGGTGGCCTTCTCCTCCGGCGCGACGATCTACTCAAGAGCAACGACTACTATCACAAGATTCACCCCGAGGAAGCTGCCGCCCGGGACAAGCGTATCGCCGACGAAAAAGCGGCCAAGGAGGCCAAGAAAAAGGCAGCCGAAGAGGCCAAGAAAAAGGCGGCTGAAGCAAAAGCCAAGGCCGAAGCCGAGGCCAAGGCGAAAGAAGAAGCGGGAGGCATTGAAAAACCAACCGAGACTCCCGACACTCCTCCCGCAGACACCAAAAAAGAGGGCAACGCAGAATGAACTGGGAACTGATCGGAGACATTCTGCTGGCCACGGTGCCGTTGTTGGTGATTTTTCCATCGATGTTCGCGTTGACGACTTGGGTGGAACGCAAGGCATTGGCCCGCATTCAAAACCGCATCGGTCCGAACAAGGTCGGCGTCCCTCTGACTCCGTACGGGGGCAAGCTCAGTTTATTCGGGCTTGGCCAACCGGCGGCAGACGGTATCAAAATGTTGTTCAAGGAAAACATCGTCCCCACCGGGGCCGACCGGCTTTTTCATCTCCTCGCCCCGATCCTCTCACTGATCCCGGCGATGCTGGTGCTCTGCTTTTTGCCGCTGGAATTTCCCTGGCTCAATGGCGAACAGAATTCCGTGAAGGCGTTCATGCTCGATGGTGCGGTGATCTTTTTCTTCGCCATCACCGGATTAAACACCTTGGCCGTGTTCATGGCCGGCTGGGCCTCGCGAAACAAATATTCCTTGCTGGGCGGCATGCGAGCCATCGCACAAATGGTCAGCTACGAAATCCCGTTGGTCCTTTCTGCAGTGGTCGTGGTGATGATCGTGGGCAGCCTTAATGCCGCCGAAATCGCAGAAGCGCAGGCTGGCTGGAACTGGTATGTTTTTCAGCCATGGGGTCTGGCTGCGTTCGTGATTTTTTTTATCGCGGCACTCGCGGAAACCAACCGCTCGCCGTTTGACCTACCGGAAGCCGAGAGCGAAATCATCGCCGGTTACTTCACGGAATACAGCGGGTTCAAGTTCGCCCTGTTCTTCCTCGGCGAATACATCGCGATGTTTGCCATCAGCGGCCTGGCGGTCACCCTCTTCCTCGGCGCGGGCGGCGGCCCGGGCGTGGAGGCGCTGCCCTGGCTGAAGGTGATCTGGTTTCTGGCCAAGGTCTGCATCCTGATCGGGGTGATGATTTGGCTGCGCGGCACCCTCCCCCGACTGCGGGTGGATCAACTCATGGACTTTGCGTGGAAGTTCCTCTTGCCGCTGTCCATCCTGAATATTTTCATCGCTGGGTTCGCTTGGCACGCCAAGAATGCCAATGAGGGGACAGCCGTCAGCGTGATCGTCTGGGTTGCGGCACTCATCATCCTTTACGCAGCGGCCAAGGGCTTGGATCGCGTCAATCGGGCCAAGGTTAAGCCCCGCACCTACCAGTACGGCGAATGAACGAAGTCACGGCATTTTGGGTATTGGCGGCAATCTCAGTGACCGGCGCGCTGGTTGCCGTGCGCAAGCGCAACCTCGTTCACGGTGTCTTTGCCCTGCTAGTTTTCTTTGCCGGCTTGGCCGGACTGTTTTTGCTGCTGCTCGCCGAGTTCATCGCCGTGGTGCAGATCCTCGTCTACGCCGGGGCAGTGGGAATACTGATTTTGTTTGCCATCATGCTGACCGATCGCGTCACGGGGAAGGACGCTTTCCGCGTTACATCCAGGGGGAGTTTCTGGGGAACGATCATCGCGTTGGCCGTTTTTCTGGTAATCCTGCTCCCGACCATACGGGAGATTCCACTGGTTGAAAACGCAACACCCAAGGATATGATCGTCGAACAATCCTCCGTGAAAGAGTTGGGCACGAATCTCATCAAACCCTACATCGTAACGATTGAGGTGTTGGCGCTGTTGTTGACTGCGGCACTGATCGGGGCGGTCACTGCGGCCCAGGGTGGGCGCGCATCAGAAAAGGAGGAGAACGCCGAGTGACCCTTGCGCTGCATCATTACCTGATCCTCGCAGCGGTTCTGTTTTGCATCGGCCTGCTGGGCGCGTTTTCTCGACGAAACGCCGTTGTGGTTTTGTTCTCAGTTGAGATCATGCTCAATGCAGCCAACCTGAACTTCATCGCCTTTTGGCGGTTCGGCGCCAACCCGGAGTTGTTGCACGGGCCGTTGTTTACATTATTCACAATCGCCGTGGCGGCTGCTGAAGTCGCGGTCGGGCTGGCTTTGGTCATCGCGGTATACCGGCATTTCCGCTCGGTTGATTTGGAGTCACTCGACACACTTAAGGAGGAATGACCACGGAAAAACTGGCATTGATTCCGTTGCTGCCGCTCCTTGCGGCGGCGGTGACGTCATTCATGCGCGATGGCAAACGTGCGTCGATTGTCGCCATCGCAGCGCTGCTGGTTTCCTGCGTCCTCTCCCTCATCGCTTTTAACGAAGCCTGGGGGATGGCAGCGGATGATAAGCCCAAACTATTCACCATCCCGTGGCTTGCGATCGGCGGAACGGCGATCAATTTCGGCTTCGTCCTCAACCCACTCACCGGAGCGATGGTCGCGATGGTCACGTTTGTCGGGTCGCTGATTTTCATCTACTCAGCCGGCTACATGTCGCACGACAAACGGATGGCACGTTTCTTCTGCTACCTCTCGCTGTTCGCCGCCGGCATGCTTGGGGTGGTGCTGGCCAACAGCTTGATCCTCTTTTTCATGTGCTGGGAGGTTGTCGGCGTGGCGTCCTACCTGCTGATCAGTTTTTGGAATCACAAACCGGAAGCCGCAGCCGCTGGCAAGAAGGCGTTCATCGTCACGCGCATCGGCGACATGGGTTTCTTTATCGGGATCCTGTTGGCGTTCAAGGTCACCGGGACACTTGATTTTTACACGGAAGCCGAAAACGGGATTCTCCAACAGGACGATCTGAATTCCCAAATGGCTTTTGGTTTTTCGGCTGCAACGGTGATTAGCTTCCTGCTGTTCGTCGGGGCCGTAGGTAAGTCCGGCCAAATACCGCTTCACGTTTGGCTGCCGGATGCCATGGAGGGGCCGACCCCGGTCAGCGCCCTCATTCACGCGGCGACCATGGTCGCGGCCGGCGTCTTTTTGGTGGCCCGCACATTCCCGCTGTTTGAGGCGGGCGGCATGCTGCCGTTGGCCGCCTGGGTCGGCGCGATCACTGCGCTCGTCGCAGCGTTCATCGCGCTTGGCCAATACGACCTCAAGCGCATCCTCGCCTACTCCACCGTCAGCCAGCTTGGCCTGATGATGGTCGGCATCGGTGTCGCCGGGGTGTCAGTGGGCATGTTTCATCTTTTGACCCACGCCTTTTTCAAGGCGCTGCTGTTTCTCGGGGCCGGCTCGATCATCCACGGCTGCCACGATGAGCAGGACATCCGAAAAATGGGCGGCTTGGCCAAGCCAATGCCGCTCACCACGATCGCTTATCTTTGCGGTACGCTTGCGCTGGTGGCGTTTCCGTTTACCAGCGGCTTTTTCAGCAAGGACGAAATCCTCGCCGGAGCCTGGGCAAACAATCAACCGGTATTCTGGGTCGCGGCCCTCGCCTCGTTGCTGACGGCGGTCTACATGACGCGCCAATGCATGTACGTCTTCCCGGGAACCCATCGCGGCGAACATGCCCCGCACGAGAGCCCGAAAATCATGACGGTGCCGCTGTTGATCCTGTCTGTGTTTGCGCTTGGCCTCGGCGCCTTGGCCAGGGGAAGCCTGCTGGACAAGCTACCGCCGGGCAATGCGGTCAAGCACGAAACCATCGTTATCGCCGTCAGCATCGCCGTTGCGCTTGGCGGCATCGCGCTTGGCTTCCTGATTTATCGCGGACGCGCGCTTGGCCAAGCGGCGGACCCGCTGGCGCTCAAGCCCTTCCAGCGCAAGTTTTGGTTTGATGAGATTTACGAGGCCACCGTTGGCCGGCTTTGGACGCTGTTCACTATCATCAGTGAGCAACTCAACGCGCTGTTGTTATTCATCCGCGACCTTGCCGTGGAAGTCGCTTCCCGAATCGGCACCGTTTTTGCCATCGGGGGCGACCGCAAGTTGATCGACTCGCTGGCCTTCGACGGAATGTGCGCACGCCTCCGCTGCGCAGGTCGAACCGTCACCCGGCCGCAAAACGGATTCCTCCCCGGTTACCTCCGGTTGATCGCGCTGGGCGCGGTCCTGCTCACGGCACTGGTACTTTGGGCCAAATGATCACCGCACTGACATTGGCCCCGCTGGTGGCCGCCATCCTGATCCTCGCGATGCCCGCGCAGCGTGCGCGTGTTGTGGCGATGGCCGGGGCTCTGGTGTCATTCGCGTTAACCGCTTGGCTCCTTTTGCAGTTCGACGGAAAACTGACGGAGGTAAAAGTCTCATGGATCGAAGACCTTGGCATTGACTACCACGTCGGCCTCGATGGCACGAACGCGCTCGTGTTGTTCCTCGCCGCGCTGCTCGCGCCGATCGTGGTTTGGATTTCATGGGGCCACAGTGATCGACCCAAGACATACTTCGCCCTGTTGAGCCTGCAGTTCACCGGACTATTCGGCACCTTCACCGCCCTGAATTTTTTCCACTGGTTCATCTACTGGGAACTCGCGCTCGTGCCGGCGTTCTTCCTCATCAAGCTCTTCGGCAAAAGCGAGGATCGCCACAAGGCTGCCATTAACTTTGTCCTCTTCACGGTGCTTGGCAGCGTGGCGATGCTGCTTGGTTTTCTTTTCCTTTATCAGGCAACCGATTCGTTCAACTTCATCAAATTACCTGGGGTGATTGAGGAGAAAAATGTCAAGGTGACTTCGCTGATCTTCGTGGCCATACTTGCCGGCCTTTGGGTAAAAGTACCCCTCGCACCCCTGCACATTTGGCAGGCTCCGGTCTATGCCGCCGCTCCCACCCCGGTGGTCATCCTGCTGACCGGCGTGATGTCCAAGATGGGCGTGTACGGTTTCCTCCGGTTGATCGTCCCGATTTTCCCCGACCAACTATCGCAACACGCCGACATGCTGCTTGGCTTCGCGTTGCTGACGATTCTTTGGGGAGCCTTCCTTGCGCTGCGACATACCGATCTCAAAAAGTTGCTGGCGTTTTCGTCGCTCAACCACGTGGCCTACTGTGTACTGGGCATTGGCGCGCTTGGCGTGGCCACGACCGGCCTCAAACTTGAGGATGCCCACGAACTGGCGAGGCAGGGTGTCATCCTGCAGATGTTCGCTCACGGCCTCTCCGCTGCCGGGTTGTTTTACCTCGTTGGCCTGCTCGAGCAACGGGCCGGGCATCGCGACCGTGACGGCTTTGGTGGACTCTGCTCGGTCACACCCCGGTTCGCCGCGATGTTTTATATCCTGACATTTTGCTCGCTTGGCCTGCCGTTCCTCGCCGGGTTCGCGGCGGAGTTTCTGATTTTCAGCGGCAGCTTTGCTGTTGCCCCGAAGGTGACCGCGGTGGCCGCGCTTGGCCTGTTGGCCACGGCAGTTTTTTTGCTGACCATGCTTCAGCGCGTGTTCACCGGCCCGGTCAATGAACAACATCAATCCATGCCGGACCTGACCCGGAACGAAATCCTGATTTTGACCCCGATCCTGATCCTCGTTTTCTGGGCCGGCATTTACCCCAAGACCTGGCTGGCGTTCAGCCAAACGATGCCCTGACATGACCGCACTGCTTACTGTCATCTTGAGTTTCCTCGGCGCGCTGGTCTGCGGACTCATGCCGGCGAGTGCTCACCAGCGGATCCGCTGGGTGGCACTGGCCACGGCGGCGGCTGGATTTGCCTTGTCGATGGTTTGTTATCTCAATCTCACCGGTGGCGAGATCGCCGACAAAAAAAACTTCGATTGGATTCCCACATTAGGAATCTCCTTCATCACCGGATACGACGGGATCAGCCTGCCCCTGTTGCTCGTCACCGGATTGGTCGCCATTTGCGGTGTGCTTTTCAGTTGGACGCTCGAAGACCGGGCCAACCAGTTTTACGCCTACTACTTCGCGCTGATCGGTGGGGTGTACGGCGTGTTCCTGTCGCTCGATTTGTTCCTGCTGTTTGTCTTTTACGAAATCGCAGTGGTGCCCAAGTATTTCCTCATCGCAATCTGGGGTGGAGTCAGGCGGCAGTTCGCGGCGATGAAACTGGTGCTGTACTCCTTTGGCGGCAGCGCACTGGTTTTGCTCGGGATGATCGCCCTGTTTTTCCTGACGAAAGACACCAGCACCGGTGAAGCGGTCAGGTCATTCAGCCTGATCAAATTGCAGGAGGGGCAAGTTGCCGCGGAGGCGCAGACTTGGATTTTCCCGCTGCTCTTTCTCGGCTTTGCAATTTTGGCTGGCATGTGGCCGTTCCACACTTGGGCACCGACGGGGCACGTTGCCGCGCCCACAGCGACCTCCATGCTGCTGGCTGGCGTGGTAATGAAACTGGGCGCCTACGGTTGTTTGCGAGTGGCTATCGGTTTGCTGCCGCAGGGGGCTCAGGAATGGGCCGCGTGCATCGCCATCTTTGCCATCATCAACATCGTGTACGGCGCGTTCGTCGCACTCAAGCAGGACGACTTCAAGTTCGTGATCGGCTACTCCAGCGTCAGCCACATGGGCTTCGTGCTGCTAGGGTTGGCGACGCTGAACGAGATCGGCACAACCGGTGCCGTGCTCCAGATGTTTTCCCACGGCGTGATCGGCGCCCTGCTCTTCGCGATGGTCGGCACAGTAATCTACACGCGCACCAAGACACGCATGCTCGACGAGTTGCACCGGCTGATCGATCGCATGCCGGGTATCGCCTGGTTGTTCGTCGCCGCCGGCCTGGCCTCGATGGGCCTGCCCGGCTTCAGCGGATTCATCTCTGAGCTATACGTGCTAATCGGCATCTGGAAGCAGGAAGCGCTGTCCGGCTGGATTTTGGTCGCGGCTGGTTTCGGCATCCTGATGACCTTCGGCTACACGCTGGTCAAAATCCATGAGGCCTTTTTCCGCGAGCGCAAGGATGGTGACGCTCCCGTGGCGGAAACGCCCTACCCCGCGATGACAATTCCCGAGAAAGTGGGCATCGCGATCCTGCTTGGCGCCTCGCTGCTGATCGGCATCTGCCCGTGGATCTTGACCGACAAAATTAAACTCAGCCTGAATCTTTTGGAGGCCATCAATTAACCGGACGACATGGATCTGGATTTTCAACAACTGCTTCTGACTCTGCTACCCGACCTGGTCGTGGTGGTGGCCCTGTTCGCGGCGTTGGGGGTGGATTACTCGAAGCTTCGCGGTGCGGCCTTGGCCAAGCGCTACGAGACCGCCTTCCGCATCTCCGTGCTTGGCCTGTTGATCGGGCTGGTAATGACCATGCTGCAGGCAGCCGGAAAAATTTCGGTCATGGACGCAGAGGCAACACACGGACAACTCAATTTCACCACCGGCACACTCACACTCAAGGCCGCACTCTTCGTACTTGGCCTGGCGGTATTGCCCTTGGCCAAGCGCGACCTCGTCACGGCACATGCCAGCGAGTACTTCGCGCTAATCCTGCTTGCGACGCTGGGGATGGGCTTTGTCGTGACCAGCCAAAATCTGCTGGGGGCCTTCGTGGCGCTGGAACTGGTCAGCCTGAGCCTGTACGCGATGACGGCTCTCAACCAATCCCGGGCCACCTCGGCAGAGGCGGCACTGAAGTACCTGACCTTCGGAGCGGTCGCCTCCGGTTTCCTGTTGTTCGGCTTGAGCTACCTTTACGGGGCCACAGCAGAATTGAACTTAGCCAAGCTAGGCGAACTCGAGCCCAGCAGTCTACAGATCGTCGCCTATCTGCTGATTCTGGTCGGGCTGGGCTTTAAGCTGGCGCTGGCTCCGTTTCACCTGTGGGCACCGGACGTTTATCAGGCTGCACCCACGCCGGTCGCAGGCTGGATCGGAAGCGGCTCAAAAATCGCCGCCGCCGCCCTGCTGCTAGTGCTCTTGCAACCGATTGCGAATTCTCCCGAATTAAAGGACGCACTCGTGCCGGCGCTGGCTGCGTTGGCCGTGGCCAGCATGCTAGTCGGCAACCTCGGTGCACTGCGCCAAACCAACCTAAAGCGACTGCTCGCCTACAGCGCCATCGCCAATGCCGGCTATCTCCTGGTCGGCGTGTTGGCATTCAGCGACGATGGAAATATATCTGTCCTGTTTTACATCCTCGTTTATTCGGTGGGCAGCCTCGGGGCATTTGCAGTAATCTCCGTTTTGGCGGACCGGCTTGGCCGGGAGGCTAATATCAGTGACTTCAACGGCTACTGGAAAACCATGCCAGGCTTGTCCATCGCCTTCATGATTTTCCTCCTGTCGATGGCCGGCATCCCGCCACTCGCCGGTTTCCTCGGGAAATTTTACCTGTTTTTTGCAGCCATCGGGGCTCAACCGGAAGCCGCCACATGGACGGATGGCTACTATTGGCTGGTCGCCTTCGCACTCGTGATGAGCGTGGTCTCCCTTTATTACTACCTTCGCGTGTTGAAAGCCTTTCTCGTCGTGACCGATGAAGACAACGAAGCCAAGCCGGTGGTAGTAGGTACTGCCGCCGGGCTAAGCATCTTTGCGCTGGCAGCCATCCTCGTGATGCTTGGCCTATGGCCCGAGCCGCTGCTGAATCTTCTGCCAACCAAATAACCCCGCTTGGCCAAGCTCATCATAAAACTTAATAAAAAACCGCCTGGCCTGCTTGGCCAAGCGGTTTAAAAGTTTCGTTTTCTGGCTCAGGCACCGGCGAGTGCGCTGCCCATGGTGACGCCCGGGGCCGGGAGCAGGCTGCTGCCCATCAGGTACTGATCGATGGCGCGGGCGGCACCACGGCCTTCGTTGATGGCCCAGACGACGAGCGATTGGCCGCGGCGACAGTCGCCGGCGACGAATACTCCTTCCACATTGGTGGTGAATTCGCCGTGCTCACCGATAAAGGTTTGCCAGTTCCCGCGAGGGTTTTGGGTCTCGAGCCCGAGCATTTCGCCGACCTCCAGTTCGGGGCCGACAAAGCCGGTGGCGAGCAGTACGAGGTCAGCGGGCCATTCCTTTTCGGAGCCTTCCACCTCACTGAACGGCGCACCACCCTCGACCGGCTTGGACCAGTCCACCTCGACGGTTTTAATGCACTTGACGTGGCCGTTGCCGTCATCGACAAATTCCTTCGCAAGGATTTGATACGCGCGCGGGTCGTTGCCGTTCTTTGCCTTATTCTCCTCGTGCGAGTAGTCGAGGCGATAGATGCGTGGCCACTGCGGCCAAGGATTGTTGTCGGCGCGCTCGGCGGGCGGCTGGTCGAGCAGCTCAAAGTTGACGACGTCCTTACAGCCGTGGCGCAGCGAGGTACCGATGCAGTCCGCGCCTGTATCCCCGCCACCGATCACAATCACGTGCTTGTCCTTGGCGGTGAGATATTCGCCGTCCTCCAGATTGGCATCAAGCAGGCTCTTGGTGTTGCGTGTGAGAAAATCCATCGCAAAATGAATGCCATTGAGTTCGCGACCAGGGTTGCGGCCGGTGGGATCAAACGGCTTGGTCGCACCGGTAGCCATCAGCACGGCGTCGAAATCCTTCTGCAAATCTTTCGGATCGATGTACTGCATTTCGCAGCCGCGTTCCTCCATGATTTGCGTCATGTGGCCTGATTCAAACTCTTCCTTTTTGCCGACGTGCGCGCAGGTGACGAACTCCACGCCCCCATCGCGCATCAAGTTGATTCGGCGTTCAACGACGTCCTTGTCCAACTTCATGTTCGGGATGCCGTACATCAACAGGCCGCCTATGCGGTCGGCGCGTTCGAAAACCGTCACCGAATGCCCCACTTTGTTCAATTGATCGGCCGCTGCCAAACCAGCCGGACCGGAGCCGACGACGGCAATTTTTTTACCAGTGCGATCGGCGGGGGGGGCGGCGGTCACCCAGCCCTCGTCGAAGGCGCGGTTGATGATGGTATTCTCGATGTTCTTGATGGTCACCGGTGGATTGGTGATACCAAGCACGCACGAACCTTCGCACGGAGCCGGGCATACGCGGCCGGTGAACTCCGGGAAGTTATTCGTCTTGTGCAGGCGATCGACCGCCTCTTTCCAGCGCTTTTGATAAACGAGATGGTTCCACTCAGGGATGAGGTTGTCGATCGGGCAACCATTGCCGGATTGGCAAAATGGCACGCCGCAATCCATGCAGCGCGCGCCCTGCGTCTGCAGGTGGCCCTCCTCGGGGGTGGAGTTAATTTCGTCGTAATCGTTCAAGCGCTCAAGCGGATCGCGATACGGCACCGCCTCGCGCTCGAACTCCATGAATCCAGTTGGTTTACCCATCTTAAAAAATCCTTTCGGCCGCCTGTAGCTCTAGGCGACCAGCTCCTTTTCGGCTTGTTTACGCTCAAGCAACACACGCTTGTAATCGGTTGGCATCACCTTCACAAACTGCCCCAGCGCAGTGCTCCAGTTGTTCAGCACTTCGGTGGCGACGCTGGAGCCGGTACGCTCAGCGTGTTCCTGAATAAGGCCCTGCAACTCAGCGATGTCCTCGGAATCCTCGACTTTCTCGAGTTCCACCATCTCCATGTTACAATTGGCCGGGAAATTGTTTTCCGGATCCCAAATGTACGCCACGCCGCCGCTCATACCGGCTGCGAAATTGCGGCCCGTAGATCCTAAAACCACCACACGACCGCCGGTCATATATTCACAACCATGATCTCCAACCCCTTCAACAACAGCACTTGCACCGCTATTGCGAACACAAAAACGTTCAGCAGCATGACCTCTAAAAAATACTTTTCCACTAGTCGCACCATAGAGGCAAACGTTACCGACTATGATATTTTCTTCAGGTTTAAAACTGGATTGTCTTGGAGGATAGATGGTGATACTCCCCCCAGACAAACCTTTTCCAACATAATCATTAGCATCTCCTTCTAACTCCACACTAATACCTTTTGCCAAAAAAGCTCCAAGACTTTGACCGGCCGAACCATTAAATTTTATCTTCAAGGTGTCCTCGGGCAACAAACCGGCACCGTGTGCTTTAGCCAATTCATTGCTTAAAATTGTTCCAACAGTGCGATCTGTATTGATAATTGGCAACTCAATGTCCACAGACTCACCATTCTCCAAAGCTGGCTTAGCCAACTTAATCAATTGCATATCAAGAACATCAGATAAGCCATGATCCTGTGATTCTGTACAATAAGTTCCAGCTTCAGGATGAGGCTTCTCAATTGGCGTAAGTATTGAACTAAGATTAATACCATCAGCCTTCCAATGATCAATAGCCTTTCGCATTTCTAGAACGTCTACTCTGCCCACCATTTCATTAATGGTACGAAATCCTAACCTTGCCATTAGCTGCCTAGCCTCCTCAGCAACCATAAAAAGATAATTCACTACATAATCAGGTGATCCATTAAACTTCTTGCGCAGCTCCTTATTTTGGGTTGCGACACCAACTGGACAAGTGTTCAGGTGGCACTTTCGCATCATTATGCAACCCATCGTTATGAGCGGCGCGGTAGAAAAGCCCATCTCTTCAGCCCCAAGGAGCGCTGCGATCACCACATCGCGACCGGTCTTAAGGCCTCCATCTGTCTGCAACACTACTCGACTTCTCAGGTCATTAAGCAAAAGCGTCTGATGCGTCTCAGCTATACCAAGTTCCCAAGGCAGCCCCGCGTGCTTGATGCTTGTTAAAGGAGAGGCTCCAGTACCACCGGTTTCGCCGGATATAAGTATGTGATCAGCCTTGGCCTTTGCTACTCCCGATGCAATCGTACCAACGCCCATCTCGGATACAAGTTTCACACTCACTCGCGATGCACGATTGGCATTCTTTA
>Ga0115011_10001563_pt1 | contig 16461 bp, 8 predicted proteins | sample TroAtlMetagenome_2_FD_88705 | JGI IMG/M metagenome (GOLD analysis project Ga0115011, IMG submission 88705) | Marine eukaryotic phytoplankton communities from Atlantic Ocean - Tropical Atlantic ANT8 Metagenome | ecosystem: Environmental > Aquatic > Marine > Oceanic | place: Tropical Atlantic...
AATTCCCCAGAAGAATGAAGGGCCAGGTAGAGCCATCCGTATGTTGTTTGTCGGCATTGTTGCTGGTGTAGACAATGAGCGTGTTGTCCATCATTGTTCCGTTGCCTTCAGGCACGGATTCGAGTGATTTTATCAGTTTCACCAGCATCCGGCAGTTGTACTGGCGGATTTTATGCCAGATGGGATTTCCTTCCTGTTCCATGTGCCCCAGAAAATGCCCCGTGGTTTTCACTCCCAGGCCTTCCCATGAACCCCACACATCTCCTCGTCCCGAGGCGATGGTCAGGGTATTGCTCAAACCGGATCTCAGTGCGGCAATGCCAATATCCAGGAGGGCGTCATGCCAATCCGTTTCATACTCAGGTGAAAGATACTTCTCGCTATGTTCCGGTTTGAATCGGCTGAGTGATTCGGAATAAGCGCTGAGTTTGCCACGCAAATCATTGATCTCACGGAAGCCGTCAACATAGGATTCATAGCGGGTCAAATCGCTTTCAAGCAGTTCCTTCTTTCCCTTTGCCGCAATGGACTCCACCTCTCTGAAGATTCGCGACTTGGCTTGGTATTTCTTCTTCACTTCCCCGTCTGCAATGCTGCCAAACAGCGTTTGGTAGAGATGATTGGGGTTACAATGCATGTAAAGTGGTTTCCCCGCTTCGGAAGCGGACAAGGCAGCAACGGATGGCTGTCCTTCCATACTGGAGAGGTCTCCCATGCCAATGCGAAGGTGGGGTAAAATCGTCTGTGGCAGCAGGTTGCTTAAGGTATGATCAATTGTTTCTGCGCTTGGAGCCCTATGCTCACCGCCTGGGTATCCGCCAAGGGCACCGTAATACGCGCTGTGAGTGGGTGTGGTATGCCGACCATGGAGACCATTGATGATGTTGATTCTGTCTAAATAGGGTTCTAGTGGCTTGATCGAATCGGGTAATTTCGCATCGGATAACGATGCGCTTTTTTTCATGCCTTTCGGGATACAGGTATCGGTATGAAAACCATTGTTCTGCATGAAAAAGATAACCCGCTTGGGTTTGCAAACGGCAGCTGTCTTGATCTCGCCGGCAGCGAAGGCGGAAGGGGTAAGGGATGAACCTAAAGCAGCGCCCACGCCTCCAACCATGACGTCTTTGAGCATATTGCGTCTCGTGAGCATGTATTGAATACCTTAGAGGCTTGTATTTGTTAGTAAAAGTAGAAAAACGATCACAAAATGTTTAGTTTAGCCTAAGAGCGTTGGGTGTCTCCTTCACTTTCGAGCCGTTTCATTGGCCCTTTTTCTTTGTGTCTTGTGGCTTCTGTTACGGAAGCCCTTGCCGAAAAGTCGACTTTGCCACGGGCTAGGAAGAATTATCTTGGATTAAACAGGATACGGCAGTTTGGAAGCGCCTTCCTCAGCATGGATTGCTGATCAAGTGGGACGAGGTTGCCCCGCAGGTCCAACTCGGTCAGGTTGATCAATTTAGTCAGTGGAGTGAAGTCGGAAATCTCATTCAGGCCTAGGTTTATCTTGGTAAGATTTTTCAAACTTACTAATGGTGCAAGATCAGTGACTTGATTGTCCAAAATAGACAACTTGGACAACTTGGACAACTTGGATAGCGGCGTGAGGTCTGATATCTGGTTCGATATTAGAGTTAATTCGGTGAGGTTGGTTAAACCTGCTAATGGTGCAAGATCAGTGACTTGATTGCCGGGAATCGACAGGAAGGACAACTTGGACAAATTCGCCAGTGGTGTGAGGTCCGTAACCTGATACCCTGAAAGGTGAAAACTGGAAAGTTCGATACATTCTGCCAGGGGTTTGAGGTCCAGTTTGGAGTCAGGGTATAACTTCTCGAGAATCAGCTTTGTGGCACCGCTTTCCTTCGCTTTGCGGATCTTGACTGATGCCGGTTCTCTATGCTCTTTCAAACTTTGGCCTCTTCTTATCTCATCCCGAAAAGCATAAACGGATTGGGCTGAACGGCTCAGTGTTTGTTCGCTTTCGCCCTGAATGCGATGGCTTTCATGGGCCAAGGTAGATCTGTCGTGCTCTTCCCGTTGCCGCATGTCGAATTTCAAGCGATCCCACAAACGCCCGATGTTTCGCTTCAACTCCTCGCGAGCACCATCAAAACGCTTGGGCTCCCTTTTCAAAAAAAAGGAATCCTTGACCCCTTGCAACAAACCCGTCCTAATTTCTTCAGGAAGTACGGCAATATTTTTTCTGTCTTCTTCCGACATGGTCTCAAGAACCTTGGCGACGTCTCCCTCGAAATCCTTCGCATCCAGAGGAGTGGTGGAAGGTGGGAATATCCTCTCGACTTCACGCCCAGCTTCAAAGGTTGTCCTGTGAAACACCGTTCCATTTTTACGGTAATAAACCCGGGTTCCGCTCCCATCCTTCAGGATAATTTCACATTGCTTCCCATCTTCGCCATCACCTGGCATCAAAGTCCACTGACCATCCCACCTACGGCCCTCTTGCCATTGTCGTTCTGATACTATTTCCCCGGTTTGACTCCATTCGGTCCAAATCCCGTCCGGGTGAAAGTTCTTGTAGTTTTTCTCACTGGATCGCTGCCCGTTCTCGTGCCACGAAGTCTCGATCAACCTGTCTTTTGCGTAGTTTGCTTGATAAGCCGTCTGCCCGTTCTCGTGCCAACGGAATATCGTACCCTCAAACGGGCTAAAATTACCTTTGTAAAGAATTTCATATATCTTGGATCCATTCTCGTCCCAGGCAGTCCAGAGCCCTTCTGGTTTTCTGTCCTTGATCCTGCCTCTAATTCTTTTTTGCCCGTTTTCATGCCATCCGGCCTGAAGGCCATCCGGTCGGCCATCCCTGAATTGGCTCAAGGAGCTGACCTTGCCGTTGGCATGGTTAATCCTCCTCCAGCCCGTCTTGACCTCGCCGCCGACCACAGCCTCACCAAGGATTTCCTCAAGTGTTGCGGGATCATCCAGGTCAGGAGAATGGTTGGAATGGTGATCTTCGGCAAGGGTGAGATCCACCAGCAGAGCGCCAAACAAAATAACCGAAAACCACTTTATCAAACGACTGAAATTCATCTACCCCGTGTAGTCACTGATCAACATAAGCTGTTTATTTGGTCGGTACACCCGTGTTCTTTTCTTACCGGATATGGACCAAGCCATCTTGATTTTCGGCTTTATAAATGCCCAGGGCTTTTTTGTCACGATCGGTCACCAACCAGTAATGGCCGGAGTATGTCCGCTGCCTGACCTTCTCACCGGGATTGATTTCATTATACTGCACCCGGTCACCTGAGGTGTTGATCCAGTAAATGAGGGCTTTCGCCTTGCTTTGGTTTCGGAAGGTCAAGTGCACTTCCAGCACATTGCCACCGGATCGCACTTTTCCTTCCCGGTCCGGGTCGATCACAGCCAGTTTTTTTACTCCGGGCTTTTTACTGGCGGTCGGTGCTGTTTTACGGCCTAAGATCGGGGCGGGTTCACCACGCTTATTGGCTGCCTTGGCCTCAGCAACTGCCTTGGCCATGGGAAAATAATTTGTGCGCCTTATGCGGTTATTGGGCAGCCGCTCGAAGGACTTTGGTGGTGTGGCTTTTCCTTCCGGCGTCTTTACCGGGGTGTATTTCCTAAGCAGTGAGCGATGCAGTTCCAGTATGGCCTGGTGCTCGGGCATGTAGGCGAGGTTGTCGTGTTCCCCCTGATCCTTGCGGTGATCATACAATTCCTCAATTTTGGATCCGGGATCAAAAACATACCGCCAATGGTCGGTGCGCACCCCGTGAATGCGCCGATAGCTGGAAATGGCCGGCTGGACTCGTTTGCCTGCTTTCGGATTCTTGAGCAGGGCAACCAGGGATTCGCCCTCCAGTTGTTCGGGAAGTTCTGTATTGGCCAGTGCGGCAAGAGTGGGATAAATGTCCAGCGTGCTGACCGGCCGATCGCAGATACTGCCTGCCTTGGTGATCCCGGGGGCGACCACAAACATGGGGATTCGGGTCGACTCCTCCCAGCAGGTGAACTTTTCCCAGTTTTCCTTTTCTCCGATGTGCATGCCGTGATCCGACCAGAGAACGATAATGGTATCCTTCGCACGACCGCTTTGCTGCAAGCCGTCCAGCAGGCGGCCGACCATGGCGTCGGCGAAGGTGATGCTCGCAAGGTATCCTCGCACTGCCTGCTTCCACTGGTCGTTTTGAGCGACCCATTGATGCCAGCTTCGGCGGCCGTGGTCCCAGGTGTCGGCCAGATCGTCTTCCTGATGAGCGGGAAGCTGCACCTTATCCAGAGGATACATGTCGAAATACTTGGCCGGTACCTCCCAGGGGATGTGTGGTCGGAAAATGCCTGCGGCGATGAAAAACGGCTTGTCGCGCTTCTTCTTCATTTCGCTTAACGCCCATTCGACCACCTTGTAGTCACTCATGCCGGGATCGTCTTCGGCTACCGGTAGCCAGCCGAACAAATGGTTGCCCAGTGGGCGGCGACCGAAGCAACTCGCCTCATGCGCCTGCACGTCTTTTGTCGGCGGTCGCACCTGGAAAGGAATCGGCTTGTGGGGCTCGGGGAAATAGGAGTCCCATGTATCGGGATCGTTTTCGCTACCGTTCCACCATTGCAGGGAGTGGTAGATCTTGCCGCCGCCCATGGCGGTATAGCCATGATTGCGGAAGTGCTGACTCAAGGTCACGACGTTGGTCAGTTTCGGGTTCTTGCGCCAGTTCGGGCCGGTTCCCTTGAAAACGTTGGCGGTGATACCCGATGTACTGGGCCGCACCCCGGTCATGACCGCGACCCGTGAGGAGTGACAGGCCGGAGATGCCGTATGGGCATTGCGAAAGGTGACGCCCATCTTTGCCAGCCGGTTCAGGTTGGGGGTGATCGCCTGCGGATGGCCGCCCAGTGGGCCGATCCAGTCGTTCATGTCATCGATGGCAATAAACAGAACGTTGGGCTTTTGGGGCTTAGCCGGAGCGTCGAGGATAAACAGGATGGCAAAAAAGCCAAAAGCAACGGTGGTGCGTGGTTTTATCGGAAACTTCTTATTTGAGGTTTTGAGCATCTTCATATTCTTAATTTTCCAGGGTTGCCTCATTTTTTCCGCTTCGATGCGTTGTGCGATTTGATCCGGGACTCGTCCCAGCCAAACCGTGCGAAGTATTCCGTCATCCTTTGGTTCAGTTGACGGGCAAGTTCCGGTTTTTCTTCGGAGAGGTCTTTGCTTTCCCCGATATCGGTTTTGAGGTTAAAAAGAAAGGATTCCCCGGTGTCGAGATCCTTGATCAGTTTGTATTCCTGTTGAACGATTGCGATGTCGTGAGGCGGACGGGGTTTGGAAAACTTGAAGACTAAAAAGGGATCTTTTCTCTCGATTGCTTTTTCACCTCCGCTTTTCAAATGCCCAGACAGATCGGCTCCCTCGACCCGTGCGGGAATTTTCTCCGCCGCTCCGATCAGGCTTAACACGGTTGGAAAAAGATCCGTGCCCACGACGGGGGAAGTGGAATGCGAACCGGGCTGGATGCCCGGGCCCCGAACGATGAAGGGTACGCGTATTCCGCCCTCGCTTACGTGATACTTGTGGCTGCGCTGGGGGAATGCTTTGTAAAACCCTCTTTGGGCGACCGTTTTTTTAAAGTCTCTCTTTGATTCGTAGCCATTGTCAGCGGTATAAAAAACATAGGTTTTATCCGCGATGTTTAGTTCCTGGAGCTTGTCCAGGATCATGCCAATGCCGGTATCCAGGTTCTCGTTCATGGCAGCCCAGAGTGGATCCTTGTGATACTCCGTCGCCTTGTCCGCGTGTTCGGTCTCATATTTTTTGATCGTTTCGCGAAGACCCTGGTATTTCAAGTGGTTGGCGTAATGGGATACCTGAAGGAAGAAAGGCTTGCCTGCTCTGGTTTGTGTTTCCATGAACTCAATACTTTTGCGGCTTAAGCTGAAAATGAGCTTTGGATCCTTCGGGTTTTTTGTATTTCCCACCCGGTTTCCGTTTCCCCCATCGTTTACCTGATAACCGAGAGCTTCTGGGGATTTGCCGATGTGCCATTTTCCGAAGTGGGCGCAGGTGTATTCCGGTCGGGCTTTTGCAATTACGTTGGCCAGTGATTCACCGGCGAGAGCATCCCAGTTTTTTATGCCGTCGGCTCCCCAGATTCTGAGACTTGCCGGACTGCGGCCGAACTGAATGGAGTGGCGGGTGGGCGAACAAGTGGGTGCAGGGGAATAGGCTTGGGAAAAACGCATTCCCTCCTTGGCTAAGTTGGCCAGTTTGGGAGTCTTGAAGTATGAGCTGCCTGATGCCGGGTTGTCTGGATCCGCCCGGATGGAAAGGGCGTTCCATCCCTGATCGTCTGCAAGAATAAGAATGATGTTGGGTCTGTCTGCGCCTTCGGAAACAGAATGCGCAAAAAGTAAAAGACTCGCGCAGAGTCGCAGAGTCGTAAACAAGCCAAAGGCAACAGTGCTTTCTGTTTTCATTGGGAGCTTTTTTTATTTTTTCGGGGCGGCGAGTTGGGGGAATTTTTTCAGCAATGCCTGCGGGATCGTGTTTGGCCATCCCTCGTTGGATTGCTTGGGACCCGCAGTGGTTCGGCCATCAGTAATGGCGTTTGCCAATGCATCAACGAGCTCAGTTACCTTCTCGGGATACTTGTCCTGCAGGTTTTTGGTCTCCCGGGGATCGTTCTCAAGATTGTAGAGTTGGAGTAGCGGCATTTTTTTCCTTACCGCCTCGGATTCACGCGGGGGGCTCCAGCCGCCGGAACCGCGGCACAGGAGCAGTTTCCACTTGCCCATGCGGACGGCGAAATGACCGCTGATGGAATGATGAATGACCAACTCATGCAGAGGAGCGTCCATTTTTTTTCCGGTCAGGACAGGCAGCAGGCTGACACTGTCCTCGGCTGCATTGGCGGGGAGCTCGACATCAATGATATCAGCACAACTCGCCATGATATCGGCCAGGGAAATGATTTGTTCGCTGCGCGTATTGGCCTTGATTTTTCCCGGCCAGCGTACGATGAACGGCACGCGATGTCCTCCCTCATAGGCGTCTGCTTTCCATCCACGCCAGTTTTCCTTCAAACGGACGTTTTTGGCTTCCAGTTGGGCAAACTCTGCCCTTGGAGAGGTGCCGTTGTCGCAGGTGAATATCACCACGGTGTCGTCATCCTGCCCGGTATCCTTCAGTGCCTTGAGTATTTCACCGACTGCCCAGTCCGTCTCCACCAGGAAATCTGCGTATGGGGAGATGCCGCTGATTCCCTTGAATTTTCCCCCGGGGGCGATTGGCGTGTGAGGGGAGGGCATCGGGAAGTAGAGGAAGAAGGGCCTCTTCTCTGCCTTGCGTCCGCGAACATATTCGGCACAGCGGCGGCCATACTCCAGCAGGACCTTGGAGAAGTCCCAATCGGCGATAGCGGGTCCCGCGGATACGCCCACCATGGAGCCGCGTTTCATCTGGGAGGTGAGCTTGCCAATCAAGTGTTCATTCTCTCGCCACGCATAAGGAGGCCAGTTGGGGACATCATCACCAAAGAAATAATCAAAGCCATGACTGTTCGGTCCGCCCTTAATGGCCTTGGTAAAGTCGATCTCGGCAAGTTTCTCGGTAAATCCTCCGCCTTTTTTGGGCCAATGCCAGCCGAGGTGCCATTTACCGATCATCGCGGTGGAATACCCCTTTGCTTGGAACATTTCCGGCAGGGTCAGGCGCTGCTCAGCGATCAAGGGGCGTTCCCATTGACCAACGATGCCGCGTTTCAGGCGGCTGCGCCAGTTGTAGCGGCCGGTCAGCACACTGTAGCGTGTCGGCGAGCATACGCCGGAAGTGGAATGCGCATCCATGAATGAGATGCCTTCGCTGGCCAGTTGATCGATGGCAGGTGTCTTCAATCCCATTTTCGAGTTGAATGCAGATACTGAATCAATGCCCATGTCATCACCGAGGATGAGGATGACATTGGGTTTCCCGGGCAGGTTGCAAATCCCGGCAACAAACAGCACGGAAACCAGAAGGGATGCCAGTGGTGATGTCATGCGAAAGAAATTTCCCAATGGATGCTTTTTCATTATTTTGGATTACCCACAGTCTGCAGGGTACTGAGGTATTTAATCAGGTCACGCAATTCGGTGCGCGTTAAGCTGGCGGTGAGTTGTGGCGGCATCACGCTGCCGCCTTTGCTGCGCTGCTTAATGTTGCCGACCTGAAGGGTGGCGATCTTGCCGGTGGTGAGGTCGCGGATACGCAGCACGGTTTTATCCTCACTGTGTGCAAAGCCGTTCAAGGCCCGGCCATCCTTTGTCACCACCGTGGTGGCCTGGTAACCTTCCTTGATCTGCCGTTCAGGCCAAAGCACGGACTCAATGATGATGTCAAGCGGCAGCCCTGCCGCCAATGCCGTGAGGTTTGGTCCCTTAAGTGCCGTGACGTTTCCCTGTATACCGTCCACTGCGTGACATGCCGTGCAACTGATGATGGGCAACTGGAATATTCTGCGGCCGTTTTCCGGATCGCCTTTATCCAGTGCCTCTTTGGCAAGGGCGGCCACATAGTCAGGGCTGTAAGCCGGGGTTGTTCCCTTAAGCCCAATGATGCCGTTGAGTGCTTCGGCGAGCATTGGTTCATTGCGCCCACTGCTGTTGAGCCAGCGGCGAATGAGCTTGGCCGTGTCTGCCGGGATTGTCTTGGTGGTCAGGGCGCCTGCCAATTCATTTGCCCCCCCGCTGCGCTGCAAGAGTGCTGAGAGTAAGAGGTCGGTTTCCTTGGCTTTGGCCTTTGTCAGGAGCACTGCGGTTAACGATGCCGCACGTGTGATATCATGCATGGCGAGGCTTTTTATTGCCGCAGCTCGAATAGGGGGGGCGTTTTTCGGTGCAGTTAATTGCTCCAGTATCCCGATGAGTGTCGGATCCTTCATTGCGCCGAGTGACTCAGTGGCTGCCAGGCGCAGCGGCAGGCTTCCGTCGCGATCAGTTGCCACGGCACTGATTGCTGCGTTGTGTTCATTGAGTGCCCACAAGCCACTTAGCCGGATAGCTTGCAGGCGGATGGCGATGTCCTGGCTTCCCAGGGTAGGGCCGATTAACCGGCCGGCGTCGGCCGGCGCCTTAAGGTTGCGTTCACTGGCAGCGTCAGCCAGGGCCCTTAATACATCCGGCTTATTGGCACCGATTTTCAGTGCCATTCCGGCATCCGCGGAGTTTCCGATGCCGGCCAGCAGGGCAAGTAATGTCGTCGCCTCTTCGGTTCCCATGTTTTCCTCAGCAAGCTTTTGGCGTATGACACCGGCTACTTCATTTCCGCCGATGGCACCCACTACGCGGACAAGGTGCGAGGAGTGGTTGAATTTCAGGCTTCCGGAAAGCAGGGCCGGTTGCCAATGGTCGGCAAGTGCATGGACGGCCTGGTTGAAAGCAAAAGTAATGAAGCGATCTTTTGGTGCGTCAGCTGCTTGAGCGGCAATAATAATCGAGTCAGCTTCACGAATGTCACTGGCAGCCACGATGGTTTCAAGTCGCACCCGGGGGTGCTCATCGATGGCGCTTTCCCGTAAAAGAGCGAGTGGATCATTTAGTCGGTGATGCCAGCGGCCGATGACGCGCGTGGCATAGGCACGGGCACGATGGTCCTTTGCTGCCAGCAATCGTTCCAGCAATTGGAGATTGACCACTTCATGCGATTCGAACACCCCGATTGCCTCGAAAAGCTTGTGCTCAAGCTTGGGGTCATCCCGTTTCAGTTTGTTGATCCAATTCCCGATGGCGCCGATGGCCTCCGCTTTCGGCATGTCCATAAGGCGCAGCTTGGCGAGCTCCCGGTTTCTTTGCAGCGGATGGGCGAGTTGCATGCAAAGTTCTGTGGCATTCATGTCAGCCAGGGCGGGGGGCTTCAATAGTGGTCGGTCTTTGGCAGTAATACGCCAGATGCGGCCGTGATCCTTGTCCCGGTTGGGATGTCGCAGAGAGGCCTGGTAATGACCAATGATGGGGTTGAACCAGTCGGCGACGTAAAGTGCGCCATCAGGACCGATATTTAGGTCAACCGGGCGGAAGGCATTGTGTGATGAAGTGAGAATAGGCTGGAGAGTTTGCAGCTTGTGCCCTGCTCCGTCAGTGGTGGGGCGCAAGCGGGCAATGTTGCGCGCGAAATATCCGGCAATCAGGAAATCTCCCTGCAGGTCTTCCGGAAGGTGCGGCGAGTCGACAATATTGATCGCCATTGATTTGATCTTTGTTGCGCCAATCTGCATGGCTCCACCCCAGTAGCCGCCGGTGATATGCTCGGTATGAACCATGCTCGGCAGTAACTCACTGATCCCGCCCCCATTGCTTTTGATAAAGGGCTCGCCCCAGTTGCCAAACGCGTAGCCCCATGGGTTGCCGCCTCCGGAAGTTCGCCGGAAACTGTGCAACTCTCGGCGCAATGGCCGCAGCCGCCATGAACCATGCTCATCAAGGCGGCGTATACCCCACGGTGTCTCTACGCGTGAGAAGCAGTGCAGCCCCTGGCAGAAAAGCAGCTCGCCGCCGGGTGTCCAGGCGAAGGAGTTGATGTTCTGGTGGGTGTCGCCCGTGCCGAATCCAGTAAACAGGATTTCCATATGGTCAGCTTTTCCGTTCCCGGTCGTGTCCCGCACATGGATCAGGTCACGACCGTTTCCAATGTAGGCCCCGCCATGGCCGAGCGCGAATCCAGTCGGCATGTTTAAGCCGTCTGCATAGGTGGAAACTGTATCTGCTCTGCCGTCTCTGTTGGTGTCCTCAAGGATGAGAAGTTTATCATTTGGCTTCATGCCGGGCTCTAACTGTGGATATGCCCAGGTGCACAGCACCCAAAGTCGCCCGCGTTCATCCCAGCGGAAGCAGACCGGGTTGGCAATGCCCATGCTTTCATCGGCAAAAATGTTTACCTGCAATTGTTCGTCAATTGAGAAGGATTCCAGTTGTGCCTTGACTGAGTTGTCATCTTCCGGTGGGGAAACGGAGAGGGGATTTTGCCCTGCAGCCGTTAATCCCGATGCCAGGAGAACAATCAACAGCTGTGCAGTTCTAGTCATTGTATCCAATTGTGAAAACTAGCTTCATGATATTGGCACCACGCAAAGCAACAGAAGTCTCCCCTCACTATTTCTTGAGTGCCGGAAATGCCGAAAGGATTTTCTGATGAAATGTGTTCGGGTATCCCTCGTTGGATTGTTTCGGGCCCGGATTTGTTCGGCCATTTCGGATGGCGATATTGAGCTGATCAATAAGCTCTTTGACTAGTTCTGGTTTTTTCTCAAAGAGATTATTCTGCTCTGCCGGGTCATCGGTTAGGTTATAGAGCTGCAACAATGGGAGCTCCTTGTTCTTGAATGCTGCAGCCGGCCTTGGGGCACTCCACCCTCCGGATCCCGGGCAAAGGGCCAGTTTCCATGGTCCCTTGCGGATGGCAAAGGACCCGTTGATGGAATGGTGGATGGTAAAGGGACGCGTGGGCTTGTCGGTTGCATTGTCGGTAAGAACTTTGAAAAATGAGAAAGAATCCTCAGCGGCATTCTCGGGTATCTTGCCTTTCCGGCCAAGGATATCAGCCATGGTAGCAAAGAGGTCCGTCGTGCAGATGGTTTGGCTTGAAGTTGATCCGCTCTTCACCTTGTTTGGCCAGCGCACTAAGAACGGAGTCCTGTGCCCCCCTTCATATATGTCGGCTTTGTGCCCCCTCCAGTCTCCATTGGCCTTATGGCCTTTCTTGGCCAGTTCGGGTATTTTGGCCATTGGTGAACAACCGTTGTCGGCTGTAAAGATCACCATCGTGTTATCAGCGATTTGCTGTTTGTCCAGTTCTGCCAGCACTTCACCAACCACCCAGTCGGTTTCCATCAGGAAATCACCATAGGGTCCTAGTGAGGATTTTCCCTGCCATTTCTTGGAGGGAATAATGGGGGTGTGGGGACTGGTCAGCGGTAGGTAAAGAAAAAATGGCTTATCACCCTGGGCACTTGAGGCAATAAATGCACGGCTTTCACGGGCAAAATCAATCAGGCAGTTGATGGCTTCAAAGCCCTCTGTTGCCGGCCCGGGGCGGTTGGGTTGAAGGAATGCTTTCGTGGTGTTTGCCCATGCGGTCGGTTTATCGTTTTTCAGGTAGAGGTAAGGGAACATGTCTAGGGAGGCCGGGATGATAAATGATTCATCAAAGCCAATTGCCAGAGGACCTCCGTCTACTTTCTTGGCGTAATCGATTTGCCAGCCGTCGCCCTTGGCTGGCCCGGACTTGGGCTTGCGCTTTTCTCCGTCAGGAAGCATTTTCCAGCCAAGTCCAAGGTGCCACTTGCCTACCACTGCAGTGTGATAACCGTTCTTCCTTAAAAAGCCAGGCACCGTCAGCCGTTCCTTTTCAATCAGGGGTTCTGACATTCCCCAGAGCACACTCTTTTTCAGGGTGCTGCGCCAGTTGTATCGGCCGGTAAGGATGCCATAACGGGTAGGTGTACAGACGGCAGAAGTGGTGTGCGAATCGGTAAACCGTATTCCCTCTCTGGCCAAACGATCGCAATGTGGAGTGGGGGCCTTGCCACCGGCGTGTGAAAGGTCACCATAGCCAAGGTCATCGGCTAGGATATAGATCACGTTTGGATGGTCCGCGGCGGAGGCAATGGTCAATTGGGCAAGACTTGCCAAGAGAATATTGTAAAGAAATCGATAAGGCATGAATTGGTCATACATGAAAGCTGATTTGCAGGCAATGCCAAAGGGCATGCTTAAGGATTGATCGAGTATTAGCAATGCCGGTGGAAGCATCGGCATTGCCAAATTACGGCCCTAGCACTAGAATTTCTATTATGCGTCTTTTTATTGCTGCTGCTTTCCTCATGTTTTGTGCTGCCTTGCAGGCGGAGAAGCGCCCGAACATCATTATTATCCTGACTGATGACATGGGGTTTTCCGACCTTGGGTGTTTTGGTGGAGAAATTGACACTCCCCACCTCGATGCGCTTGCAGCAGGCGGCTTGCGTTTCACCGAGTTTTACAACACGGCAAGGTGTTGGCCAACACGAGCCACCATGTTGAGTGGTCGTTATAGTAATCAACTTAGCAAATCACAGGTCACAGTTGCAGAGGTGCTTAGGACTGCCGGTTACCAGACGGGCATGGTGGGTAAGTGGCACCTTGGCAACAACCCAAAGAAGGATGGGCCGATACAACGCGGATTCGATGATTTTTATGGCACAATGACAGGCGCGGGTTCGTTTTGGGATCCCTATACGCTGGCCCGCAATACCGAGTTCACTGAGCCGGATGGCGAAGACTACTACTATACGGATAAGACCGGAGAAGAGGCCGTAAGGCAGATTGAAGAATTCTCGAAATCAGAAAAACCCTTCTTTCAATATGTTGCCTTTACTGCGGCACACTGGCCAATGCATGCGCCAGAAAAATCGATCCAGAAATACCTCAACATGTATCGGGGTGGGTGGGAAAAATTGAGACAGGATCGTTATGCCCGGATGCTCAGGATGGGGATTATTGATAGCAAGCGCTGGCCACTACCCGAGAGAGAGAGCCGTGTTCAGGATTGGGATACCATTGACCATAAGGAGTGGCGTATCCGGAATATGGCCATTTATGCGGCGATGGTTGACCACATGGACCAGGCTGTTGGGCGAATGACTGCGGCACTGAAACGCACGGGTCAGTTTGAGAATACATTCATCGTTTATTTCCACGATAATGGGGCGTGCCCGGAGCACCTTGGTGGTAACGGTTGGAATACTGCCAACAATATCCTGGCCAAGGCGAAGAAGGAGGGAAAGAAAGTAGCGGTTGGCGATGTCTATGATGTGCCAATGGGAGGTCCGCTTACCTACGGAAGTGTCGGCCATAACTGGGCCAATGCTCAGAATACGCCGCTGCGCCGCTATAAATCCAACGTGCATAACGGGGGAGCCTGCACGCCGGCCATCATGCACTGGCCAAAGGGCCTGAAGGCCAAGCCTGGCTCAATAACCCTGCAGCGCGGTCATGTGATTGATATGATGGCAACCTGTCTGGAATTGGGTGAGGCAAAGTATCCTGAACAGTTGAACGGGGAAGCAATTGACCCGCACGAGAGCATATCGCTGGGGCCGATCATCCGGGGAGGATCCAATGATCGCAATCACGCATATATTTTCAATCATTCGGGCACTCACGCGATTGTTAAGGGCGATTTCAAAATCGTGCGTGAGGGAAGGCGGCCGTGGGCACTTTATCATATTGCAAACAACCGTACGGAGACGGAAGACCTAGCTAAGGAAAATCCTGACCAAGTGGCGAAACTTGCTTCAATATGGGAGGATAGGTGGGGTAAGGGAGCCAGAAAGTAAAACTAGGGGTATGCTTTCGGTATGTGTTTTGCAGAGAGAGCAATGCACTTAAATTTTCCTGTTATAGATCTGCTTGCGACGAGGTAATGATTGAAAAGCAATCAGGGGTCGGTTAAAAAGGTAATACTCTACTTGATCGAGACTTCCATGGTGCGCGTTCTTTTATTGTTTTTTCTGGCGGTTGCGAGGCCTGCTTTTGCTGTTCCGGATGCCGATGCCCTGAAGCAGGCTATCAAAAAAAATGGTGGTCAGGTTTTTTCCACGAATGGCATCGATTTTCAGGTGGAGTTTCACCTTACCGGCAGGCAGCTTGATGACGAAGGTCTTGCTGTAGTTGGGGAATTAAAGAACACGGTTATTCTCAATCTCAGGGATACACGTATCACGGATGCCGGGTTGGTTCACTTGGAAGGGCTCAACAAATTGCGTCGTCTTCATCTGGAGCGGACCGCGGTTGGTGATGATGGCATTGCACACCTGCGTCACCTTCATGACCTTGAGTATCTTAATCTTTATTCCTCGCAGATTACGGATAAGGCGCTCGACCACCTTGTTCGTTTGAAGAGGCTAAGGCAGCTCTTTGTCTGGCAGACTGGTGTGACTAATGAGGGTGTGGCTAAATTACAGAGGGAGTTGCCGGACTTGAAAATTATTCGTGGGGTTGATCTGGACAAGGTTGCTGCTGAAACTGAAGAACCCAAGGAGGATCCCAAGCCCCTTGATGTTTTGACCTGGATGGCAGTTGACGGTAATCCGCTGCCTAAGTCGAATTCAGGAGACTTTCTTCTGCTGCATCTCGAGAACCAATCAGGAAAGAAGGTAAAGCTATACTGGGTGAACTACGGGGGAGGATTACAATATTACGCGGATATTGCTGCAGGTGATACGCGGGAACAGACGACTTACTCGGGTGCCACCTGGTTGATTGCGGATGCAGATGATAATCATCTGGGGTATTTCAGGACCAAGCAGAAGAATGCAAAGGCCGTGATTCCAAAAGTAACGAATTGAACGATTTCGTTCATGCTTTGACCACCAAAAGGAAACATCTTATCCCTTTCCTATTTCTCCTATTATGTTTTACCGACTTGATCACCTAATGAGGATGCTGGTTTTTCATTTTGTTTTTACCATGAGTGCGATGGTATGCGCCAAGGTGCAGTTGCCGCCGGTCATTGGTAATGGGATGGTTCTGCAACGTGATTTGCCGGTGCCTATCTGGGGATGGGCTGAGCCTGGTGAGTTGGTAAAAGTGGCATTTGCCGACCAGGAGAGAAGTGTTAAGGCAAACAGTGATGGCAAGTGGTCAGTTCAGTTTGGTCCGCTTAAGGCCAGCACGAAGCCTTTGGTAATGACCATTACCTGCGGAGATGATCAGCAGATTCTTGAGAATATTCTGGTAGGTGAGGTCTGGCTGTGTTCCGGGCAGTCAAACATGGAGTGGGGGGTGGGTAACAGCATGAATGCAAAGGAGGAGATTGCTGCTGCAAGACACCCGCTGATCAGGCTATTTAATGTTCCTGGTCATACAGTCAGCGCACGGCCCAAGGAGCAAGGCGCCGGGCAATGGAGGTCTTGTGAACCCGGGTCTATCAGCGGATTCAGTGCAGTGGGGTATTATTTCGGTCGACGCGTAAAAGGTGAGCTGAATGTTCCTGTGGGGTTGATCGGTTCCAATTGGGGTGGGACACGTATTGAACCATGGACGCCTCTTGAAGGTTTTGAGTCTGTGCCTGAGTTGTCTGCGATTGCTAGTCGGGTAAAGTCTTACAACAGCGAAACAAGGGTTGGAGGGAGTGATCCCTCAGCGATTTACAATTCGATGGTGCATCCGTTAACGCCTTATGCATTGCGCGGAGCCATTTGGTATCAGGGGGAATCCAATGGAGCCGAAGGAGAAAGTTATTACCAGAAGAAGCATGCTCTTGTAAACGGCTGGAGAAAAGCTTTCAGGAATGAGCATATGGCATTCTACTGGGTGCAGCTTGCCAATTTTCAGCAGGAAAACCGGAATCCAGCTGGAGGTGATGGCTGGGCCAAGATACGTGAGGCTCAGACTAAGGCACTGGATATACCGGGAACGGGGATGGCAGTGATTTCCGATATTGGTGAAGCTCGTGACATTCATCCCAGA
>Ga0115011_10001565_pt1 | contig 16449 bp, 9 predicted proteins | sample TroAtlMetagenome_2_FD_88705 | JGI IMG/M metagenome (GOLD analysis project Ga0115011, IMG submission 88705) | Marine eukaryotic phytoplankton communities from Atlantic Ocean - Tropical Atlantic ANT8 Metagenome | ecosystem: Environmental > Aquatic > Marine > Oceanic | place: Tropical Atlantic...
TTCCTGATTTGTCTTGATAAAGTCGATCAGGTAATCGGCGATGATCGTCGAGCCGTAGTCGTCCTCACCGTGGTTGATGACCTTGCCGTCATGCATCAGTGAGGGTTTCCAATAACGGCTGCGTTCCGTGCCGGGAATATTCCAGACACAATGCCGGTCAAAGCCCGCTTCCGCGGGCGAGATGCCGCTTTGGGTCGTCAACAACTGCCACTTCCCGGCCACGGCCGTTGCGTATCCTTGGGCTTTGAAGTAGTTAGCAAAGGTGGGTTCGCCCATGGGGAATACGCCAAAATCCACGTAGTTGAACACATTCGATTTTCCGGTCATCAGGTTCACGCGACTGGGCGTGCACAAGGGCGTCGAGTGACAGTGGTCGAAGCGCATGCCCCTCACCGCGAGCGCATCGAGGCGGGGGGTCGAGAATTCCTTGCTTCCATAAGCGCTAAAACATTCATACCCGACGTCATCCGCCACGATGAGGATGATGTTGAGTTTTTGTGATGCTGCCTGAACCACAGAAGCAGTCTGTAGAACCGCCGCAAACAATAGTGTTATGGCTTTATTTTTTGACATTTTTTAGCAGAAAAAATGAATTACTGAGATCAATTCGAAAGCCTTTCTGAATTTCAGAAGCCTAAACAGAACGAAGAATATGTGCAATAATTCTACACCAAAGATACCGTAAGGCGAATCACGGGGCTTGAGCTGATTGTCGGCAACAATTACAGCATATCATCATTGGAGCTCAGTCTTTGGGAAAGCGTATTGGAGCTTCAAAGAATCTTAGTGCTGCAATGCCAATTGAAGCCTATTTTAGAGTGTTACATGTTGAAATATCGTAAATTTTGCTCTTCACATACCTCGCAAAATTACTCGATCTGACGCAGAGTTTTAGGCCAAGGGTCCTCGAAACTTTCGCCTTGTTTCCAAGCTACAATTTCCTCTTCACTACAAAAAGCAGATCGGAGAGCGCTGGCGAATGTATTGCAGGCGTCAGGAAGGCCAATAAGAGTAAGCTCAGCATGGCGGTCGCCAAATAAAGGATGAGCAGACTCCATCCGCTTCTTCAGCAAATCAACCTCCTCAGGTAACAGTCTACCTTCCGCATTTTTCAGGATTTCAGACCGCCAGTATCCCGTGATCTCGAGGGCAATCTGGCTGCCTGATTGTTGCCAAAGAAGAACATCAGCTGGTCGTGAGGCGAGCCACAGGTAGCCTTTAGTACGATACAATCCGGTGCCTAGTTGGTTTTGTACCGTGTCATAAAGGCGTGCCGGATGAAAAGGACGAGGGTCACGAATAATAGTAGCTTCGACCTTAGAAGCGGTGGCAGCGCTGTTCGTGAGGCCGAGTTGCTCGGCCTGAATCTTGAGATTTGTCAATTTGGGGGCAGGAGTCGGATCGAGCTGCGATAAAAGCAAGCCAGCCTGTGCTGAAAGGCCAATACTGGCCTTGGGCTGGAGTTTCTGCAGGATGCGAACCTGCGCATCTACCACTGACTTTGAAACGGTATCGACCTTAGTCAGAATAATGATACTGGCAAAAGCAATCTGTTCGGCCAGCACCTCAGCCGCTTGAATAAGAGCAGGATCGTTCCCTCTGGAAACCTCTCCGGTGAGGATTCGGCCGTCTGCAAAATCGCGGTGGAGGTTGAGCGCATCGACGGTAACGATAAAATGTCGCAGGAAAAAACTCTCATTCTGAGTGAGGGCTGATATGAGGGGCCAAGGCCGTGCGGCTCCAGTACTTTCACAGAGCACTTGAGGCGGTGAGGGATTAAGGGAAGCGATCTGTTTGAGAATTCGACTAAGCGAAGGCTTGAGCTGTTCCCGAGCATGAACCCCATGTAATGCAGCGACCCGGCCGTGCAGTTCCCCAGGCGTAGTTGAGGCACCTTCATCCGAAAGTAATTGAGCATCAATTCCGAGTTCACTGAGGTCGTGCACAATGAGCGCAGCATCGCGTAGCGCATCATCACGCCGCCATCTCCGGAGCAGAGTTGTTTTCCCCGAACCAAGAAATCCAGAAAGGACTGTGATGGGAAGTTTGGAATGCGCGGCCATCAGGGTAGAGTTTATACCGTATCAGGTTTGATTGGGATCGTCTGAAGAGTCTAATCATCATGCGATCGCGCAGGACGAATCGGGACTTCACAAAAGGTGAGTGCCGCAATACCGTTTGAGCCCAATATGATGGGTTGATCCTGCTTCCATTTAGCACCTCTGACGTAGGAAAGGTTCTTCGCAGGAGAGGGTTCAGCCAGTTTCAAGGTGATTGTTTTTCCGGTGCCGCCAATAGAAATAAAATCCGCAGGACCATCATCAAGATCAAAACGCCTAGCAACTTCATCTTCCCATTTCACGTCCTGATCGAAAACCAGTGTGATTTCATCTTTCTTGGCACTGGAATACGAAACGCGTTGAATATTCGGCGCCGTGACGGACACCTTCGGTTCGGCGCCGAAGTTGTATTTGTTCACCAAAGGGAACAGCTGCCTGGCCATCACCGCATAGCCTTCCGCCAAGTAATGGCAACCTCCGCCCGGTCGGATGCCGAGGGTCGACATCATACTCATGTTGGAGAACTGCGCGGGTAATTGTCGCTGCTGCTCGCGCAATCGGTCCCCCTCGACCGACCGGCTGCCGCATGCCCCCGGCCAGATCTGGTGGATATAGTAGTGCTTGATATTCGGGTAGTCCTGCTTCCAGGCTGCCGCCATGCGGATGAAGTAGTCCTGATAATTCACCCAGCCAAATGTGCCGGTCGCTCCTGATTCACCCTGGTCGTTTTCTCCCTGATGCCAGAGCACGGCACGAACTCCGTGGGTCAGTTTCGCTTGCTGTAAACGCCACAACAACCTGCCGTAGATGGTGGTCACGTCCGTTGGGTCAGCCGCGTTGCGCTGGTGCTGGTCGATCCGCGTTCCACCCTGTGCTCCATTGATGATACAGATCGGAACCTTGTGCTTTTCAATGAGCATCTTTCCCAGCTCGACGCCCCAATAGCCAATCTGGAAATGATGATGATTTTGGCCGCCGTTGAAAGAAAGGGCGTTGCCCCAGACCGCGTCCCGGGCCCGGTCCTTGTTCGTGCTCGGCGTCCCAAAACTGCGCAGCCAGGGACTTCGGTACGGATGGACGACGCGTTGGTCCGTCCAGGCTTCGGCATTGGACTGACCCTGAATGACAAAAACATCGCCGCAGACCAGATCGCTTGCCTTCTCCAAAACCGTTTCTACCCCGCCTTGCTTGATACCAAACTCCGTGCGATAAGCGACCAAACCTGCCTGTAGGCTTGCGGACAAAGCATACTTTTTGTCAGCGCCTATCTTCTGGTGCTGTGTCACGAGCAACTTTTCTCCCACATAAAGTTTCAGGAAGACCGAATCAGCGGGCACCTTCAGTGTTCCTCTGTAGTAAAGCGTCCCGTTTCCCTTGTCATCTCGAGCGAAAAACTGGTGATCCACCGGTTTCTCCTCCGTGGAAGGAATGCGTTTCACCCAGACATCCTGCTTCGCTTCCTCAACCGCGATCTGGACGGAGCGTGATACGACGGATCCACCATTATCGAGAGAAAGCTCGACGGTGAGGACCCCGCTATTCTGCGCCCGCTTCAATACCAGCTTTCCCACTTCGGCTTCGCTGATCGTAGCCATGCCCGAAACCTTCCATGAGTAGTTCAGCTCCCCGGCGCCTTTGTCTGATATTTCGGTCACGTTGCTGATCGAGGGCGAGATCACCAGTTCATCCCTGCCATTCCATTTTTTGGGAACCTTGAGCGTGTATGCAGGATCCGGGACACTCTCTTTGATCGCAATTGGGATCGTCAGGGTTTTCACACCGGATGCGAAGAGCGCCTTAAACTGCAACGCGACTGTTTTGTCTTCGGCAACCCGCCCGGCGTCAAAAGTGTAGTTGTAGCAATCGACGGCGAGAATCTCCTCCTTGTCTCCGTCTTGCAAAACCCAGTAGACCTTTCTGGCTCCTCCCGCTTTGGCAGACAGGGCGATCGAGCCCGCCTCCTTCATCTCCAATTTTGACTTTGAGACCGAAAACTCGTCACCATCCTGAACCAGTGGTCCAACCAGTGACTGCAGCGGCTTCTGGTTCTCGAATGAGAGCTTCAGCCAGTTGGCTGAACGCGCCGCCGACTCGAAACGCACCTCGTCGAGAGCGCCATTGAAAGGTCCTCGTCCGTTTCCATGATCACCCAGATCAACGGGCGTTGATACCGGGGTTCTCAAGGTTCCAAGCTTACTCACCAACTCGCCGCTGTTGTTGATCGTCTCCTCCAGAATGCCATCAACGTAAAAGCGAACCATGTCCTCGGAAACGGCAAGTGCGACGTGCCGCCATTCATCACGAGGCAAGAAGCTGGCACATCGGGGGTCAAAGCCATAGAGATGGAAGCGGGGCTGCCCTCGTCCGGTCATGGTGAAATAAGACAATCCCATATGTGGCTTTTGTCCGCGCTCCGGTTCTCCCCATCCGCCAATCGACGCCTGAGCCCAGTTGCGGCCCTCAAAACTGTTGGGATTGACCCAAGCCGACATCGTCCGGTCGGCGTTGCCCGAGGGCATACAGGTAACCCGTCGACCCGGTTTGGCCCCGGGTGGGCGGATGACGAGAATTTGATTCACACCAAACTCTTGGGCGTCTCCAATGATGCCTTCAGTATTGGTGGTTGGCTTGTCCGGTCTGTTGACGCCGTCCAGGTTGTTGGAAGTGGCGTCTTCTAGATTATCTCCTAAATGCCAGACACCGGCGAATCCTTCCGTAGTCTGGAACACTTGCTCGCCGTTGCTTTCGCTGGAACCCTTTTCATTGCCCCAATGCATCCTGATCGCCTGCTGATCATTGCCCCTAATGATCGGTATCCGCACCCAAATATCGGCTTCGCCTCTCTTTGCATTCCAGCGTTCGATCTGGTAGGCCAGTGGTTTGCCCTTGGAGGAAAAGCGGACGTCCTCACCCCGGGGCTTCGCCTGACTAAAATCGAAATAGTCCGTGTTGAGCCGAACCAACAACGGGAAGTTCTTCTCGACTGCCGATGCCGGCAGATCCGCGCCCGCAGAGGTTGTTACAATGTATAGCGATCCCGAGTGCTTCCACTCGCCATACTGAGCTGACGCTTGAGAAAGCAACCCGGCAAAAACTAGGAAAAAGATCAATCGAGGCATATCACCGATAATACTCAACTTTACGCGGTTTGACGCCAAGCTTCTCATAATTAAACCCGGGCTTTAACGGCTTGTAATCTCCAATGATCGCTACAGATCGGTCCGCCTTAATGTCTTTTTCCATTCCCAGCCCCCAGTAGACGGCGTTTACCGTCATTCTCCTCACTCCATCATTTGCCAAGTCCCCTGCTGACCCCATGGTGAAATGAAAAATTCTGGAGTCTTGCCCCTTGTTGCCGGTCCATGTTTTTGTCCAAGCGACAGGTAACGGCTCTTTTTTCGTATTGGGCGGAGCATCTCTCTCAAGGTTGACCAATGGCTGACCGAGTACCAATGAGGTGCAATCTTCCGGAAAAGGATTCTTGTCATCGTGGCAGCGATAAACATCCGAAGTTCCCCAGATATCTTCCACTCCAACCAGAATAGGATGTTTACTATTCTCAGCAACAATCACCCCACGAGTTGCCTCACGGTGCCACCCCCCATGATGGCCCATGAATGTTCCTCCCAGCATCTCTCGCAATGAAACATTTTTACTATCCTTCTTGTATTTGAGTCCACCCCAGAAACCATGGTTGGCAGTCCGCAGGGCAATAAGCGGTTTTCCCGAATCAAAGTAGTCATAGAAATGCTGCATCTGTTCTTGCCGAAGATGCATGAAACGTGAACTCCAGATTACACAATCAGCTTTTTTAAGGTGATCAAGCCCGGGGATATTATGCCGCTTTTCCTTATCCTTGAAGGGAGCAGGAACTGTTGGGTCGACTTCCCCTTTTTCATTCACGGAGAAAAGAACAGTGCAGTCAAAACCATGATGAGCGGAAAGCACCTTCGCTAACATCGGCATGGATTGTTCACTGCGGTATTCCTGCTCGGCAGCAATCAGCACAACATGCTTTCCCTTTCCCGGACCCTTTGACCCCGGATACGTTAACCAAAGGTCGCTTTTTTTTGCGGCAGCTTCAGCATTGCCCTGCTGAGCTTTCAGTTCATTGAGCACAGTCGTGCACAGCAGACACAGTAGAAATAATCGGATCATATGGATTGGATTCATTATATTCTAAATCTAGTAGATTTTGACATATTAATCAGCGGAGTTTTTACCAATTTGGCCAAGCTGATGCATTAGTCAGAGAGTAACAAGCAGCATTTGAGACACCAAACCTCAAAGTCCTCACCGCTTCTTGAGCAAATAGACAGGCAAGGAAAAACCAGACTAAAGATTCTTGTTCTTCTTGCTGTCGCCGGACAATGAATTGACTATTAAATGAAAGCCTTTTTCCACTTTCTGGTAATCTTCTGCAGGCACTTGAAGAATGAGAAAAATTCGCCGATCTCCAACCTCTTTGCTCCCATAAATGCGTTTATGTGGAACTGACTCTCCAAGAACAACAATCTCAAAATCCTCTGAAATCCAATCATATCCCCACTTTTTCCGAAGGCCGGAAAAAGGTGCCTTATTGATTGAAACCAAAGGTGCATCAAGAGAAGCACTCTCTGAAAACTCCCTACTGAGCGCCTTCAGGTCGATGCCCATCTCCAAGGGATACGACTGGATGATCACGATTGCATCGCCGGGAGTCTCAATGATTAAGTTATGGATCGTCGCTGTGATCGAATCCTCGGAAACCTTCCAATTACCAGGATAATCAAAGGTAATCTCCCCTAATTGATGGGTTATTGAATTCGAAAGATCAGGCTGTTTTTCACCACACCCATAAAGAAGTCCAATAAGGGGAAGCGCCGAAAATAAAAAGGGCAGTTTCATCTGTATCCAAATATATGAATTTGGAGCATCCTCCAAATTTATTCCAATGAATCGAGAGCATCAGCAAAGGCTTTACCGATCTGGCCAAGAATCTTAGCTGAGCCCAGGTAATGATAGGCAGCATTGGAGACACCCAATTCCAAAATCTTCAACTCTTCCTTGGTAAAGAGATCGGTATTAAGCTGCGCAATGACTTTATCGCGTTGTTCCCGGTTGAGCGACTTATCCTTAGAAAGATCGCGGCGTTTCGCGTTAACCTTACCACGACGATCGACCAAATCAGATAGCTGCTGGTCCCAGTAATTTTCCGTCAGAACAGCCGTTACATTTCCCTTGAATTCCGGCAACTTGGCCGGTGCAGCCATTGCCTTGCGAAATTCACCGTGGATACCAGCGTAGCGCTTCTGGTCCGGGCCATACTTGGCAATGGGTCCACCCGCACCCATCACACCGATCACAAACGGCAACTTTGGCGCTCGTAGATCCTTGCGCACATCGCGTATGAAATGCCCGAGGTTTTTGCTGTAGGAATCGTAACTGCCCGGCTGGCCACGCGTGGGATAAGTCCCACTATCGACCATGTCGTTCCATCCCTGAAACCAGACAAAGCCCGCCAACTCGTAGCCTGACTTTGCGTTATAATCCGGATACACACGCTTAATGTCACCGAGCACCTTGCGAATATGGTCAAGCATGAGTCGGTAATAAACCCCGGTGGAATTGATCTTTTCCTCGCGCACCTCGGCAAGGTTTTTTCCGCGCTTCTTGAAGTTCTCGATCTGCTGCTCTTTGAAAACATAGGGGCCTGCACTGGGTGGACGGAAGTCTGTATTCAAAGACTTGCCGCCCCACGATGCCTTGATCAAAAGAATGGGTTCGCCAACGTGCTTTTGCATGGTGATGCCAAAGGTTAACTCCGGGCCGATCTTGGGATCGCGCTCTCCTGCCCCGTAGCCGACAGTCAGTTTTCCTTCCTTCACACCAGACTCCTCAGAGGTCTCGATTGATGAAATCCAGATTTGATCATGCGCCTTGGCCGAACCATCAGAATTCTGAATAGCCTTCAATAAGGGTGCTGTTTTCGGATCCATTCCCAAGTGTCCTAGAGTTCTCTCAGCGGCATGCCCCTGCATATTGGATTGACCGACCAAGAGGTAGACTTTGAGCGGTTTGGCCGACAACGAATGAAAAATGCCCAAAAAAGCCGAAAGGTGGATAAGTATTAATTTCATGGTTTGGATAAATTGACAGGAACCACGCCGAGGTATTTGCGCAATATAGCAAGAATTGGCGGGTGAATAGGTTTGCGATCGAAGAAGAAAGGATCCGCACCATGACCAGCTGGCTTATTCATGTCGATAAGACCCTTGACGAAAGCATACATATCGTTGGTAGGAACGCCATGCTTTGCCATAACCTTTGCCGCAATAGCATTATACTCGATTTCAGTTCCTTTCGTGAAAACGTTTGTGGCAGAATGACGAATGGGAGTGGTAGTCCCCCAGATAAGCTTGGCACCACTAACCTTGAGACGAGTAACAAGCATATGAAGATTGCGCTCATATTGCTTGGAATCAGTAGCACGAACACCTCCTGCATGCTTCGGCATCACTCTAAAGGCTTTCACTCCAGGGACACGGTAAATCAAGTCACCAAGCCCACAATTAAAGTGAATCAGATCCCATTGGTCATCACCAAGTTGGCGGTCGACCAGATCCATTGCAGTAGTTGAATTCCATACCTCACCGGGCTCAAGCATCGGGTAATGCACTTCTACTTTTCCCTTAAGTTCCTTTCGCAACTCCGAGGCAGGTTGTTGATAGATTTGATCACCAAGAATGAGGACACGCGGTAACGCGTTTTCCGCCACCACAATTCCCGCGCTAGAAACGAACGCCCAAAAAAACAGAATGGCATTGATGCTGCGCATCATCAAACAAGCGCTTCAGCCATTGCTCCCGTGCTGTCAGCAAAGGATTTTACCGGTACGTCCACAGCATTGAGCATAGAGAGGAACAGATTGGCTAGTGGCACTTTCTTCTCACCCTCGAAAGAATGAAGATTGCCATGCCGAAGGCCGATCTTGTTCCCACCAGCAAGATGGATAGGGTAATTCTTTGTGCTGTGCGAAGCATGTGGATGAGCCGATCCCCAAAGAACCACTGTCCGGTCAAGCATATTACCATCAGCTTCAGGAGTATCCTTAAGCCGCTGCAGAAAATAAGCATGCTGCTCGGCACGCCAGCGATCCCATTGACCTGAGTAATCTGCTGGACGCTTATGAGCAATATCGTGGGTTGCCCCCTTGTAGCCAAGGACGTAGGTGGCATAGTTCCAAAGCTCACTGTTACTGGAATTTTCGCTCTCAAGCATGAGGGAAGCGAACCTCGTGGAATCTGTCTGGAAGGCCAAATAAACGAGATCATACATGCAACGGATGTATTCCTTGGGATCTTTGTGGGATGCATCAAGATTTAGGCCCTTGGTATCAAGTTGCGGTAACGGCTTGTGTGTCCATTTACTGGTGCGCTCAACACGTTTTTCCAGCGCCCGAATCGATTCAAGATACTCTTCGACCTTACCCTGGTCTTCCTGGCCAAGGCGAGCTTTAAGACTTCGACTCTGGTCCATCAGGAGGTCGAGGATGCTCGCCTCGCGTTTCAGCCCGGCACGCACTTGCTCGACACCCTTACCGGCGTAGGGATTAAAAAGCCGACTAAAAATCTCTTGTGGCTTGCTCATGGAAGGAATCGGCCGTCCGGGACCTCGATGGGAAAGCGTTTTGCTTCGCCCGTAGGACCCCGTTCCACCCTCGGTACCCAGAACCATGGAAGCAAAGCGCGTCTTATGTCCATGAAGGTTGGCAGCAACTTGATCGATGGAAATACTGTTCGTCTTCTGGCTGCCGACCATGTCCGCACCTGTGGCAAAGACATCACCCGAACTGTGCCCGCCCAGAGACCAGCCGCCGGCATGATCCAAGCCACGGTAGTAACTCACGTAGTCTTTGAGCGGCTCAAAGGGTTTGGCGGATTGATTAAAGCTAAGCGGACCAGCATCCCGACAAGGCCACCAGCTCCAATCGTGGTGCGGCTTGTTAGGGCTTGGAATGCCAGCTGAACCATTGGGCATATAGGCACCGTAAGAAAAATAACTCACCAGCATCCGCTTCGGAATCACCTTGGAAGGCGCCGCCAACCCCATACTATTTAGCAGCGGCAGAGCCAAAGCAATGCCACCACCCTTTAGCATTTCACGTCGATTCAGATGCCAGCTTTTCGGTTTCATAATGATTCGCTTTTACGTATCCTCTATTCCCTTGAACACATTACTCTGACAGATATTGATAATCATGTCGAGTAATCGATAATCATTCGTGGCGCAATCGGCAAGCAGTGCATCAACCACAAAACGATCGTGCAAGGTAAGTTCACGGCCAATGCCATAGGTGAGCAAGCGGCGCAAAATATTTTCAGCAACGTCATTTTTGCGGCGCTTGATAAGATACGCTTTCAGCTCAGGCATCCCGTCAACTTCCGGCCCATTTGGAACACGGGCAAAAGCCTCCACCTTTTCAGTATTGATGGTTTTAAGATAAGCCGCGTAACCAGCAAGATCTCCATGGTTTTGTAAATTGAATCCGTTAACGCGCGCTCCTTCCTTCGGCACAAGCGGCTGATACCTACCCACTGCATTGTAATGCTCAAAAGGAATACCCCAAGGATCAAGCCGGGCGTGACAGTCATTGCAACTCTCTTTCTGCCGATGCTTGGCAAGCAAATCCTTGATGGTAAGTGCTTTTTCGGCAGATTCGCCTGCAGTGTCAGTAAGAGCAGGCACGTCGGCAGGTGGCGGTTTTACCTCATCACCAAGAATGGCTTCACGCAACCACACTGCCCTATAAATAGGGTGAGGCGCAGACCCCGTGCCGTTGCCAATTAACATCGAACCATGTGTCAGCAAACCACCCAGCTGGTTCTCGGGCTTTAAAGAAACGGCGCGAAAGTCATTCCCTTCAACCCCTGGCACGCCGTAGTGCACGGCCAATGGCTGGTTCAGCCAAGCGAAATCGGAATCCACCAAGTTTTCTGCCCTAGAATTGCGGCGAATCAACTCGGCCACAAAGCCGGTCGTTTCCTCCAGCATGTAATCGCGAATGGTTGGGCGGTAAGGCATCTCCGTACCCCTGCGTTCGCCGGCTGACACGTAATAAAGAAATCGAGGAAACAGCTGACTATTAATTGGCACTGTCTTCATCTTGGCCAGGCTCAACCACTGCATGGTAAAGTTGCGCACGAAATCCTTGGACCGCTCATCTGTAAGCATACGACGCACTTGCTGCCCCAACACTTCGGACTCGTTGAGCTGGTTTTTCTCGGCCAGTTTGAACAATTCGTCATCTGGCATACTTCCCCAGAGGAAATAAGATAACCGCGAAGCCAACTCATACGAGCGCTCTGTCACCTCGCCATCCGCCACGGTGTGGTAAAGAAATTGAGGTGATATCAGCACCATGGCCAATGTCTCCCGCATAGCCGCCTCCATCGTAATTAATTCAGCCTGCACCAACTCGTAGATTTGGACAAAGCTATCCACTTCGTCCTTGGAAGCCGGCCTACGAAAAGCTCGCGAAACGAAACGTGCGATAACCTCTCGCACATATGCCTGAGGGTTCTCCTCGCGCAAAGGCGATTCAAACAGGATGCGCCTGTGATGCCCGGGCGGCCAGATGTCGGCAACAGGCGCCTCAAATTCCATCCAATTGATCACGACACGCGGCATAGTCAGGTTGCGATTGCCGTCATTGAGGGTGCCATCATCATACAGAACTTGCGGTGTGATAACTCGACTATCGGGCTGTTGATTGCCACGAATGACCCGCCCACGCTCAAGTGGGAAATTTTCAATACGCCCGCGAAACTCGTAGACCTTCGGCTCATCGATGCCGTTCACCACATATGCGCCACCCACTGGTTTTACGCGCTGAGTGGCGCTGTTGATCTGAATGGTCTGGCCAAGTAACAAACGCAACGGTGCCCCCTTCACTCCCGGCGGCAGGATTGCCGATGCCTGCACCCGGATGACGAACTCTCCCGTATCAGGAAAACTTTTAATTCCCATTCCATGCGCCGGTGAGTGACGGCGGTTGCCCCAAACGCCGACCTCATCTCTTCCAATGCCCCGATCAAGCCCATACGGCTGCCACTCGCGCCGGGCCTTGTGAACCTCCGGTTTAATGGGATCGACGATAGTGCTCGCCATGATCTTACGGGCATTTTCCAAATACCGGTCCACTTGCTCCGGGCCCAGTAACATAAACTCGGCAGTATTATTAAAGTGATAAGGCTTTTCCGGATCCTTTGGCAGGTTATCTTTTGAATCGAGCTGGAATCCGATCAAATCCCGAATCGTATTCTCATACTCGAAATTTGTCAGCCGCCGTGCCTGCGGTGCGACCGTTTTGTTTCTGGCCTTGGTGACCACATTGCGCAACTCTGTATTTATCCATTCCGATACAGCCAGCACTTCCTGCTTGGTTGGACGCACTACCTCCTCTTCTGGTGGCATTTCTCCAGCCTTCAGCACATCGAGAATCAATTCCCAACGTTCCAAGCTCTGTTCTTCAGCCAAGTTGCCATCAAGTTCATGCAAGGTCACCTTGCCCTTGGCCTTCTTTTGACCGTGGCATTTTACGCAATTGGCCTTGAAAAAAGGTGCTACTATCGAATCAAAGCCCACCTTGCCCTTCGGCATAGCATTGACTGGCCAGCCTAAACTCAAAAGGGCGATTACCACCACCCACCGAAACCTCATACCTTGAGGAAAGGCTTAATCGAGCCGGTCTGCCCATGCCCAAACTTATTCAGGCCCGTATCGAGCGCTCCGTAGTGCTCAATCGGGTTGCCATAGGCATTAAGCAACGTCGTGTAAAAATTGCCAAGGGTGCTGTGGCCAGGCTGCCCGTAGTTCGGTAGTCGGATGTAGCGGCGACGGAGGTCGACGCGTGCGTTGTTACCGGAAAGAATGATAAAAGGATATTCCCAACCATGACTATGATGTGTCTCACCACCATCAGGAAAATAAAAAAGCATCGTATTATCAAACATTGTTCCTGTGCCCTCGGGCACACTCTTAAGTCGCTTCACAATACGATCGACTAGTGTCATGTGATGCGTGCGCGCAAGTTCACGAATGGTCTCGGCATCAAGGCCACCTATACTCTTGTTGTGGCCGATATCGTGCATATTCACCTTCTCACCCTCTATGCCTGGAATGCCGGTGTAGCGGTGACCGAGTTCATCCACAGTAAAGGCAACAACATTGGTAAGGCCAGAAATCAGTGCACCAAGCAACACTTCACTGTGACCAATCTGCCGGTTAAAAGTATTGACCGCGGGATCAAGGTATTTAGCGTCCAGTTTCGGCACGTGCTTACGAATGGTGTCAGCCATGGCATCAATCTTCCGGTTACGCTCACGTATCGTCTCCACTGAGTCCGCGTAGTTCTGCACCTTGGCCTTCTCGATTCCAGCCAATGGATCAGCAATCGCACCCTCGTTACCGGCAATAAACTCAAGCACCTTACGATCCAGTTGATACTGAGTGCGCGCCTTTGAATCATTGGAAACAGACTTAAAGAGCTCCTGTAAAGCGACGCGGGGTGAACCAAAGGCATAATTGGGCTGCTGCGCTCCTCGGGCTGAAAACCCCGTAGCTACACCATCAAGGCTACCACGGGCATTGCCACCTCCAAGCGGGAAGCAGGCCAATTCAATGTGACCAACCGGCGAAGGAAACAACTTGGCCAACTCGAAGTCAACCGTTGCCCACTTGATGGAGCTGAGACGCTCGTTGGCCTTAAAGACACCGAGCGCCGAGCACCACGAATGATGCCCGGTTGTGCACATCTTCCCGGAAAGGCCTTGCAAAATGGTTAAATTTTCCCGGTGTGCCGACAACGGTGCAAGCCACTTGGGCAAATCGTGCCCATCCAGATCGACATCAAGCGCCTCCTTACGCTTCTCGAGCTCCATTGACTTGGCGTCAAGACTTGGTGGGACGCACACTTTTGGCCACAGGCCGTTGCCACGGTGCATGAAAATGAACCGTGTCGGCGGTTTCGCCGAAGCCGCAGAAAGTTGCGGTGCATTCAGTGTTGCCAGCGCTCCTGCACTCAATAGTGACTGCTTCAAAAAATCTCGACGGTTGTTCATAATTGCTGTCTAGGTTGTTTACGATACCGAAATGAGTCGGAAGTTAAAAGGGAAACAATCACAGATTTGAAACTACCCCCATTTTGAAGATAAGCACGGTCTGCATCAATAAGGGTTTGCGAATCGGAAAGCATTTCGTTGCGGCCCATGTAAAAGCGAAAAGCGTGCCGAATAATACTTTGGCGCACTCGATCGGATTTGGACAGGCGATCGATCAGATCAAAGGGGTCCTTAACATTACCGTCCAAGGCGGGATCGCCAGTACCCACCAGTTCGCCGAGTGTGCTGACAAGCTTTGTCTTATAGGTGGTAGCACCGTTCTTCTTCCTGGGACCGGCAAGAATATGTTCCTCGTGCTCCAACGGTTCTTGAAGGCGATAGCGGCCAAAATCATCAAAAACCTCAAATGGCAACCCTAGCGGATTCATCTGTTGATGACACTTAATACACTCAGCCTTCAGCGTCACTACCTCGACTCTTTCCCGAAATGTTTTGTGCGGGTCTTCCGGAACCTGTGCGTCAACGGTGATTGGTATATCAGGAACTCGTCCAGCGAGAAGTTTTTCACGAATCCAACGCCCACGCTTGATTGGATCGGTATGAAAATTGGCGGAATGAGCGATAAGCCACGCCGGATGAGTCAGTAATCCTTTGCGGTTCTGGATCGGGAAAGGTTGCGCAACGGGGTAATCCCAAAACTTCACGTCATCCAGGCCCTTGTGGTTTTTGTGTTCTACTCCACCATAACGGAAAGGATTAGGCGTAGGCGGTAGGCTGTAAAAAACAGAGTGGTTATAGTAGTATCCATGCGCAAAAGAAGGTGTGGTAAACGGTGTTCGCCCCTTGCCGATTGTCTCCCCCCAAAAATGCATGTAGCGCATAAATTCGCGTTTGGACTTAGCTCCTAAGACACGAACGGTCTTCTTTGTGCTGAGATATTCCAGATTCTCCTCAATTACCTTTTCTGGACTCGCTTTCCAATCCTTATCCTTGAAGTAATGATATACCTCAGTCCATTCCTCGATGACTTTTCGACCGGTTTCATTGTCTTTGTCATGATAAACAAAAAAATCTTCCGTATTGAGCAGTCGCCGAAAAACATCCTGATCCTGCTGAAGGTGCCGGTCGACAATGCGGTCTGCTTCCTTGACCAGAAAACCGGGAGTTCCAGCTGTGCCACGTGATGGATTTTGCCAATAACCATCGCTGCGCGGCACATCTTTGAAGATTTTAACAGCATTGGGGTATCCAAAAAACTCCCGAAAAAACCGAACCTGTTTCGGATGCGTGCTTTCATGTGAGCGCATGTTTTTGCCGTTCAGGCTCGGATCCACTGCACCCGCAAACCAGGTTTGATTTGCTAGTAATCGCGTTACCTCACGCCGTAAATCTTCCTTGGTGGAAAGCTTTCCAGTTTCAGCCGCCTGCCGCAGAATCTCATCAGGCCCACGGTCCCCCAGCGCATAGGCAATCGCATTGGCAGCTTCACGCGGTGCAAGCTTTTTCCTTCCGTATTCGTCAATTGGCCCATCACCAAACTCCATACGATAATGAAATTCGGATTCCAGTAGCACCGTTGTGAGCATCTGCTGCAACCCCGCGATATTACCCCCTAACTCGATGGAAGAACGCAACAGGGACAAATATTTTTCTACCTCCCGGTTTGTTGCTTTTCTTTGAAGGACACAGTCGAACTGATACTCAATCGCTGATATCATCTCTAATTCGCTCGGCGACCCATCCTTAAGCACAATCACCTCTAGTGCTGGTGGAGTTTCTCTGGGATACCATCGATCTTGGGTGTTCAGCGCTGCCAACAACTCAGCCTTTCTGGGTGTCTTGAGTTGCGCTGCGAAGATCTGTTTCTCGGCAATCCACTTAGCATTACTGAGCATCACTAGTAAATGCCCACCATCAAGAGTGGTTAGATCATAGTCACGCACCCCCGAATGATCGGGTAACATAAAGGGGTTAGTAACACCGTGAAACTTCCGTGTTACAAAACCCGACCGCTCGCGACCATCCAGACGAAATACATCCATTACTCGCTGATGAAAGATCTGCGGACTTACCAGCCAACGACGCGCAGGCGACCACGCCTTGGCCCTCACTCCCCCACTGAAAAGCTTATCGTGATCGACATAGTTTCCGTAACCTGGGTAGCGCAGCTTTTCCTCCAGCTTGGAAGCCTTGTGTTTGTGCAACTCATTACGCACCCATTCACTTAGAAGTTGCTGTTCAGCTTCACTTGGTTGCTCCTTTTTCTTGGGTGGCATTTCTTTCAAGAA
>Ga0115011_10001566_pt1 | contig 16446 bp, 7 predicted proteins | sample TroAtlMetagenome_2_FD_88705 | JGI IMG/M metagenome (GOLD analysis project Ga0115011, IMG submission 88705) | Marine eukaryotic phytoplankton communities from Atlantic Ocean - Tropical Atlantic ANT8 Metagenome | ecosystem: Environmental > Aquatic > Marine > Oceanic | place: Tropical Atlantic...
GCGACGAGTTTCTCTCCTTTCTCCGTGTCAGGCAACGCCACCACTACCACTTCGCATTCCTCACCATGCTGCGGGAATGCGCCCGCCAATGCGTCCTCCACCGCCGTGAGGCTAACCATCTCGCCGCTCACCTTGGCAAAGCGCTTGGCCCTGCCCCGGACCCAGAAGTAGCCGTCGGCATCAACGTGGATGATATCTCCAGTGTCATACCAGCCGCCTAGCGCCTGAAACGCCGCGTTGGCATCGGCATTGAGATAACCCTTCATGATGTTCGGGCCGCGGACGAACAGGCGACCGGCATCCGTCACGCCGTCAATCGGCTCAAGCTTCCACTCAATGCCAGGCAACAGCCGTCCCACGGAGCCGAAACGATTGTCGGCCTTGGTATTGGCGCAGATCGCAGGGGCGCACTCGGTCACCCCATACGCCTCGTTGATGCGTACGCCGAACTTGCGCGCCCATGTATCAGCCGTAGCCTGCTGTACTTTTTCCGCGCCAGCGAGCAGATAGCGCACGTTGCGGAAGTCGTACGAATGCGCCTTGCGCGCGTAGCCGTTTAGGAATGTATTTGTGCTGAGAAACATCGTCGCGTTGGAATTGTACACAGCAGTCGGGATTTGCCGGTACTGCAACGGCGACGGAAATACTGTGGTGCGAATCCCCCGGCACAACGGCAGCAGCGTGCCCACCACCAGCCCGAAGCTGTGAAACATGGGCAGGCAGTTGAAGAGGCTGTCCGTATCCATCACGTCCACGGCCGAGAACAACTGCCGCAGGTTGGCGAGGATGTTGCGGTGAGTCAGCTCGACCCCTTTGGGTACGCCCTCCGACCCGCTGGTAAACAGGATGACCGCCGTCTGGCCGGTTGGGATGCCGAACTGCGACCGGCTAAAAGCGAACCGGTGCCTGAGGAACACGCTCAGCTTGGCCAAGCCGGAGATGCGTTTCCGGATATCCTCGAGATAAATGAACTCGATGCCAGCCGCCTCCATCGGTGCCACGTCCAGCTTGGCCTTGGCCAGAAAAACTCGGGAAGTAATGACCTGTTTCAGCCCGGCCAGCTCCGAGCAAGTGAGCATCAGCGGCACGCCGCTGGAGTAGTTGAGCACAGCCGGGATTTTGCCGATGCGCCACAGGGCAAGCAACGAGATCGCCGTGCCGTTCACGTTAGGCAGCAGCATGCCGACCCGCACCTGTTCGTCATTGAACAACCGCCGGAACTGTCCGCCAAGCACCTCCGCACCGACCATCACCATCCGGTGACTCAGGGCCTGACCGGTGATATCCTCCAGCACCACCGTGCCGGGGCGCTGCCGCGCCCTCGAGGCGATCTCGGTCAGTACGTCGCTGTGACCGTGGTCCATCTCCACTTGAAACTGATGCTCGATCATCCGCTCACGAAGCCACTGCGTCAGTCTCTCACGCACGTCACTCATGCCACTGAATTGCCCGACCGGCGGCTGCAACACATCGCCGAAGTGAACGCTCAACCTGGGAAACCACTGCTTCCATCCCGGCTGCCGCGACCAAGGCAGGCGGAGCGCGTTACGCAAATGGCAGGTGATCACCTTGGCCCCGGTTTTGTGCAACAGGAAACCGGTGCCCTCGAAGAGCTTCATCAGGCAGCCGGTCTCCGAGATCCGGCCCTCGGCAAACAAAACCAGCCGGCCGCCACTCTGCAGAAAATTGGCCATCTCCTTCACAGCGAACGGCGAGGCGTGATCCACCGGGAAGGTGTAGCGATTCACCATCATGAACCGAAACATCCAGTGGCTTTCCGCCCTCGAGGCAGAGGTGACAAAGCGCCAATCCTCCCCCACACACAGGCCGAGCAGCCACCAGTCGAACCACGACACGTGGTTGGGGATCAGGAGCACCGGCCCCGGCGTGTCCAGCACGCCGCCGCCGTAAATGCGAAGGCGAAACAGAACACGGGCCAGCAGTCGGCTGATGAAACGGATAAAAAGCATCGGCTCAGGATCGAAAAAACTCCGCCGGTTGTAGCGGGATCACAGCCAAACAAAAGCCAAAAACCTCAGCCACAGACTCTCACCTCAGCGCCGAGAGCATCCGCTCAAAATCCAGTCGCGCATCGCCTGGCGAAGCGGAGTATCCTGCTGATGCGAAACAGCACCCCAATCAGGTGGCAATGACGGCACGACTTTTTTCATTTCACTTGGGCTTGCGGGCGGTCCTGGCCTAATACTCCCTCGCCTCGTCGTGCGGTAGGTAGTAGAAAAATCTATCCTCCGAGCCGAGCAACAAATCCGGCTTGCCGTCGCCGTCCCAATCGGCGACAGCGATCTTTCGCCGGCCGCTTTTGCCGGCGGTGCCGGAATCACAGGTGCAGTGTCCGGATCCATTTCATGACAAAAAAACCGATGGGCGAACCCACCGGCTGATAAATCAGTGACGCTTGGTCAAGAGACTAGCCTAGGCGAAAAGCTTGGTGACAGCCCTGGCCTTAACCAATTCGCGCGGCTGGTTGAGGTGATTGAACACAATCGTCTCGGGATCGATCCCGAAGGCGTGATAAATCGTGGCCAGTAATTCGCCTGGGTGCACAGGATCCTCGACTGGCGCCGAGGCGGTTCGGTCTGACTTGCCGTGAACATATCCACGCTTTATGCCGCCACCGGCAATGCAAGCAGTGTAGCAGTACGGCCAGTGGTCACGTCCGTCGGCATCATTTCCATTACCGGAAGTACTAACACCTTTTAGAGGGCTCCGACCAAACTCGCCCACAGCGATTACCATTGTCTCGTCAAGCATCCCGCGTTGATCAAGGTCCGATATAAGGCCAGACAACCCGCCATCAAGCATCGGTGCGGATTGATCCTTCATGCGCTTGGGCAGACCTTTGTGAACATCCCACGAGTGATTGTCAGAATTGGCCACCTTGGGCCAAACGACCTCAACCACGCGAGTGCCCGCCTCCACAAGACGGCGGGCCAGTAGGCAGCTTTGGCCGAATGTGTTCCGGCCGTACAAGTTGCGGGTGGTCTCTGATTCCTGCGCCAGATCGAAGGCATTTCGCGCGCGGCCGGAGGCGACGAGGTTCAGCGCGCGATCGTAATAGTCGTCCAGCTTGAGATTGGCCACGGCCTTGTCGATGTCCGGCGAGGCGTCGTTGATGGCATCACGCAGGCGGGCGCGGCGGCGCAGGCGCAACTCGAACACGTCGGGACGCATCTTCAAGTCGTCCGTCTTGATGTTGTCCATCTTGTTCATGTCCATGTCGCCTCCGTCTGGATACAGATAGTAGGGGTCAAACGACTTGCCGAGGAATCCGGCTGTGCCTCCCTTGCCGACCACGTTGCTTTCCTGCAGCGGACGCGGCAGCATGACAAACGGCAGCATCGGCTCGGTCGGTGGCTTGAGGCGGATGATCTGCGAGCCGAAGTTCGGGAAGTCCTTCGGGCTGGGTGGCTCGAGCTGGCCGGAGGGACTAACCTTGTCGGTCGTGTAGCCGGTCATCATCTGGTAAATGGCCGCCGTGTGGTTAAACAAACCGTTGGGCGTGTAGCCCATCGAGCGGATCATGGTCATCTTGTCGTTGACCTTGGCCAGTTTGGGCATGATCTCTGTGAAGTTGATACCGGGAATCTTGGTTGGGATCGGCTTGAAAATAGAACGCACATTTTCTGGTGCATCCGGTTTGGGATCCCACAAATCAAGATGACTCGGGCCACCCTGCAAATAGCAGAGTATGACGTGCTTGGCCTTGCCCCAGCCGGGGCCACCCACGTGTCCAGCCTGAGCGGCCCGGGCCTGCAGCTTGAACATGTTGGCCAGGCCGAGGCCCAGCATACTCGAGCCGCCAATGCGCAGCAGGTCGCGACGGGTCACTTTCAAGTGCGGATCGCACAAGTCCTTTCCGAGTTCTCCGGGTATTGTAATCATGTTTTTTCTTTATATTTTAACTCAAAAAAATTTCCGTTTTTTAAAAAACTACCACTTTTTCGACGCGCGTCAACGGTTGAAGAGGAAAGCTGGGCTGTTAATCAGCGCCCAAGCAATGTCCTGCGCGGCGGTTAAGCGGATGCTTTCCTGATGTTTCCCACTCAAATCCCTAGCACGGCGCAACTCCGCCAGTGTCGGGTCGATCGTCAACGGTTTCTCAGCCTTGACCAGCCCATCCTTGAATCCCTTGAGCTTCGGATCCACGGGCCGGGGCTTCTTTGCCTCGGCCAGTTCCTTGATCTTGGCGGCAAGATCCTTGTCCCCCGACTTGAAATAGTCGGTGATCCGCTTGAGTTGCTCGTCACTCCGCTTATCACCGGCGAGCGCTAGGATCACGCCAATGTCCGATGGATGGCCAATCTCCACTTTTTCGTCTGTGGTAACGAGTAGCCGGAATTTGCCGATCGAGTGCTTCTTGCTGTTGTAATTCTGGTTGAGCGTGAAGATCAGCCGCGAGCCGCCCTCTACACCGAACTTCTCCTTCGGAATAAAAATCGCAGTGCGATCGGTCCCCTCTTTTGGATGTGTTGCCCAACCACTGTTGTCAACCTTGCCATCGACGACTTTTTTGACGTCAAAGTCTTTTTGGCTGAAATCCGCCTTGGCTTCCTTGAATTCTACCTTGGTGGACTTGCGCCCCTGCCCCTTGCCGGTGGAGATGGCCTTGAGGTCGAGTTCAGTGAGGACGAAGTTGCCGTCATCATTGCGACCCGGTCCCTTCTTCGGCAGCTTGTCGTCGGCCAGCAACTCCAGCCGCACGCCGGTGATGCCGATCAACCCCGTATCGGCGGTGACCGTGTAAACCGTCCGCTCAAGCTTACCGCTGGCGAACACCACGCCGCCGTCGCGCTTCTCCAGCTTGGAGCCGTTGGTCGCCTTGAGTTTGCCGGGCTCGAGCGCCGTCCACTGGGTAGTCTCGGAGGCCGCCTTCTCCCACTTGGCCAAGCGCAGCGCCAGGCCGTCATCAAATTCCTTGAGCGCTGCCTCGGCCTTGGCGATGCGTTCCTTTTGTTTGCTATCCGCCTCGGCCTCGCGCGGTGCGATCTTTGCTTCATAGGCCTCGAGCTGGGTCTTGGCCAAGGCGATAGCCTCCTCTCGCGCCTTGGCCCGCTTGGCCTCTCGCGGCTCGATCTCCTTTTCAAACTTGGTCAATTGATCGAGTGCAACCTTATGCTCGGCCTTGACGTCTGCAATCGTCTGCTTGGCTGCCCCGACTTCACCAGGGGTGGCGTGACGGTTGAGGACGCGCAGGAACAACTCCTCGATCATTTTCTCATTGTCAGACTGGGTGGCAACAAGCTTGGAGATAGCGTTGTCGCTGGAAATGATCGCATTGTCCACCGTTGGGCCGCTGACCAGCGACATGACCGATCCAAGTTGAAGGTCAGTTGAACGCTCGCACTCACAAGCGCTCTCGCGGACTGGGCGACCGAGATTGCCAAGGAAGCCATCTGCTAATTTAACACCAACATCTGGCAACTGCGCGGCACGGGTGCCCTCCGACACACCAGGAAACTTGATGGGAGTGCCGGTGACACGATAAATGGAGTCAAGTAACACCTCTGCAGGAAGACGGCGTGCCTTGGCATGCGAGAAGTTGATCGTGTCATCCTCATTCCACTTGTTCGTCTTTACGCTCAGCTGGTACGTGCGAGACTTGGTGATGATTTTCACGATGTGCCTCACATCGTAACCGCTCTCGATGAATTGCGCCGTCAGCCAGTCAAGCAACTCGGGATTGGTCGGCGGGTTACCGGCACGGATATCATCAATCGGCTCAATAATACCTGTGCCGGTCATATAGGCCCAGAGGCGGTTCACGTAGCTTTTGGCAAAATATTCGTTGTCAGGAGCCGTCAACCATGCAGCAAATTTTTGCCGGCGATTACCCTTTTCTGGAACTTTGTGAACCGTCGCAAAAGGAAAGACCGGAGCGGTCACTACACCGGTTCGGTCATGCTTCGTCTCACCTTCCTTACGATCATAAATGATTTCGTATAACGGCTTGGCCCCCTCGACCGCCGTTCCGCCGATGCGCTTGTCTCCGGACTTGTCATCCTTTTTCAGGCCCACTCGAGCAAAGTAGGCGGTGGTCTCATAGTACTGATCCTGTGTCCAGCGCTCGAACGGGTGGTCGTGGCACTTATTGCAGTTGAACCGTGTGCCCAAGAAAAGGTGCGTCGTGTTTTCCATGATCTCACTTGGCTCACGCAAAATCTTGAAGTAGGAGGCAGCCGGATTTTCCTTGTTTGAACCATTTGCCGTAATCACCTTGCTAGCAAATTCGTCATAAGGCGTATTGTTGGCGACCTCGTTGCGGATCCATTTGCGGAACTGTGACGCCCCCTCGGTGCCGAGAAATTTGCGGTTGACCTGAAGCAGGTCAGCCCACTTATTGGTCCAGTGGTCGATGTAGTCAGCATTGCCCACCAGTTGATCGATTAGTTCGTCACGCTTGTCCTTGGAATCGCGCTTGTCAGCAATAAATTTGCCCGCCTCCTCTAAACTGGGTGGCAACCCGGTCAGGTCAAGGTACACCCGGCGTAGAAACTCCTCGTCCGAGGCCAGGCCGGACGAGAGTGTCTTGGTCCGCTTCAGCTTCGCTGCGACAAATTCATCAACCATGTTGTTGGCCGATATATCCTGCCACTCGAAGCCGGAGCGGTCGCCCATCACAGTCACGATGGTCGAGGCGTACGCGCCCTCGTATCGGGCCAGCATTGGCGCTTCACCACGGCGCTCGGTGCTCACCAAGCCGGTCTTGTCCGTCGTGGCGACGTCGGAGTTGCCGGTCTCGATAAACGACTCGGCAGTGACGTCGCGCTTCTCACCGTTGGCGTAGGTGGCGATGACGCGCATCTGCTGCTGGTCGCCAATCTTTTGCACGACTGAATTTCTAGGGAATAGCTCGATGCTCGCGACTCGCACCGAGCCGGTGTCGAGTTTCGCACCGTTGGAAATCCATGATTTGAGAATCTCGTAGTAATCCTCGCCCATCTTCGTCAACTGGCCACCTTCATGCGGCACAGCAGCAGAGCTCTTTAGAAGAATCAGGCTGTTGTCCGGGGCGGCAATATTCACACGACGACTGGCCAGGTCATCGGTAAAAGCACGCACGTCATAGATCGGATCATACCCGCGCAGCGACAGCTTGAAGCCATTCCTCCCGTCCTTTGAACCATGGCAGGTGCCGGCGTTACAACCGAGTTTCGACAGTACTGGCATTACATCGCGTACATAGTCCGGAATAAAGTCGCCACTCACGCCGGTCACGCGAACGCTGATCGTGCTCGTCTGGTTTTTGTGAACAATCTTGAGCTTGGCCTCACCATTCTTTACCGGTTCAACCATGCCAGTCTTGCTTACCTTGATTACATCGGAATCGACCGTAAGAGAGAAGTCACGTGTGGCGTCGTAGCTCTCACCATTTGCCTTCACCGCTGTTAGCAGCATCTGAGTGTAGTCGAACTTGCCATCGAGCTGGATTTCCTGAGGTTCAACCGCCAAAGCGATGACTTCCGGCAATTTTTCTTCTGTCATCGGTACGGACAAGAAGGCGCGCTTTAAACCGAGTGATTGGCTGTCGAACAAGCGAATTACCCCGTCAGCACCGCCAACCGCCACCGTCTCGCCGTCCGGACTGAATGCTGTCGCAAAAACCGACGTACCCAGCGAGACCTTCGCCAGTAGCTTCACCCCCTTTGTATGATATTCACCTGAAAGCTTTTTGGAGTTTCCGTCTAATGGACGTTCAAACGCTTTTTTTAACTCGTCGCTCACGCTGCTGTCATAGTCAGATTGATAAAGGTGGACCGACCCGGTGCCGTTGTAACTGCTGCCGGCTATGATCTTTTTGCCTTCCGGCCCGAAATCGAGACCAAAAATACGCCCCGGCATTGGAGGGAACTTGCGCACTAGATTTGAGTTGTCGCCAATCACCCGCTTTGTCACCCGCGTCAGCCTGAAAACCTGCGGCACCCCGTCCGAACCACCCACCAGCACTTCCTCCTTTTTTGGGTGAACTGTGATGGCGTGAATACCACCCTTGAGCGCGCCCGGCGTAATCGAGGTGATGTTGTCAACGAATCTCTGCGTCGCCACCTCAGTCAACTTCACCGCCATGTCACGGCCGACCGAGACGAGGTGATCGCCCTTGTTGTTCCAAACCGTGTCGAGCACCCATTCGTCGTGGCTGTCCTTGAAGAGTACCTGCTTTCCACTCTTGACGTCGAAAGCACGCACAGTTGAGTCCGGCAGACCGACAGACACCTTTGAGTTGTCAGGTGACCAACTCACACCATAAACAGTGTCATACCCAACCGGGATCGACATCGACAACTTCTTGCTCCCGACATTCCAGATTTGAATCTCCCCCGATCGTGCTGGCAGCCCCCCCGCCACGGCCAACTTTTTACCATCACTGGAAAACTTCACCTTCTGAACACGCTCCGACAGGCCAATCAGTCGACCGGCCAAGCCGGAACCGTCAGCATGGTGCAGCAGCACCTCGTGAAATCCAGCAACGGCAATCAATGTGCCGTCCGGCGAATAGTCGATCGACGAGATGACCGGTGGCAAACTGTAAACCGGAGGGTTCTCCTTATCGTAGAGTTGCTTGGCACCCGCCGGCGTGTCATCGGTCGCACCCTCAGAAACCCATCGGGTGATCATAGCGATTTGCTCCGCAGGAAGAGCCCCCCCCTTCTGAGGCATCTCCGCCTCACCATCGATCGGCGTGATTAGCGTGACCAAATGACTCTCATCCGGTTTGCTTGGAACAACCGCCTTCTCCCCGCTCTCACCACCCTTGAGCAACTGCTCAAAAGTCGTCATCACATACTCACCCTTGGCTTTGGCTGGTTGATGACAGCCGTGACATTGACCTTGGAAAATCGGCCGAATGTCATTGTAGAAACTGACCTTCTTCAGCTTAGTCTCTTCGGCGTTGACACACACTGCTGACATTAGCAGCCCCGCCATAATTCCGTTAAAAAACCTCTGTATCATCATGTTTCTCCCGCAGTTATGCAGCTGGGCTGGACGCAAATCATTGCCCAAACATTCAACGGTGGAAAAAAATAGAACATATTTTCAGTCATATTTCAATTTGTTTCTACCAATAAAAACGTCTAGATAAGCGTTTGGTTTGGCCTCGCCTTGGCCAAGCTTGGCCAACATGATACCCCGAAGTTTTCGAAAACAACTCCAATCAACCATGTTACTCCGAATCACTTTCCTGCTGGCGCTGAGCAGCTTCTCCCTTCTGGCCACCGAACACAAACTAGAGTGGAAGGCACTGCCCGACCTGCCCAGCGACCTCGGCGTGGCCGGGCCGTTCGCCGGGGTGCACAATGACGCGCTCATCGTCGCCGGCGGCGCGAACTTCCCTGACGGCGTGCCGTGGCGCCCGACCGAAAACGGCGGAACCTCAAACAAAATCTATCATGACACAATTTACATTGTCACGAAGGACGACCTCGACTACTCAATCACCGAGGACAAGCTTAGGCTCCCACATGTGCTTGGTTACGGTGTCTCGATCTCGACCAACGACGCAGATTCTCTCGCCGTTCGCCAACTTGGTGTGCTGTGCATCGGCGGCGAGTGGAGGGAGGAGGGCCTCACCCATCGATCGGACAAGGTATTCGCACTTAGCTACACGAGCGGCAAAATCAACATCGACGAAAACTACCCACCCTTGCCCAGGAGTACAACAGCTGCCGCCGGAGCATTGATTGGCAACACAATTTACATTACTGGAGGGGACAGTGGTCAAGGTGCGACCCTGAATTTCTGGTCACTCGACTTAGCCAAGCGTGATACAGAAGAATTCGAATGGAAAGAACTCACTCCGTGGAATGGACCTGCTAGAACACACCTCTTAGCTGCCAGTCAAAATGACGGCTCAGCAGATTGCCTCTATATATTCAGCGGGCGCATGAAAGACAGCAAAGGCCAATGGCATATGCTAAGTGACGCATACAAATACAGCCCCAAGTCAGACAAGTGGAAAAAAGTGAGCGACATACAAGCCAAAGAAGACACTCAACCTCGTTGTGTCATGGCAGGCACCACCACCTCTGTTGGAACAAACAGTCTGCTACTGTTTGGCGGGGCTGATGGAAAGCGTTTTATCACACTGGAAGGTTTGTCCGCTCAAATCGCAGCCGCCAAGGCCGCGGGTAACCAACAAGCCGCAGTCGATCTGAATGCTGAAAAACAAAAAATACAGGACGCCCACGACGGTTTCAGCCGCGATATTCTTCTCTACAATACAGTCACTGACAAATGGCAAAAATTTGCAAACTTCGAGGAAGGCTCACGCAATGCCACAGCACCGGGAATAACGGAACGTGTCCCCATCGGCAGCCACGTCACGACTACTGCCGTGCAATGGGGCAGTTCGATCATCATTCCCACCGGCGAAAGCAGCCCCGGCATTAGGACTAAGAATATTTGGAAAATAGATCTGGCCAGACAAAATGAAAACTTTGGGACTACAAACTGGATTGTAATGGTCTCCTACATGGGTGTCCTCATCGGGATCGGAATCTATTTTTCACGAAAAAACAATTCTACCGAGGATTATTTTTTAGCTGGTAGGCGAGTCGTTTGGTGGGCGGCTGGCTTAAGTATTTTTTCGACCATGCTGAGTGCCATCACTTATCTTTCCATACCCGCCAAAGCGTACGCCACAAATTGGACCTGGTTTATATTTAACATGACCATCCCGGTGATGGCGCCGGTTATTATATATTGTTTCCTCCCCTTTTATCGACGCTTGGGTATCACAAGCATCTATGAATATTTAGAGATGCGATTCAGCACGGGTTTACGAAAGCTTGGCAGCGCCAGCTTCGCCATCTTCCAACTCGCACGCATGGGCATAGTTATACTGCTTCCCGCGCTTGCGCTGTCTTCGGTTACCGGTTGGGATGTTATATACTGCATTATCACCATGGGAGTTTTGAGCACAATCTATACAGTGATTGGCGGCATCGAGGCCGTTATTTGGACGGATGTCATTCAAACAATCGTCCTGGTGGGAGGCGCATTGGTTGCGTTTTTTGTAATAGTTGGGGAAGTGGACGGAGGATTTTCAGCCATTATTGAAACGGCCTCCGGGCAGGGTAAGTTTGAGATGGTGAACACCAATTTTAGTTTTGTAAGCGGCATCGACACAATTTGGGTGATTATCCTCGGCGGCATCTTCGCCCAAATCCTCAGCTACGGTACGGATCAAGCCGTGGTGCAACGCTATCTCACCACCCCTACTGAAAAGGAAGCCGCCAAAGCCATTTGGACTAACAGCGCCCTGAGTATTCCGCTGTCGATTCTCTTTTTCGGGGTCGGCACGGCATTGTTCGTCTATTTCCAACAACAACCATCAAATCTGGAACCGATTTCAAAAATCGACCAAATCTTTCCCCACTTCATTCTACACCAAATGCCAACCGGCCTAGCGGGGCTCGTAATCGCCGGGGTGTTTGCCGCCGCGATGTCGAGTCTCGACTCAAGTATGCATTCCATTGCGACGGCATTCACAACAGATTTCCTTTCAAAAGACCGGGATAGCGAATCGCTGCTAAAATTGGCCAAGCGTATCACGTTGGTCCTTGGTGTCCTCGGCACCGTTTCGGCAATATATATTGCGTCACAAGACAGCAAAAATCTTTGGGATATCCTGATGGGCTACGTCGGCTTGATTCTTGGTACGCTGGGGGGCTTATTTACTCTGGCCATATTCACCAATCGCACGGCAAGCGTTCACGCTTGGACCGGGGTCATCGTAGCGGCGGCCGTTCTATATTATGTGAAATTTCACACCGAAGCCCACCCGCTGATCATCGGAGCCATTGGAACAGTTACATGTTTTCTGTCCGGTTGGATTGCTAGCCTAATCATCCCGGCACAAACCAAAAACCTCGACGGCCTGACTTGGACGAAACTCAATCAAAACTAGTATTTGGACAAGCGAGGGTTAAGCTTTGAAACTTGGCTTTGCCGGATGACTGGGGTAGGCAATGGGCCTTACCGCGGGAAGTGACTTGAGGCCCACCATCGAAAACGCACGCTCCATCCATTTCGTCGGCATTTGCGGCACCGCAATGGCCTCCGTCGCTGCTGCGCTGAAGGAGCGCGGCAGTGCGGTCAGCGGCTCCGACCAAGGCATCTATCCGCCAATGTCCACCTTCCTAGAGGAGCGCGGTATCGAGGCCAAGCCGTTCAGCGAGGCCAACCTCGAGCACAAGCCGGATCTCGTCGTCATCGGCAACGCCATCTCGCGCGGCAACATAGAGGCCGAGTTCGTTCTGGCGCACAAGCTCAATTACTGCTCACTGCCGGAGCTTCTAAAGCACCATTTCCTGCGCGGTAAACGCTCACTCGTCGTCTCTGGCACCCACGGAAAAACAACGACCGCATCGCTGCTCGCCTGGCTGCTCGATCATAACGGCCTCAACCCCAGCTTCCTCATCGGCGGCATCCCAAACAACCTTGGCCAGGGCGCACGTTTCACCGACAGCGACTGGTTCGTTATTGAGGGCGACGAATACGACACCGCGTTTTTCGACAAGCGCAGCAAGTTCGTCCACTACCTGCCCGAGGCCGTTGTCATCAACAACCTCGAGTTTGACCACGCTGATATTTTTGGGAGCCTCGCCGAAATCCAAACTTCCTTTCAACGCCTCATCAACATCGTCCCGCGCAACGGCCTGCTCTTAGCCAACGGCGACGACGACAACATCGAGTCGCTGCTAGGCATCGACCACTGCCCCGTGCGCCGCTTCGGCTTGGGTATCAATTGCGACGACTCCGCCATCAACTTGGCCTATAACTCGAACAATTCCGAGTTTCGGCTCGGTGAAACGACATTTCGCATCCCAATGTCCGGCGAGCTCAATATCCGTAACGCCCTCGCCGCACTGCTACTCGCTCGCTACGCCGGACTAAGCGACGAGCAGATTCAGTCCGGCCTCGACTTGTTCGAGGGGATCCGCCGCCGAATGGAAATTCGCGGCGAGGCCAGCGGTATCACAGTGATTGACGACTTCGCCCACCACCCCACTGCCATCCGGGAGACACTCAAGGCCATTGGTCAGCGATACCCCGGCCGCCGTATCTGGGCTATCTTCGAACCACGAAGCAACACCACCCGCCGCAGCCATTTTCAGACCGAACTCGCCGAGGCACTTCGCTTGGCCAAGCGCGTTGTCGTGGCAGGAATCGCGCGGCTCGAGCAAATACCCGCCGAAGAAAGACTCGATCCAGCCCGACTGATGGAAGATATCCGCTCCGCCGACACCGAGGCGGATTATATCCCCACCGCCGATGAGATCGTGGAACACGTCGTCGGTCAGGCGAAGGAAGGCGACATCCTCTGCGTCCTCAGCAACGGAGGCTTCGGCGGGATTCACCAAAAACTCCTCGACGCCCTAGCCAAGTAAAAACTACCGGCGACGGATGCTGAATGTCGTGGAGCGCGAACTCGAACGGTAGTAATACGGCCGTTGATAACTCGGCACAGAAACGCGCGGCGTGAAGATGCTCTGCGGTTGAGCACGAATGCTACGGTTGATGGCCTTAACCGTGGAACCCTCCAGCAGCGAGTAGCGGTTAGTGTACTTTTTCTTTTTCTGCGCTTCTTTATAGTACGGCTCGTTCTTGGCCATGTAGACACTGCCCTTCGGCGGCGCAGTGATGATCGTTGGCTTACCAGCCACAGATCGCGCCTGCGGTTGCGATTCGACGGTTGCAGTCTGAAATGTGTTGCCGTGAAAACTCAGCGTCAACGGCACGCCGCCCGCCTCGATCCGCACCCGCCCGGCAGCGGCATCAATGTGGAGTATCCGAAGCGACCCGCCGGTGTCTCCCTGCCCAAGCGTGAAGTGGGCGGTGCGCACCGGATCGGTGGTACGGTCCACCTTTGCCACACAGACCTTGTACGCCCCACGTAACCGATAAATGCCAGTCAGTTTGTAGTCGATGCCCTCGGGTAGCGTCGGCGCCTCGACGGCCTCGTATGTCTCTACTCGAAACTCCACGCCGTCGTCGGCGCCCTGGTAAGACACGGTCGCCGGTTTGCCGTCGCCCTCGAGCAATTGGCCAAGCGGTCGCCACTCGTTTTTGCCTTTTCTAGAGTAAACCTGATAGGCCATGCCGCGCACGGTCTCGAACTCAAGCTGCACCGTCTCCCGCTTGGCCAACGGAACTGTGGAAGAGCCTTGAGGCTTGGCCTCTTGGGCCTCGGTGCCAGATGCCACTGAAGCCTTTAACAGCCCCAAACCCGCCATGATAAGAACAGCGATGGCTTTCATGAGTCGGAGGCTAGTCATGCCAGACCGATGGCGCAAGCCTTGTCCATTGCCAATCGCGGAGGCCGGGCATAGACTCGGCTTCGCCTTGGCATGAATGTTTCCGGCTCCACAATCCTGATCACCGGCGGCACCGGCTCCTTCGGAAACCGTGTCGCCGCTCAACTGCTCAAGCAGTCCCCCGCTGAGATTCGCATCTTCAGCCGCGACGAAAAGAAGCAGTGGGAGATGCAGCAGGCGTTCCCGCAGTTCCAATATCTCGTCGGCGACGTGCGCGAGGAGGCCCGCCTCGAGGAGGCCATGACCGGCGTCGATCTCGTCTTCCATGCCGCCGCCCTCAAGCACGTGCCGTCGTGCGAAAAATTTCCGTATGAGGCCTACAAGACAAACGTCGGTGGCTCGCAAAACGCCTGCCGCACCGCCAAGGCCGCCGGGGTGAAAACCTTCGTCGCCCTCAGCACCGACAAGGCCGTCAAGCCGCTCAACGCCATGGGCACCAGCAAGGCGATGATGGAGAAACTCGTCAGCAGCCAAAACCAAAACGGTGGCGACACGAAATTCTGCTGCGTGCGCTACGGCAACGTGATGGGCAGCCGCGGCTCGGTCATCCCGCTGTTCAAGCGGCAGATCGAAAACGACGAGCCACTCACGCTCACCGTGCCGGAGATGACGCGCTTTCTTATGACGCTTGACCAGTCGGTCGGCCTCGTGCTTCACGCGATGCAACACGCGCTCGGCGGTGAGATCTTCGTGCGCAAGTCCCCGGCCTGCACTATCGCGAATCTCGCCGAGGCGGTTCGCCGAAAATTCAGCCCGCAAGACGCCGACCACCCTGTCAACGTCACTGGCATTCGGCCCGGAGAGAAACTGCACGAGACGCTCGTCAACGAATACGAAATGCAGCGCGTCACCGAGGAGGAACTGTTTTACGCCATCCACCCAGAGTACCGTGTGCCGGATCACCGCGCTGCGCAGCCGCTCGGCACCGAGTACACCTCCGCCAACACCCGCCAACTCGACTCTGCTGCCGACATCGAGCCGCTGCTCGACAAAATGGGCGAGGTCGAGTTGTACATTTGACCCGCTTGGCCAAGCGCATGCCAAACCCGATCCGACAAATGTTGCGCCCTCGTTCCGCCGCCGATTTCACTGCGCAACTCATTGCCTCTGGTGAGGTTAAGACAGCACTCGACATCGGCTGTGGCACCCGCTCACACCTCAGCCAGTTCCGGCCAAGCGTGCAGACCACCGGCCTCGACGCCCACGCCGACGCCATCGACCTGGCCAAACAGCGCAACATTCACGACCACTACATCCAGGCGGACATTCTCAGCGACAACCTCGACGCCACGTTCGACCTCGTCACCCTCTTCGGCCTCATCGAGCATTTGCCAAAAGCCAGCGGACTTGACCTGCTCGATCGCGTCGAGCGGTTGTCGGCCAAATTTATTCTACTCGAGACACCGCACGGTTTTGTTCCGCAGGGGCCAGAGTTCGGCAACGAGTTTCAGCGGCACCACTCCGGTTGGTTCATCAACGAATTCGAGGGACGCGGTTACACAGTCCACGGCACGACCGGCACACGCTACCTGCGTGGCTATATGGCCGGACCGAGGTACAGCTTCCCCGGTTGCCTGCTGCTCGACGAGGCGCTGACGCTGTTGCTTCGCATCAACCGAAAACCAAAACACGCCTTTAATCTGGTCGCCATAAAGGATGTGCGAGGCGTCCCCGCACGCCACAAAAAGGAGGCTCAGCCTTGAGGCTGCTCATACTAGGCGGTAGCGGCATGTTGGGTCACCAACTTTGGCGCGGGCTTCACTCGCAACACGACACCTGGGTGACGCTTCGCCGTCCGGTCGCCGACTTCGCAGTTCATAATTTATTCGACGAAGCCAAGGCGATCCAGTTCGATGACATCACCGACGACACCGCACTTGAGCGCGCCCTTGACCAGGCGAAGCCTGAGGCTGTCATCAACTGCGTCGGCCTCATCAAGCAACGCGACGAAGCCAGTGACAAGGCACTCACCCTGCGCATCAACGCCGAGTTTCCACACCACTTGGCCAAGCACTGCGGTAAAGCCGGTGCGCGGCTGATTCATTTCAGCACCGACTGCGTCTTCGCCGGCACGAAGGGAAATTATACAGAGAGCGACCCGTCGGATGCC
>Ga0115011_10001568_pt1 | contig 16436 bp, 18 predicted proteins | sample TroAtlMetagenome_2_FD_88705 | JGI IMG/M metagenome (GOLD analysis project Ga0115011, IMG submission 88705) | Marine eukaryotic phytoplankton communities from Atlantic Ocean - Tropical Atlantic ANT8 Metagenome | ecosystem: Environmental > Aquatic > Marine > Oceanic | place: Tropical Atlantic...
ATAATTGGCTTTCTATTCTAGCTATTAAAATATTTGTAAAATTAAATATTGCTAAAAGAATAACAATAGATAAGGCAGATATTGTCAAAAAACCCATATTAAAGGGTGTACTTAATTTAAATATAGTGTTCACTTAATTTTAGTTTGTATTAATAAATATAGTTACATATTAATATTTTAGTCTATACTAAAATTTAATTTATTTCAAATTATTATTAATTGCAAAAGAATAATCATTTGTTATATTATCAGCTTAATTTAACAAACAATTTTAACAAGATTAGAAGCTTTATGTTTAATATTCAGAGAATTGATGTCAAAGATAAAAATGCTAAGAATGATTTTTTTACCTCTTTTCAGAATACTGGATTTGCTGTTTTAGAAAATCACGGAATTTCATTTGATTTGATTGACAATGTCTACAGTGAGTGGAAAAAATTTTTTAACTCAGGGGACAAAATAAATTATAAATTCGATTCAAGTTCACAAGATGGATTTTTTCCCTTTAGAAGTGAAAGTGCAAAAGATAACCCAGTAAAAGATTTAAAAGAGTTTTTTCACGTCTATCCTAATACAATTTTACCAGATTTTACTTCCTCAAATACTAAATCTTTGTATTATGATTTAGTTTCTTTGGGAAACGTTCTACTTAGTTGGCTGGATGAAATAACACCTAATGAAATTAAAGATCAATTTTCTGAGCCTCTTTTTAGTATGTCAAAAGGTAGTGATAGAAATTTATTAAGAATTTTACATTACCCACCATTGGAAGGAAAAGTTGAAGATGGCGCTATAAGAGCTGCAGCTCATGAAGATATTAATCTTATTACTCTTCTTGTTTCAGGAAGCCAGCCAGGATTAGAGGCAAAAGATAAAAATAATAATTGGCATAAAGTTCCGGTTGATAAAGGCATGATAACTGTTAATGTGGGTGATATGCTTGAAATGGCTTCTAATGGATATTTTCCATCTACTAGTCATAGAGTCATAAACCCTAAAGATTCTAATCAAAATGTTTCTAGATTTTCACTTCCAATGTTTATGCATCCAAGGAATGAAGTCATTCTTAAGCCTGGGACAACAGCATATGATTACTTACAAGAAAGGTTAAAAGAAATTAATTTAAAATAAATTTGATGCAAATGCTTTTTTTACTTGACGTTCTGAACATAAAATGAGCATAAAATCAATAAATTATGGGGCTGTAGCTCAGTTGGGAGAGCGGTAGCTTTGCAAGCTTCAGGTCGTCGGTTCGATCCCGTCCAGCTCCACCATATTTTGTTATTATGATTTAATTTTGAAAGATTAAAAAATGAAAAAGATATTTATTAAATTATTTTTACTATCCATACCATTTATTTTAAATGGATGTTCTTACATTCCAGACTGGATGCAATTACCATTATAATATATTGAAATTTTTAATTAAAGGTTAAAATTATGGCTGTTCCAAAAAGCAAAATATCATCATCAAAAAGGGGCATGAGGCGTTCTCATGACAGGCTAAAAAATAACTCTTATGTTGAGGATAAAGACACTGGAGAATTACACAGACCTCACCATATAGACTTAAAAACTGGAATGTATCGAGGTAAAGAGTATCTTAGAGTTTCAGAAAAAATTTAATTTATCTAATTAGTAATTCTATGACTGCTAATACCACTGATAATATTGAAAAAGTTGATATTATTCCTGATGTAACGATTGCTTCACCCACATTTAACATCGGTGATGTAGTTAAACACAAGTTATATCAATTTAGAGGTGTTATTGTGGACATTGATCCGGAATTTGCAAATTCCGAAGAGTGGTATCAATCAATTCCTGAAGACAGCAGACCAAAAAAAGATCAACCATTTTATCATTTGCTTGCAGAAAATTCAGAAACCTTTTATTCAGCTTATGTTAGTCAACAAAACTTATTGCCAGATTCGGAGTCTGGCCCGATACATCATCCTGACATTGATAATCTATTCTCTGATGTTTCAAATGGAAGATATATTTTAAAAAACACTTCATTGAATTAATTTTTATCTTAACGATTGAGAGTCGTTATCACTTGAATTATTTTAGAATGTCTCTAAATTAGCTTTATAATAATAATTTGTGAATTGATGATTAAACTTAATAAAATTACTGATTATGCTGTAGTCATTTTAGGACTTCTTTCAAGTAGATCGCCCAATAAATTTTCTACGTCTAAAATTTCATCTGATACTGGACTTTCTGTTCCTACTGTAGCTAAAGTCTGCAAATTACTTAATAATGCTGACTTGATTAAAGCAGGTAGAGGCGCACACGGTGGTTATTACTGTGAAACATCACCATCTGAGATTAATGTTGCTGTAATTGTTGAAGCTATAGACGGACCCATTGCTATAACTGCTTGTATTGAAGAATCAGAAGATCTATGCGACACACAATCAATTTGTTTGCTCAGTGGTAACTGGAATAAAGCTAATAATGCTATTTTGGATGCTTTGAAAAGTGTATCCTTGAGTGATTTGCTTAATCCAGAAGATTTTTTTACTCAAAATAATTCTAATTCGCCTGTTGTGCATACATAACTGGAGATTAGATTGCCAATCCAAGAAGAAACAATTGAAAAAGTTAATTTAGCTACGTCTAAATATAAATATGGATTTTCAACAGATTTAGAAGTTGATAAAGCACCTAAAGGTCTAAACGAAGATATTATAAAATTGATTTCATCGAAAAAAGATGAGCCTGAATGGATGTTGAAATGGCGACTTAAGGCTTTTGAAATATGGAAAAAAATGGAGGAGCCAGACTGGGCAAAAGTAAACTATCCTAAAATTGATTACCAGGACATCTACTATTATTCAGCTCCAAAAAATACTGAAAAATTAAAATCTTTGGACGAAGTTGATCCAGAATTATTGAAAACTTACGAGAAGTTAGGAATACCTTTGAAGGAACAGGAAGTTCTTGCTGGTGTAGCTGTTGATGCTGTTTTTGACTCTGTTTCTGTTGTTACTACATTCAGAAAACAATTAGAGGAGAAAGGGGTAATATTTTGTCCAATAAGTGAAGCCATAAAAAGTCACCCTGATTTAATAAAAAAATATATAGGTTCTGTAGTTCCACAGCATGACAATTATTTTTCAGCACTCAATAGTGCTGTCTTTACTGATGGTTCATTTGTTTTCATTCCAAAAGGTGTTCGTTGTCCAATGGAATTATCGACTTATTTTAGAATTAATGAAAAGAACACCGGACAATTTGAAAGAACATTAATTGTGGCTGACGATGATTCTTATGTCTCTTACCTTGAAGGTTGTACTGCACCTCAGAGAGACGAAAATCAACTTCACGCAGCAGTTGTTGAGCTTGTAGCTTATAGAAATGCTGAGATTAAGTATTCTACAGTTCAGAATTGGTATCCAGGAGATGAAAATGGTAAGGGAGGAATATTTAATTTCGTAACTAAAAGAGGGTCATGTTTAGGAGATGACTCTAAAATAAGTTGGACTCAAGTCGAGACTGGATCTGCAGTAACTTGGAAATATCCTTCTTGTATTTTGCATGGAAAAAATTCTGTTGGTGAATTTTATTCAGTAGCTATTACTAATAATTTTCAACAAGCAGATACAGGAACAAAAATGATACATCTTGGTGAAAATAGTAAATCAACAATTATTTCAAAAGGTATTTCTGCAGGAAAATCTCAAAACACTTACAGAGGTAAAGTTCTTATGCAACCCGGAGCTAAGAATGCACGTAATTACACTCAATGCGATAGTTTATTAATTGGTGATCAATGTGGAGCGCATACTGTTCCTTACATTACATCTAAAAATCCTACTTCAAATATAGAACATGAGGCAACTACAAGCAAAATAAGTGAAGATCAGTTATTTTATTGTTTATCAAGAGGGCTTTCAGAAGAGGAGGCTGTTTCTTTGATTGTTAATGGGTTTTGTAAAGAAGTTATGAAAGAGCTTCCAATGGAGTTTTCAGTTGAAGCACAAAAACTAATCGGCATTAGTCTCGAAGGTAGTGTTGGCTAATATTTAATGAAAGTAAATTTATGAACCTTCTAAATATAGATAATCTTCATGCTTCTATAGGTGAGGAGAAAATTCTTAATGGTTTTTCTTTAAAAATTAATTCTGGGGAAACCCATGCTATTATGGGGCCGAACGGTTCAGGTAAATCAACACTATCATACGTTTTATCAGGAAAAGACGATTATAATGTAGCGCAAGGTAAAATTTTCTTAAAAAATAAAAACATTATTGATCTTAGTGCTGATGAAAGAGCAAAACTAGGTTTGTTTCTAGCTTTTCAATACCCTATTGAATTGCCAGGTGTCACTGGAATGACTTTCCTTCGAACAATAATTAATTCGTCTAGAATAGCAAAAGATTTACCTGAGTTAGAAGGTATTGAATTAGTCAAAATTATAAGAGAAAAAGCAGCTAAATTAGAAATTTCTCAGGATATGCTGAAAAGATTTGTGAATGTTGGATTTTCGGGTGGAGAAAAAAAACGTTTTGAAATATTGCAAATGTCTTTACTTGATCCATCTATTGCAGTCCTTGATGAAACAGATTCTGGACTAGATGTAGATGCTCTAAGAACAGTTGGAAATGGTGTCACAAATTTAAAAAATAAAGATAAGGGAATGTTGGTAATAACTCATTATCAAAGGCTCTTAGATCATATTGTTCCTGATTTTGTTCACATAATGGTTAATGGAAAAATTCTTGAATCAGGTGGTCCCGAATTAGCTAAAGTTGTTGAAAAAGAAGGTTATAAGAGATTTATTGATGCTGATTAATATTAAGCCATCAAAGTCCATTTTAGATTTTTGCTTACCATATAAAAAAAATTTTTCAGATTTAGTATGGCCAAATTCAAAAATTGAAACATGGAAGATGACCCCATTAAATAAGTTCATTAATTATAAAGATGAATTTAAAGTTGAATCATATTATGAAACTAATATTGACAATAAAATAGATATTTTGAAAGAGATTGATTCAAATCATATTCATTTTCTAAAATCTGATTTCTTTAAAAATAATAAAATGACTGATGTAATTTTATCGAATACCTTAAATGCGTTTGAAGTTTTTTTACCAGATAATTTTTCTTCCAATTCTTATGTAAATTTTTCATCGATTGTTAAAAATAATACATGGGCAAGTTCAGTAATTATTATAAAAACTGGAAAAAACGTAAAAGCTAATATAAAATTTGATTATAGTTTAACATCAAACTCACTGTGTACCCCACTGATTTTATTTGATATTGATGATAATTCAAATTTATCATTTGGTCTTAATGTCATAAATAAAGGGAATTTATTAAAAAATTCTAATTTTATTACTTTGATAGAGGGTAATATTAATAAACACTCTAATCTTGATATGGTTGTTACTCAACAAGGTGTAAACATGTCAAGAAGTGATATAAATATTAATTTAAAAAATGACTTTAGTTCTTTTAACTTAACTGGAATATATTTTGGAAGAGAAAAACATCATAAAGATATAACTGCATGCGTTAATCATATTGCTCAAAGTACATCTTCTAATCAAATTGTTAGAGGTATACTTGATGGCAGTTCTGTAGGCGTTTATCAGGGTGGTATAAAAGTAGCTCCTAACGCTCAGAAAACTGATGGAAAGCAAATGAGCAGAGCGCTTCTTTTATCCAAACTAGCTGAGTCGAATTCAAAACCTGAACTTGAAATATTTGCTGATGACGTCACTTGTGCTCATGGAGCTACAATAGGTGAATTAGATAAAGACCAATTCTTTTATTTGTTAAGCCGAGGAATTTCATATGATGAAGCTAGAGATATGCTAATTAAAGCATATTTAAGTGAAATATTAAATGAAGTGCAAAATGAATTTTTATATAATCAATTAGATTATGCTATTAATTTCTGGCTTAATGAATTTAATTCAAAAGTTGCTGCTTAATGACTGAAAATCTGACAAATAAGGTTATTGATTTTAGTAAAATAAGATCTGAATTTCCTATCTTGGAAAAAAAAATTAATAATCATAAAATGGTATATTTAGATAGTGCTGCAAGTGCACAAAAACCTAAAATAGTCATAGAAACTATAGAAAATGCTTATTTGGAAACGTATTCAAATGTTCATAGAGGTCTTCATTGGTTAAGTGAACAGTCTACCTTTAAATATGAGGAAGTTAGAAAAAAAGCAGCAAATTTTTTAGGTGCAAATAATGAAAATGAAATTATTTTTGGTTCTGGTGCAACTCAACTAATTAATTTAATTGCAAACTCTTGGGGTGGAAAGTTTTTAAAGCAGGATGATGAAATAATAATAACTATAGCCGATCATCATGCTAATATTGTTCCTTGGCAGTTAATCTCTCAACAAACCGGTGCAAAAATAAAAGCTATTCCAGTTGATGAAAATGGTGAATTTAATATTAATTCTTTAAAGAGTTTAATTAACAAAAAAACAAAAATTGTTTCGGTTCCACATGTATCTAATGTTTTGGGTACAATATTTCCTATTAAAGAAATTTCTCGATTAGCTCATGAAGCAAATGCAATTTGTGTTGTTGACGGCTGTCAGGGTGCAATTCATCTACCTGTTAATGTAATTGATATAGGTTGTGATTTTTATACTTTTAGTTCTCATAAGCTTTATGGTCCTTCTGGGGTTGGTGTTCTTTGGGGAAGATCATCAATTTTGAATGATATGCCACCATTTATTGGTGGTGGAGATATGATTGATAATGTTGATATTGAAAGTTCTACTTATGCAGATCCACCACATAGGTTTGAAGCTGGCACGCCACCAATCGCAGAAGTAATTGCATTTGGTTCTGCCATCGATTTTGTTCAAGCTATAGGAATGACTAATATTCAAATTCACGAACAAAAAATTTTAAAAGTATTTACCGAAAAACTTGAAGAAGTTAATGGTTTAAAAATAATTGGAAATTCAAAGTCAAAATCTGGTGTAATTTCTTTTGTTTTTGAAGATGCTCATCCTCACGATATAGCCACAATATTAGATCAAAAAGGAATTGCAATAAGGGCTGGGCATCATTGTGCACAACCTTTAATGAAGCATTTTAATATTACTTCTACCGCAAGAGCTTCTATTGGTATTTATACACAAGAACATGAGGTAGATGACCTAATTAATGGTCTTACTACAGTTAAAAAGCTTTTAGGTTAATAAAATGGCTGAAGATCTAAATTTAGATGATTTTATGGAAAGCAGTCTTGTTCCTGGAGAGGATAAGTCATTCAAGGCTGGAATAAAAAATAATAATTGTACTGGTAAAATCGATAAAAATTTAGTTATTGGTGAATTAAAAAAAATCTTTGATCCTGAAATTCCTGTTAGTATTTATGATTTAGGTTTAATTTATAAAATTGACTGTTTGGATAGTTGTGATGTAAAGATAAATATGTCATTAACTGCGCCTGCTTGCCCTGTCGCTGGAGAGCTTCCTAAAGAAGTATGTGAAAAAGTTTCTTCCATTGACAACGTTGGGGAAGTTGAGGTTAAATTAATTTGGGAACCTGCTTGGACAAAAGACATGATGTCAGAAGACGCAAAGTTACTTTTAGATATCAATTAGTATTGAGTTATTATGAAAATAGATAACAACATAATTGCAATTACAGATAAAGCAGCAGAAAGAGTGAAATACCTTATCAAAAAAGGTGATGATAATGTTAAAGGTCTTAGAATTGGGGTCAAATCATCTGGGTGCTCTGGATTTAAGTATTCTGTTGAATATGCAGTTGAAGCAAAGGAATTTGAAGAAACTATTTCCTCTAAAGGTGTTACTATTTTTATAGATCCCGCTGCTGTTATGTTTTTGGTGGGATCAGAAATGGATTGGAATGAAAGTAAATTTTCTTCTGGTTTTGATTTTAAAAATCCTAATGAAACTGCTAGGTGTGGTTGTGGAGAAAGCTTTTCAGTTTCAGCACCATAAATGTTATCAAATAATATATATAAAAGAATTTTTTGGATAAAGTCTAAAGAATTTAAAATTCGATGTGCAGAGTTTTCGTTATTAAAAAATAAATCTTTTAAAGGTGATGTCTTAATCATACCAGGTTTAAGTGAATTTATTGAAAGATATGAAAATATTGCTGAAAGATTAGTAAAAAATAATTACCGAGTTGCAGTTATAGATTTACCAGGGCAGGGACTATCCTCTCGTTTTGGTAATCCAGAGACTGTAATTCATATATCGAAGTTTAAATTATACATATCTTCAATAAACTTAATAATTAATACATTAGGTCTTGGTAAGAATGCTCCTTTAATTTTTTTTGGTCATTCTCTAGGAGGGTTTTTATCCTTATACTATCAAATTGTAACAAAAAACATTAGTAATAATTCTATTTCTCAACCTTCAGTTACAATTGCTATGGCTCCAATGATGGGTTTGCCTTTGTCAAAAAGACTTTCTGTTATTATAATTTATATCAATAAAATTCTTTCAACCTTTAAAATGTCAAACATAGGAATAAGTAGTAACCTTGCATCTATAGCATCTTATCTTGGGATAGCTGGAAGCAATGTTAAATCCAGTGTCTCTAAGTCATCGGACTATTGGAAAAATAAAGCTAATATTAATTATTACGGGCAAAAGGTATCTGAGGACGCTCTAAAAGCTTATAATGAAAATCATAAACTTGAAACTACTGGACCTAGTTGGAATTGGGTATCATGCGCCATACAGGCTTGTAATTATTTTTTTCAAAATATCAGTAAAACAAATATCGATACTCCAACTTTGATTTTAAATGCTGAAGATGAAACTGTTACTGATCCATTTGCTCAGAAAAAACTAATAAGTGTATTGAATAATGTTGAAGAGGTTGTTTTACCCTCGTGCAGGCACGATATAATTCACGAAAAACAAGAGGTAAAAGTTTTATTTTGGTTGTCTATTGATAAATTTTTAAAAAAGAATTTATGTTAAAAATTGTTCTTTCATAATTCTTTCATCTAAACTATGGCCTTTATCATGAAGCATAGTTAAAGTTTTTGTTTTGTCTGCTGATATTTCTATGTTTTTAATGTTTCTGACTTCTATATTATCGGCAGTCGCGCTAACAGGCCTTTTTTTTAAATCTAAAATATCTATATTTATTTTAACATTTTCAGGAAGCAGAGCACCCCGCCATCTTCTGGGTCTAAAAGCGCTAATGGGTGTTAGTGCAAGAATATTTGCATTTAAAGGGATAATTGGGCCATGTGCAGATAAATTATAAGCTGTACTTCCAATAGGTGTTGAAACTAATATACCATCGCAAACTAGTTCATTAAGTCTTTCTTTTTCATCAATTTTAACTTTAAGATGTGCAGCTTGATGAGTTTGCCTTGATAGTGACACTTCATTTACAGCAGTTTCCTCAATATTTACTCCATTTAATTTTTGTGCTTTCATTTTTAAGGGATGCATATCAACTTTATTAGCATTGCTAACTCGTTCAACAAGATTATTTATAGACAATTCATTCATAAGAAAGCCAACATTTCCTTTATTTAGTCCAAAAACAGGTACATTAAACTCAATGCTATATCTAAGTGCTTTCAGTAGCATTCCATCACCGCCTATTGCAATTATTACATCACAATCATTTATATCTGATTGTTTATAATGTTTAATTAAATGATTCAGGGCTTGTTTTGCTTCTGGATTTTCTGAAGAAATAAAATGAAAATGCATATACTAATTTCCAATTAATTTTTTTATAATTTTAATATGTAGTATTGCGTTTATATTAGTCACGGTTAATTATATAGTATGACAAATTTTTTGAATAATAAAAAAAATACTACTAATCCAATAATATTACAACCTAATATAAGTGATAATAAACTCACTAAGAGAGTTTATGGTATTAACGAGATTAATGAAGCTATAAATATTGATGTTGTTACTGAAAAACCACTAACAATCTATTTAAATTCACAAGAAATTGTGACGACTATGACGCTTGGAGATATGCCAAAAGAATTATCGGTAGGTTACCTCCTAAATCAAAATATGATCAATAACAAAGATACTATTGAGAACATAGACCATGATGAAGATCTTGATGTAGTAATTATTAGAACAAAAAGAAAGACTAACTATGAGAAAAAACTTTCTAAAAAAATAAGAACGAGTGGGTGTGCTGTTGGGACCGTTTATGGTGATATGATGGAAACATTTTACGATATAAAACTAAATGATCGTACTAAAATAAAATCAAGCTGGATGAAAAAAATATCTAAAGACATTACTGAAATACCAAGTCTATACCTTAAAGCTGGTGCCATACATGGTTGTGCATTATGCTTGAAAGATCAAGTTTTAGCGTATGTAGAAGATGTTGGAAGGCATAATGCAGTTGATAAAATAGCTGGTTGGATGTTTTTAAATAATATTGAAGGTCAAGATAAAATTTTCTATACTACAGGAAGATTAACTTCAGAAATGATTATTAAAACTGTTCAAATGCAAATTCCAATTTTGCTGTCTCGTTCTGGATTTACTGAAAGTGGAGTCAATCTTGCCAATGAAGCCAATTTATCATTAATTGGAAGAATGAAAGGAAAGAGATTTGTTCTATTGTCAGGAAGTCACAGAGTAATATATGATTAAAAGACAAATACAGGGATTTACTAAATGATTGGATGTGTCCTTTTAGCAGGAGGGAAATCATCAAGGATGAATAGTGTCGACAAAACACTTATAGAAATTTATGGTCTTTCTCTTCTCTCTATTATTTTAAATAAATTAGAACTAGATAAGAAGAGAATTGTTTTAAATACTAATCGTGAACCTGAAATATTCAAACAATATCAATTAAATATCATTAAGGACAGTTTTCCTAATCATCAAGGCCCTCTTGCAGGAATTTTATCTGGTTTAGAATGGTTTGATAATCAAAATATGAATTTTGAGTGGATGGTTAGCATGCCTATAGACACTCCTTTTTTTCCAAAGAATTTAATAAGAAAACTTCATGAGGAAACTATCGAAAATAATAAATTAATTGGTGTTGCGAAATCCAACGGTCGTAATCATCCGGTTTTTTCAATTTGGCATGTATCTCTAAAAAAACCTTTGATTAAAGCGCTGAGTTCTAATATTAGAAAGATTGATTTATTTACAAAAACCTATTTTCCAGTTGAAGTTGAATTTAAATCTAGTGTGGATCAGTTTTTTAATATTAACACACCTGAAGATTTAGAAGTTGCAAAAACTATGTATAAAGAAGGTCATTTATGAGTATAACCAGTAAAGCCTCATCACTTAAAATAGTTAGTGAATTATGTTCATCTTATAAAGATGGAATAGACAGATTTTTGTCTAATATGACAGACGATTTCAATGTAGCAGTAAAATTGATTTTAGAAACAAAAGGTCATGTTGTAGTAAGTGGTATGGGAAAATCTGGCCATGTAGGAAGGAAAATTTCTGCTACACTAGCATCAACGGGTAGCCCAAGTTTTTTCCTTCATCCAGCTGAAGCTATTCATGGTGATCTAGGAATGGTAAAAAAAGAAGATATTTTGATCTTGATATCATATTCAGGTGAAACAGAAGAAATAATCAAACTATTACCATCATTAAAAAAATTAAACGTTAAAATAATATCATTAACAGGAAAAAATAATAGCACGTTGTCAAAATTTGCAATTTCCAATATTGATGTTTCAATTGATAGAGAAGCGTGTCCACTTAATCTTGCGCCCACTACTTCATCAATGCTTACAATGTCTGCTGGAGATGCTTTATCAGTAGCTGTCATGCATGCTAGAGGTTTTGCAGAAGAGGATTTTGCTTTAACACACCCTGGAGGCACTTTAGGTAAGGGTTTAACTCAAGTAGTAGCTGATAATATGATAACAACTAATCTACCTCTAGTTCAGAATAATCAGCCAATTAATGATGCTATAATTGCTATGACTGAAAGTAGATTAGGTTTAGCATTAATTCATAGTGATAATATTCTTTGCGGCATTTTTACTGATGGAGATCTTAGAAGATTGTTTCTTACTAAAAGGGACCTTTCAAAAGATAAGGTTCAAGATGTTATGACTTCAGAACCTCTAACAATTTCAAAGGATACTTTAATGATTGATGCTAAGAAAAAGATGATTGAAGCAAAAATCCAGGCATTGGTTGTTACTGATAGTAAAAAATTTATTCAGGGTATAATACAAATTTATTAAAATGTATTTATCTGATTTTGATTTTCAATTACCTAATGAATTAATTGCACAATATCCCGTAACACCAAGAGATAGTTCAAAAATGCTTGTAATTGATAAAAATCAATATACTGACCATCATTTTTATGATGTCCCTAATTTCTTATCAGAAAAAGATTTAGTAATATGTAATAATACTAAAGTAATCCCCTCAAAATTATACGGAAAGAGAAATACTAAATCTATTCAGGTAACATTGCATAAACTAAATGGTGATGGAACTTGGTCAGCATTTGCTAGGCCTGCAAAAAAACTCATAGTAAATGACAACATTACATTTGGTTCACTGGAAGCAGAGATTATAGAGAAACTTGATGGTGGTGAAATTAAATTATTTTTTAAATGTGAAAAAGATAGTCTTATAAAGAAATTAATCGAATTAGGCAAAATGCCACTACCTCCATATATAAAGAGAAATAATGATTTAGAAGCAGATGATAATAACAACTATCAAACAATTTATGCTGATAAATTAGGTGCTTTTGCTGCACCAACTGCTGGTTTGCACTTCACAAATAAAGTTTTTAATAAATTACTAAGTTTAAAAATAAAAGTAAAATTTGTTACTTTACATGTAGGTGCTGGAACATTTTTACCAGTTAAGACTGAAAATATTAATAATCATAAAATGCACAGTGAATGGGGGGAAGTAACAAGTGACGTTGTTGAAAAAATTTTAGAATGCAAAGAAAATGGTGGAAAGATTTTGACAGTAGGCACAACAACTTTGAGATTAATTGAATCTGCTTTTGATAAAAAAGAAGGCAAAATAAAATCGTTTTCTGGATATACTAATATTTTTATAAAACCAGGGTATAGATTTAATGTACCTGATTTATTGTTGACAAACTTTCATTTACCTAAATCTACATTACTAATGTTAGTTTCAGCTTTTGGCGGGTACGATAATTTAAAATCTGCATATCAATACGCAATTGACAATCAGTATCGATTTTTTTCGTATGGTGATTGTTGTTTAATAAAGAAAAACTATGAAAAATTTTAAGTTCGAAACAATCAAAAATCATAAAAATTCAAGGTTAGGTAAAGTCATTACTGCTCACGGCGAAATAGAAACGCCTGTATTCATGCCAGTTGGAACAGCAGCGACAGTTAAAGCTCTTACTGTTGAAGATATAAAAAAAAGTAATTCCCAAATTATTCTAGCAAATACTTATCACCTCATGTTGAGACCAGGTGAGAAAATAATTGAAAAACTTGGTGGTGTTAGAAATTTTATGAATTGGTCTGGACCTCTCTTAACAGATTCGGGTGGGTTCCAAGTAATGTCTTTAGGAAAACTTAGAACAATAAATGAAGATGGTGTTATTTTTAAATCACAACTTGATGGGAAAAAATTTAACCTCACTCCTGAGAAAAGCATTCAAATACAACATGCCTTAGGTTCAACAATTACGATGTGTTTTGATGAGTGTATTGAATGGCCATCAACATTTGAGGATACAAGAAAATCAATGGAATTATCTATGCGATGGGCAACAAGATCAATTGAGGCTTATCAGGAAAGATCGGGCTATGCAATTTTTGGAATTATTCAAGGTGGTGCTTTCAAAGAGTTAAGGGAAAACTCATCAAAATTTCTACATGATTTAAACTTTCCTGGTTATGCGATTGGTGGTTTGGCTGTGGGCGAAGGAAGAGATGTTATGTTTGAAACTTTAGATTATACTGTCCCTCTTATAGATAAAACTAAACCAAGATATTTGATGGGAGTTGGTAAGCCAGAAGATATTATAGGTGCTGTAAAAAGAGGAATTGATATGTTTGATTGTGTTTTGCCAACAAGATCTGGAAGGAATGGTCAAGGTTTTACTTCAAGAGGGGAAGTAAACATCAAAAATTCAAGACACTCTTCTGATCCTAGACCATTAGATGATAGCTGTGATTGTGAAACATGTATTAATTATAGTAGGGCGTATTTACATCACTTATTTAAAGCTAATGAAATATTAGGTTTAATATTATTATCTAATCATAATATAAACTTTTATCAGAATATGATGAAAGAAATTAGAAATGCTATAAAATTAGATAATTTTGATAATTTTTCAGAGAAGTTTTTATTAAAAAGATCTAATGGTGACTTACAAGAAATTACTTTTTAAATAATGAATGATAAAATTTATATAGATAATTTAGCAAAAGATAATGGTTTCAGTGTTGTTGGAATTACAACTGTCAAAAACTCATATTTTATCCAATCGCAACTAGATGAGTTTATAAAAAATAAATTTCATGGAAGTTTAAAATGGATAAAAGATAAAAAAGATATCAGAAAATCACCTGAAAAGTTATGGCCTGATGCAAAGTCAGCAATAGTATTTGGATTTAACTATGGACCTAAAAATAACCCCTTATCTGAACTAAACAACAAAAATAGTGGCTATGTTGCTGTATATGCAAGACGAAAAGATTATCATGATGTTTTAAAAGGAAGATTAAAACAAATTTCAAGTAAATTAGTTTCAAAATACAAATCAAAAGTGAAAGTATTTGTTGATACAGCTCCATTAATGGAAAAGCCAATTGCACACAAAGCTGGTATCGGTTGGCAAGGAAAACATTCAAATCTTGTTAGCAGAAAATATGGTTCATGGTTGTTACTTGGTGTTATTTTAATTGATAAATATCTTTCAGTAGAAGAGGTTCATAATAATAATTGTGGCTCATGTAGTGAATGTATAAATATTTGTCCAACAAAAGCTATTATTGAACCTTATAAACTAGATGCTCGGAAGTGCATATCTTATCTGACTATTGAATATAAAAAACAAATTCCTCTAAAATATAGAAAACATATTGGAAATAGGATCTTCGGATGTGATGATTGTTTGGCTGTATGCCCCTGGAATAATTTTGCAGTTGAAGTAAATGATGTCAAATTAAATGAAAATTTAAAAATTAACTTAATTCCACTAATTCAATGGTTATCATTAGATGATAAGGAATTTCGTGTTTTAACATCTGGAACAACTATAAAGAGAACAGGCTATATCAGAATGATGAGAAACTGTTTGATTGCTGCAGGAAACTCGTCTAACAGATCGCTTGTTCCAAGTATAAAAAAATTTTTAAATTCTGATAATGAAATTCTTAGGGGAGCATCAATATGGGCCTTAAAGCAGTTAATATCTACAGTAGACTTTGCGAAACTTAAGAATATTTATTGTATTTCTGAAAAAAATTTAAATGTTAAAAAAGAATGGCTAAGAAAAAAATAATTTCTTAGAAATATGTTGATAAAAACTCCTTTTTTATAATACAAATTACCCTGAGAGGAAATTATTATGACTATTCAACAACCGTATGTATTATTTTTAGGCGATGCACCAGATCCCCTTGCTGCAAAAGTTGCTCAAGGCATCAAAGATTGGAGACCTGGACTTTCAGTTGGTCAAATAACCTTGCCTGGTTGCAAAGCTGATATGGGTTTAAAAAACCTTTCTATAAGTGAAGCTGTAAGCATGGGAGCTAAAACCCTTGTAATTGGCGTAGCAAACAGAGGTGGTGTAATCTCTGATAAATGGAAGGATATCTTAAAAGAAGCAATTAAATCTGGGTTAGATATAGCGTCTGGTTTACATAATTTATTGAGAGATGAAAGTGAATTAGTTAATCTTGCTAAAGTTCATAATACAAATCTTATTGATGTCAGAGTTCCAACAGTAGAGTACCCAATTGCTAATGGTATAAAGAGAACTGGTAAGCGTTGTTTAGCTGTTGGAACAGATTGCTCAATTGGAAAAATGTATACAGCCATAGCATTAGAAAAAGAAATGAAAAACAAAGGCTTAAAAGCCACTTTCAGAGCAACAGGTCAAACTGGCATCTTAATCACTGGTGATGGTGTTCCACTTGATGCTGTTATTGCTGACTTTATGGCTGGTTCTATTGAGCATCTTACTCCTGATAATGATAGAGATCACTGGGATATAATAGAAGGTCAAGGAAGTTTATACCACCCATCGTACTCAGGAGTTACAATGGCTTTAGTTCATGGAGGCCAACCTGATGCGTTAATTTTATGTCATGAACCCACAAGAACACATATGCGTGGACTGCCTGGTTACTCATTACCAAGTCTAAAAGAGCTAAATGATACGGCTGTTAAAATGGCAAAAGTAGTAAATAAGAATGTCAAAGTTATTGGAATTTCTATTAA
>Ga0115011_10001569_pt1 | contig 16427 bp, 14 predicted proteins | sample TroAtlMetagenome_2_FD_88705 | JGI IMG/M metagenome (GOLD analysis project Ga0115011, IMG submission 88705) | Marine eukaryotic phytoplankton communities from Atlantic Ocean - Tropical Atlantic ANT8 Metagenome | ecosystem: Environmental > Aquatic > Marine > Oceanic | place: Tropical Atlantic...
CGCCTGAACCAGACGACTGGCATTTCCCCCGAGCGGTTGCCCCTCAACACCGGCTATGTGAAGCGCGGTTTGCGATTGCCCAAGCGCCAAGCCTGCAATCGATAAAATCAGGATGGTGACTTTCTTTTTTATCATTTGGATGGCGAAGCTGGGGGCATTTATCGTCAAGTGTGTTTCGGGCAATCAGGAACCTCAATCAATCAATAATGAAGGAAGCCAGAGTACAAGTGACGGAAATAAAACGATCAAAGCCAATGTCAAAACATTCGCGGCAAGAAACGGAAGCGCACCACGAAAGATGGTACCAATACCAAGACCGGAAATAACAGAACAGACGTTAAGACAGTTTCCGACTGGCGGCGTACAGGCACCAACCGCAAGCCCCACCACAAGCACCACGCCGAATAATATGGGTGAACCCCCAGCGGCAATTACCATCGGCAGGAAAATCGGCGTCAGCAAAAGAATCGCAGGACTCACATCAATAAACGTTCCCGCCAAAAGGATGATCCCGATCATTAGCATCATCAACCAAAACAAAGACAGGTCAAACCCCTTGACCATCTCGGCCAATCCATCTGGTAGGCGTTCGTAAGCAAGAATCCAGATGAACAATTTTGAGAAGGCAATGATAATCATGATCTTGGCGCTGGTCAGAATAGACTGGCGCAATGCCTTGATAAATTCTGCACGGGTCAATCGACGCGTTAAAAAGCAGCCTATGACGATGGCATAGAAGACACCGAGGCCCGCGGACTCTGTTGCTGTGGCTACCCCAAAGACAACGGCTCCAACCACGAATACCGGCAGGAGGAGAATGTAAGCAGACCGGCCGGTTTCAACTAAAAGTTTTCGCAATTTGAATTCCGTACCCTCTTTTGGATAATTTTTTCTGGCTGATATCCACAAAGTAAACACAACCTGAAATACACCAACCATCAGGCCGGGAATCACCCCGCCCATAAATAGTTTACCCACCGACTCCTGCGCTGTTACCGCAAACAGGACCATTGGGATACTGGGTGGTATGATCATGCCCATGGTGGAGGAGGCAACGGTCAGACCCGCAGCAAAATCCTCCGGGTAACCGCGGCGCTTCATCTCCGGAATCAGAATGGAACCAATTGAGGCGGTGTCCGATGCCGATGATCCGGAAATCCCACCAAACAACATGCTTGAGGACACATTAACCAACCCGAGCCCGCCTCGAAAACGCCCGACCAGAAGCATGCAGTAATCAATCAACCGCCGGGTGATGCCGCTGGCGTTCATCAATTGACCCATAAAAATGAACAGCGGCAGGGCTATCAGCGCATAAGAATCCATTCCTGCCATCAACCGCTGGGGCATAACCACCATTAGACCAGGTTCATGCACCACGAAGTAGCACAAGGCGGACAACCCGAGCGAATAGGCGATGGGGACGCCCAGAAAGAGGAAGACCAAAAGGCTTAGAAGCAAGATTGTCATGGCGAACGATCTTGATACCGTGTATGAGAACTCACCTGTAACTCTGCGGGATCGCCGGTTTTTGTTTCCTCCAAACCCACGATTGCGGTTGTGATGCAGTACAAGACGGCAAGCCCGCAACCAAGCGGTATGCAGATCTGAACCACCGCACGCATCGCTCCAAGGGTTGGCATTAGATTGTCCCCAGTTTGGGAAATCCAAGGGACACTAAACCAAGCAATGGCGAAGTTGATAAGCCCTACAAGAGCCAGTTGCAGCTTTGCCAAGTGCTTGGCCAAGCGCTGCGGCAGTTTTTCTATCAGTATATTGATAGCAATGTGACCACGCTGCCCCACAGCTATTGCCGCTCCAATCGCAGTTGTGTAAACAAAGAGGATAGTAATGATTTCATTAGCACCGGTAATTGAGGAATTGAACAAATACCGCAATCCAACCAGCAGAATTACCATGCTAAAAAAAGAAAGGAAACTAAGACAAACCAGCACCTCGAGAAAATAGGTCAACCTGCTGTGAAATACTTTCATGGCTTAATGATCTTGCCTGCCGCCACTTCTCCGGCCTTTTGTATTTCACCTAAGGTTAAAATGCCTTTATTCACGAAATATTGATACACTGGTTTTACAGCATTCCGGAAAGGCGCAAGATCATCACCTGTCACATGGTTCACTTCGAGTTTGTTGGAAATTTCCTGAATATACTCCGCCTCTTTTTCCCGGTTGATCCGGTCACTGAATCTCATCGTTTCTCGACTCACCCCATCAAAAATATCCTTCAAATCACGCGGCAGAGATTCATACCACTCAAGGTTCACCATCAATGGGTCGGGACCCGTGGCATAGTTGGTGATGGTCAAGTATTTGGAAACTTCATGAATCTTGAAATCCCAGATGTTTGAAGGTGCATTATCCTGTCCATCCACCACACCGGTCTGCAACGCCTGATAAACCTCCACATAGGGCAACTCCTGGGGGGATGCGCCGAAAGCCTTTGACGTTTGAACGTACACCTCCTGACTGGGAACGCGCATCTTTAGTCCCTTGAGGTCATCAGGGTGCCGGATCGGTCTCGTTTTATTTGTATGGGCTCTAAACCCCTGTGAAATACCGGTGGCAGGCACATGGAACCCTCTTTCCCTCGCACCTTCATTTATTTCCCGCGTGAAATCGCTTTGAAGCAATCGTTGTGCCTGATCCCAGTCACCAACAAGAAACGGCAGGGTAAACAAAATGAATTTGGGGTTGGCATCGGCAAAAAAACCACCTCTGGTTCCTTGCAGAACTCCCGTTAGCACAAAGTCCATCAACTCGCGCTCGTTACCAAGCACTCCTCCAAAAAATAAATCGACCTTGACCCGACCATTGGTCCGCTCCTCTAGTTGCTGCTTGAAAAATACCATGGATTGACTCCGGAGAGCATCCTTCGGCTGTTCATTTGAATAACGAAAAACGAATTCCGCTGATTCTTGCTTGCCGCAAGAAATAACCATCGACACCAAAGAAAAACCCAGAATCCCTTTATACAGCAGAAGGGGTAAAGCGGCTCGCCTGGTCTTTAACAACCACCTCACCAGTCGAAGAGTTCCTTGAACTTGGGTAATGACGCCCTGTAGCCATCTTCAAATGAACCGTCCTCAGGCCGGTAAACACTCTCAAGTGATATAAAACCGCTATCGCCGTTCCTCTTCATGTCATCCGCCAAAGGCGAAAGATATGGAGCCATATCCCCACTGCCCAACTCACAGAACTCAACATGAGCCCGGGGCATATTGACCCGTGCATCCTTAATATGAAGGTGCCCAATATAGCCATCCTTAAGAGCCTCCCAGCCGTCGGGATATGTTGGCTCGTTTGCGTATAAGCTGTTAGCGGGATCCCATAAAATCCGGAGGTGCTTGCTCCCCATATCATCTATTAATTTTCGCCCCAGCCAGGCAGAAGGCACCATGGCATTATTACCTGTCTCCAGCACCAGTTGAATGTTCTTTTCCTCAGCCAACTGAATCGGCGCCTCCAGCAATTTCAACAGCTTATCCCATGCGCCTGTGCTGGTGACCCAATAATCCGCCCCACTTGAGCCGAAAAGAATCATCTCACGCCTGAAACTCATAATTCTTACCAGACTTGCATCCAATTCATGTGCCATCTCAATGCAGCGCCGCAAACCATCCATGTGGCGGTTGTAGTTAGCATCCCCAACCTCCGTACCACCAACCAGCATGCCGGCAAAGTTGTGTCGAGAAATACAGGACACCTTTACATTGTGCGCTTTGATGAGTGACTGAACCTTCGAAACTTCCGCATCATTTAAATCCCCAACTTCCTTCTCCCACAGATATTGTAACTCAGCATATTCAAGGCCGGTTTCATTCATTACAGACAAGGCGTGTTCAAATTCCCTGCTGATTCCATCAGTGATGACTCCTAATTTTGGCATAGTTCAATTAAATTTTTGATTACGATTCACCATTTGACCTCCGTATCGGCAATCTGCTCCAGCAACCGTACAATCGACCAGTTATCCTCATCCGGGAACAGTGATATGCCGGACTGAAACAGCTCATATGCGGCAGCCGTTGTGAACATGGCCACACCATTTTGCTTCGCTAGATCCATACTGATTCCCAAATCCTTGTACATAGTTGCAATCTGACTTCCCGTCCCCTTAAAAGCTCTATCCATGATGAGTTTTGAGCAGTTCTTGAGAAGCGGACTCCCAACGCCACTGGCACCGAAGACTTCATGCATTACTTCGCCACGAACCCCCGCTTTTGAGCCCAGCACAAGCGACTCGAAAATCGCCGTGAAAGTCGCGCCAATCAGCGCCTGCAAGGCCGCCTTGACCGTCTGGCCCATGCCGATTTCCTCCCCCACATGAATAATCTTTTCTCCCACTCCCTTTAGGACATCTTGATACTCATCAAACGTTTCTTTGGTCGATGCAGCCATCATCGTCAGCGTCCCGTTTTCAGCGCCGGACTTCCCGCCACTTACCGGTGTGTCGATCATTTGAATCGCCCCCTTGAGAACAGGCACAGCAACTTCACGCGCATCCGACGGAGCAATTGTTGAGGACAGGATGATTACCGAGCCTGGGCGCATTGATTTTAAAAGCCCATTATCCCCAAGGATTATTTCGGCAACCTGCTTACCGGTCATGACCATCACAAAAACAACATCCGAGTTTTGACCCAACTCACAAACAGAACCCGACCCAAGACCTCCTTCACTTTTAAGGAGATCGAGTCGTTCCTGACGCAGATCGAAGCCGGTTACATCAAATCCCGACTTAATTAAATTACATGCCATGGGCAACCCCATGTCGCCAAGCCCAATAAATCCGATTCTTTTCACGTGCGGGGGTTCTGGCACTAAAAAGAGGGGAACACAATGTAAGATTCCAAAAACAGGCAATAAGTTCAGTCACGAAATTTAAAACCTTCCTTAAAAAAACTAATCGGCGTTGGATTGCCGAACTCTTTCTTGCCAGAATTTGCGAGCGCTTTCGTGGGAGCGAAGCACTTCCGCTTGTTGCGATTTATCAGTGATGTTGGCCTTCACCCGCTCGATTCTTTCGTTCACCCAATCAAGGAAGAACCGGGATGATGACTTGCTGATCCGCCGCTTCTCTTGACCAAACTCGGTATAAAACGGCGCGGTAGAGGCGAAGCGGAAGGTCTTGGGGTTTTCGGCGATTCCACGGATTAAAAACCAACCACTCTCATTAACCGTCAGCGTCAACGAATGGGCTTGGTTGCGGTCGCCGTTGCAAGGGATGGTCTGCATCACTTTGCCGTTTTGAATCACCTCCAACTTCCTCAAGCGGTCGAGCGTGGTGAGTTGCAGGTCCAGTTTCAGGGCAAGCGGTTCGCCGCCGTCTGCAGTGAAAACGGCGCCGGGCAGTCTGTCGTTGGCACGCACCCGCAGCAACGGGCCGTTGGTCACGAAACAGTTCCCCTTGGCCAAGCCGTCCCACCAAACCGTTTCGCTGAACTCGCCTTCGAGATGCACGTACACGCGGTTGTAACCAAGCGGATTTCCCAGCACACCCGACGCACTGCCGGCCGAGGGGGGAATCCGAATGCCGGTGTTCAAAATGTGATAGTAGATTTCCTGCGTCCAATAGCCGTTACCTAGGGGTGAAGGCAATCGCTGAATGTCTCGTTCCCTACCCCAGGCCTCGTTCGTAAGCATTTGACTGCGCCACATGTGATTGTTCGCAACGCCGATCGAATGCATCTTGCCGCTAGCCAACCACACCGGCACGTCCCACCAAAATGGTTTCTCGATGTCGATCCAGACACCGGGGGTTTGCTTTCGGGCTTGCTCGACGTACACCATCGGTGACGGCGTTTCCCGGGTTGACTTGGTGATGTCGATCGGATCTTGCATCCGGTAAAACAAAAGCGCGCCGCCTTCGCGCTCGTCCTCGCCCGCTTGTGAGTGCGTGTTTTGCTCCCAATGGTTGCGGCGGTTCCACCAAGTGATGACCGGCGCAAAATCCAAATCCTCTGCCTGCATCAACAGGTCGATTTGCGACAGTGACCGGTGAATGTGCAAATCTGCCGAGTACCAGCCTTCACCGCGAAGATTGACAATTCGTTTCAGGGTCAACCGCACCAACTTCGGCGACTCATCGTTAACGGCGACTTCACCCTTGAGCCGTTCGTACTCGGGGCCGCGCTCGATCTCATAGCGATAGCGGTCAACCGGCAACTCAAGCTTGGCCTCTCCCGGGCATACGAAGTGATCGCGCCAAAACGGCAGGCCAGCAGCCCGTTGCGGTTTGCCATCGGGATCAAACAGATGGATCCGACACGGCAACGATTGGCCGTCTTCATTTTGAATATCAAAGCTCAGCCAAGCGGCATGGGCATCGAGGGATACCACCACGTAGAGCAATCCAAGCACGTAGAATTGTCTCATTCGTTCCCAGGCCATTTTCCTGATGAGTGAGAGTGAAAACTGACACGCGCGATACCGTCCGTTTTTGTTTAAAGCCTCGGCACCGCACCGTCGCCAGTTGGCGTGCCCTTAAGCAGCCACGCCAGATTGAACTTGGCCACGGTGGAGCCACCTTTCGGGCCGCCCTCAAAGTGGAGGTAAACCCATCCTTCAGTATCGGTGCCCGGACGGCCGGAGGTCATCGAGGAGTACCCGCTTGGGCCGTCAAAAACCAGGCGCTTTACCGGCCATGTTTTGCCGGCATCGAAACTCGCCCAAACAGTAATCTTTTCGCGCTTTGCATTCGATGTGTCGAGGTTGCTGAAGACCAAAATGTCGCGCCCCTTGACAGCCAAGCGAGTCAGACCACCCATGCAGCCGTACGATCGATGCTGATGCCCGTCCGGCAACGCCTCGACGATGTGCCAGTCGCCCCAAGTTTGGCCACCGTCTTTGCTGTACGCGCCGCGGCGGCGGGTGTTGTTCGGACGCTTGTCCCAGTGAATGCGAGAGTTGTAGTAGATCGTTCCATCGGAGAGCTCGGCGACACAGGCCTCGCCGGTACCATTTTCAGGGAAAGGCTCACTTGTATCCCATGTCTTTCCGCCGTCGTCACTGTAAATGGCGTTGGTGAAATGGTTCGGCCACTCCTCGCGGCGATTGCCCGCACCGTAGTGCCGTGCCGGACGAACCAATCGGCCAGCGTACTTGCCGTGACGTAGCGTGATGCCATGGTCGTTCATGTGCATCGACGGCATACGCCCATTGCTATCGGGATGAATCACCGCTTCTTCTTCCTGCCAAGTCTTACCGCTGTCTTTGCTACGATAAACCGTCAAGGGTGCAGGTGGGTGTCCCTCCTCAATAAACGCAAATATGTCTCCATTGTTTTCATCAACGGTCACGCCGCCGCCCTGAAAACCTGGCTTGGCGATAGTGATCACAGGCCCCCATGTATTACCGCCGTCGCCGCTGCGACGGGCGATAACGCCGTCGGATCCCCAAGTGGCGACCAGCGCGCCATCCATCGCGACGACGATGTTAGGGAAACGTTGGTTTTTGAAAACCTGCTGAAGCTCGATCGAAGGCTCACCCAGGAAAGGCTTGAGTTTGGCTTCGCTGGAACTCCTGACAAACGGCAACGAACTACAGGCAGAAAGGCAAACGGCTGCCGCTACAAGAATGGTATGACAAAATAATTTTCTCATGCAGAAGACGAAAGACTCAAGCGAAACAATTTTGAATGCGATAAAAAAGAGACAGAAATTTGGACATATTTTTTGTAAAAACACATGAAATCCCTTTTTATTTCCCCCTTCGACTCGCGCATTCTAATTCGTTTTTCGACAATCTTGCCCCACTTGGCCAAGCCGCGTTCATTTTGCCTGCTCTGCGGCGATCCAGTTGTTGATGCGTTGGTCGAGGATGCTCAACGGCAAGGCGCCGTTCCAGACGATTTCGTCGTGGAAAGATCGGAGGTCGAACTTCTCGCCGAGATTCTCTGTCGCTCGGGCGCGGAGTTCCTTTAGTTTAAGTTCGCCAAGCTTGTAGGCCAGCGCTTGGCCAGGCCAGACGATATAGCGGTCGACCTCGACGGTGATGTCGTGATCTGCCTTGCCGGCGTTTGCCTTGAAAAAATCGATCGCCCGCTGCCGGGACCATCCCTTGGCGTGAATACCGGTATCAACGACCAAGCGGATGGCCCGCCACATTTCGTAGGTCAACTGGCCGAACTTGGAATACGGGTCTGTGTAAAAGCCCATCTCCTCGCCGAGACTCTCGGAATACAAGCCCCAGCCTTCGACGTAGCCTGTATAGCGGCCGTACTTGCGGAACTCCGGCAAGCCCACGATCTCGTCGGCGATGGCCAGTTGTAAATGATGCCCCGGCACAGCCTCGTGCAGCGCAAGCGCCTCCATCTCCCACTTGGGACGAGACATCAGGTCATAAGTGTTGGCAAAGAAAAAACCGGATCGGCCGGCATCGTTCGATCCGGGTTGATAATAGGCAGTTGTGACAGACTTCTCGATATACGATGGAACAGGAATTACGCCGTAAGGCTGGCGTGGCAATTTGCGAAACAGCTTGGTCAACTCGGGGTCGGCCCGCTTGCAGATATCTCGATAACCGGCGAGCAGCTCGTCGGCTGTATCGTAGTAAAACCGCGGATCAGTCCGAAGGAACTCGAAGAACGCGTGCAAGTCACCCTCGAAGCCAACCTGTTTGCGAACCGCCTCCATCTCGCTTCGGATACGCTTCACTTCGCGCAGACCGATGTTGTGAATTTCCTCCGGGCTGAGCGTGGTGGTGGTGTAATGTTTAATTTGGTAATCATACCACGCTCGGCCGTCGGGCAACGCGCTGCGGCCAACAGTCGTGCGGCAATTCGGCACATACTCGTTAAGCAGAAACGCATGCAGTCGCTTAAACGCCGGGCGGACCTCGTCGGAATAAATTACCTTCGCCGCCTCGGTCAGGCGCGTCTGCTCCGCCGCTGGAATGGTGTTTGGAAACTTTTTGAACTTGGAAAGCATCGGCGAAGTCATGGGGCCGATGTGCACCTGCCCTGATACTTGATCTGAAACGTTTCGCAGCGGCACTTTCGGCGGCACTATCCCGCGCCTCAGTCCTTCCCGAAGCAGTGAGATGGTTTGATCGACCAGTGCCGGAATGCCGCCCAAGCGCGCTAAAATATCCTCGTAATCCTTTGTCCTGACACCCGGCATCATGGCGATCATCGACGGCACATCACGCGGCAGACCGTCCATCTGGTTGAGCACGAGGAACTCGGCCGGAAACTGCTGACGCTCGACATCCATCTCGGCGTTGCGGCGAAACAGATCGTAATTCAACTGGTCGGCTTCACTTAGCTCGGCCCGATCAACTGAAAGAATGGTATTAAGCGTCAACCGGGCATCTTCCTTGCCCACAGCAAGGGCCTCCATGGACAAGTCGCTCCAGCGATCATTCTGCCCCGGATACCCGCGCCATGTTGCCGATTCCGGCGAGGCGATCATCCGGTACTCCCAGTTTGCGTCAAAAAGCTTCCAGAGTCGTTCAGCGCTGTTCGATTGGCCCTTGGCCGCGATAATATCGGCACATTGTTTGCGGTAGCGTTCGCTGTTATTGTCCGCATTGCCAAGCTGAATCGCGGTTGTCAACAGAACGATGAGTGTGATGGCACGAATCATTACGTCACAATTTTACCATTTTCCCAAGCGCAGGGGAACCAATTTAGCGATGGCAAAGCTTTGTTAAGGGCATCAAGAGGCTTCATATCCGTCACCGAATTTCCCGTTAATGCCGCGCCAAGGTACCCTTCGCTTCAACAGTTGCGGCATGATCCGCTATAACCTCTTCGTGAACCAAAGGGTATGGGAATTGCTCCGGATAACTTAATGAGATATTCCGCGCCTTGTGATTACAACTATGTAGTAATGGATTATCGCCAAAGCATTCCTAATGGAAAATAATTCTCTCAAAAACCGGCCGTACACGGATTTTTTTGCCTTATACAAATAGGCTACCTCGCCCTCGACGGCTCCACTTGACGGCTGAGCTCGACCGAGAACTTCATTTGGAAACCGAGAACGAATTCGTGTTTATATCGCCTTCAGCAGAACCGCAATTTTACTGATTCTCTGCAATTCTCCGCTCCACCAGGAATGCAGTCGTAATATTATACTCGTTACGAAACATTCAAGTCGTTACCTAAGCATGTCGAGAATAGCGAAAAAACTGGCAATCCGCAGACTTGCGGCGCATTTTCCTGCAGGCAGTGAGTTTGATTGAGCGACAGATTGGTGTGACTTACCGGCATCAGGTGCGGTTCACACAAAAGGTGTTTGCCCCGGACAACTTCACGCTGCGCGACATAATTGCCGACGGTCAAATTGACCGAACTCAAAAAGTTCTAATGGTCATGGACGAGGCGCTATGTCGCGCCCAGCCCAACTTGGTCAATCTTGTTTTGGCGTACTTCAAGCGACACAACGACTGCTTGAGACTCGTCTGCGACCCCATGCAATTCGAGGGCGGTGAGCGCACGAAGAACTCCTATTTTCACGTCTCTGAAATCCATTCTAAAGTCGAGATGCACCACATCGACCGGCACAGTTACGTCATCGCAGTCGGTGGCGGCGCGCTGCTCGATATGGCCGGCTTGGCTTCCTCCACTGCTCATCGCGGCGTTCGGCATATTCGGATTCCATCGACTACCCTCAGCCAAGCTGACTCCGGTGTCGGCGTAAAAAACGGGATCAACGCTTTCGGAAAAAAGAATTTTATAGGAGCTTTCGCCCCGCCATTCGCGGTAATTAACGACTTCGAACTCCTCTCGTCGCTCAGCGACCGGGACAAGCGTAATGGATACATCGAGGCGGTGAAGGTGGCGCTCATTCGAGACCACGAATTTTACGACTGGATCGAGGCAAAAGCCGTGGCGCTAGCGGCCTTCTCGCCGGAGCCGATGCGGCATCTAATCTACCGCTCCGCCGAGTTGCACATCAACCACATCGCCACCTCGGGCGACCCTTTCGAGTTCGGCTCGGCTCGCCCTCTCGACTTTGGACACTGGGCAGCGCACAAGCTGGAGCAACTCTCAGAGTACCGAATCCGGCACGGCGAAGCCGTTGCGATCGGCATTGCCCTGGACGTGGTTTACGCCCGCCGGACAGGCCACATCACCGCAGGGACAGTCGACCGGATACTGACTCTTATCGAGTCGCTTGGGTTCGAGTTGTTCGCCAACGAGCTGCTGCACGAGGATGAGTCGGGCGCACTACAAGTAATCACCGGGCTCGAGGAGTTCCGCGAGCATCTCGGTGGCGATCTAACCATCACGCTGCTCCGCGAACTTGGCCAAGGGTTCGAGGTACACGATATGAATCTCCCGCTGGTCATCGAGTCAATCTACGAACTGCGCGGCCGCCAGGCTGACCGCGAACAATCGGTCATCCCCGCCCGGGCCTGACTCTCTTCGCCGTGAAACGCACCGCCGTTCTCAACGTCGTCGGGCTGACTCAACGGCATATCGGCCTGGACACCCCCGCGATCACCCAATTCCTCTCGCTTGGCCAAGGGGCACTTATCGACCCGGCGTTCCCGGCAGTGACCTGCACCGCCCAGTCCAATTACCTCACCGGTGAACGCCCAAGCGACCACGGCATCGTCGGCAACGGCTGGTACAACCACGAACTGGCCGAAGTCACGTTCTGGAAGCAACCGAACCAAACCGTGCAGTCACCCAAGCTGTGGCACGACCTCCGCCTGGCCAACGACAAGTTCACCTGTGCAACGATGTTTTGGTGGTTCAACATGTACGCCGACGTCGAATGGTCCGCGACGCCGCGTCCAATGTACCCCGCGGATGGAAGCAAACACTTTGACATTTACACTTGGCCACACGAACTGCGGCCGGCTCTAAAGGCGGAGTTTGGCGAATTTCCCTTTCCCGCTTTCTGGGGACCAATGGCCGGACAACAGTCGCTCGGCGGCAAACCTGAGGCAGTCAGTGAGTGGATCGCCAACGCAGCCAAGTGGATCGAGCAACAGCAGCAACCAACGCTGAATCTTGTTTACCTGCCGCACCTCGACTACAACCTCCAGCGACTTGGCCCGGGGCACCCGGAGATTGCAAACGACCTGCAACGCATCGACCGGATTGTCGGTGGGTTGATTGATTTTTTTGAAGCGCGCGGCGTCCAGGTTGTTTTGCTTTCTGAGTATGGCATCACACCAGTAGAGAGGCCGGTTCATCTCAACCGGCTTTTCCGTGAGCGCGGCTGGCTCACCATCAAGGAGGAGCTTGGCCTCGATCGGCTCGACTGCGGAAACAGCCGGGCGTTCGCCGTAGCGGACCACCAAGTGGCTCACGTTTACCTCAACGACAAATCGATCGAACGTGATGTGCGCAGCTTGCTTGAGGGCACCGACGGCGTGGCGAAGGTCTGGGGCCAAGCGGAAAAACAGGCCAACGGCATTGACCATTCACGGGCGGGAGATCTCGTCGTCACCGCTGCCGGGAATGCGTGGTTCACTTACTACTACTGGCTGGATGACGCGATGGCGCCGGACTTCGCTCGATGCGTGGACATCCACCGCAAACCGGGCTACGACCCAGTTGAGTTGTTCAAGGATCCGGCACGCGGCTCGACGCCACGGGTGATGCTCCAGTTGCTGAAAAAGAAACTGGGCTTCCGAATGCTGATGGACGTCGTCCCGCTGGACGCCTCGCTGGTCAAGGGCTCACACGGCTGCCGGCCAAGCGACAAAGCGGACTGGCCTGTCCTGATTTCGAAGTCACCCCAACTTGCAGCCGATAAAACCCTCGACTCTACGGACGTGTACGGCGTTCTTCTCTCGCACGTCGCGGGTAATTGAAGCTGCGCTTGGCCAAGCGCTGAGGGGATATCAAGTCTCGAACGAGTTGCCACAACCGCACGATTGGGTAGCGTTCGGATTTTTTATCTTGAAGCCGGCGTCGTTGAGGCCGTCGTGATAGTCCACGACCGCCCCGCGTAGATAATTGGCGCTGAAATTATCGACGAGCACGGTCTCGCCGAAAAACTCCAGTGCAAGATCCTCATCACGTTTTTCGTCGAATACCATGCCGTATTGCATGCCGCTGCAACCGCCCTCCTCGACGAATAGTCTCAGCGTTTTAGTGCAATTTTCGGGTTCCTTCGACCGGACGATACCCACCTGTTTGGCGGCGCCCTCGGTCACGGTTAGCAGTGATTCAGATTCCGTTTCATCGCTCATCTCAACTCGCCTCTGAATCTACAACCTGTTTCCTACAGCGTCAACTTACGTAAGCCTGTTTTACTCAATTCTTGAATTCTTCGATTGCCCAAGCCAATCTTCCTCAGTTGACAACGATATGAGCGAAACCAGACAACTTCTAAAATCATTCACAGCCGACTCGCTGCCCGTCAGGGTTTATGCGTCCGAGGCGGACATGGCAGCCGACGTGGCTCAGACCGTCCACGATTACCTCGTGGAAACTATCGCCAGCCAGGGTGAAGTCGCGGCAATACTCGCCACTGGCAACTCGCAGATTCAGTTTTTGAAAACCCTCGTAGAGTTGGGAGGCATCGACTGGAGCAAAATGACACTGTTTCACATGGATGAGTACCTCGGCGTCGATGAGAATCATTCGGCCTGTTTCCGGCGCTACATGCGCGAGCGAGTAGAGAGCCAAGTGAACCCTAAGGTATTCCACTATCTTGGGGGCGATGCCCCGGAACCGATTGCCGAATGCGAGCGCTACGAGGCTCTACTCAAGGCTCAACCGATCGATCTCTGCTGCATGGGAGTCGGAGAGAATGGGCACATCGCATTCAACGATCCGCCGGTGGCTGATTTCGAAGACAAGCGCCTGGTCAAAATCGTGGAACTAGACGTCGCCTGCCGGATGCAACAGGTCAACGAAGGGCATTTCCCCGACCTTGAAGCCGTGCCGAAATACGCGCTGACGCTAACAGTGCCTGCACTATGCTCGGCGAAAAAGGTGGTTTGCGTGGCACCTGAGTCACGCAAGGCTAAAGCCGTTCAAGCGATGCTGGAAAGCCCTGTTAGCACCAATTGCCCGGCGTCATTTCTGCGGACGCAAAGCCAAGCCACGTTGTTCGTGGACGCCGATTCAACCAGTTTACTTGGAAAATTTTAGAGGCGAAATAACTTATCCGCCCGGAGGTAAAGGGAGTGGCGGAGGAATGGGCCCACCCGGCACAGGGGGCATCGGGGGGCGGTCGCCCCGAACGGCATCAGCCGGAGGAGCGTCTTCGAGTTGCTTCTGAAATGGCAAAGGGGGCATGGGAACCCCCTTGCTTTCCGCCAAATCTTTTTGCTGCATCATTTCCAAGGCCTGAACTGTTGGATCACCACCTTCCATGGACGGCGGTGTCGGATAAGTGCGCCGCGCACGAGTCGGAACAGCGCGAGTTGTTCTTGAACCACTCAAGGGAGAGCCAGAACCCGATCGACTGGATGAAGTTCTTGAAGGGCTACCGCCGGATCGGGAACTGGTGGTACCCGAACTCCTGCCGGTGGTCGGCCGCGAACTGCTGGTTGAGCGAGATGACGTCTTCGATGAGGAGGAACGAGATTTCGACGATTTCGAAGGTGCCCTGGCCACAGCGGTCTTGTAGGTGTGCTCGTTGTTTTTCAAGCTTAGCTCCAATGGGTTCCCATCCTTGATTAAGCTGACCGTGCCCGCCTCGGCGTCAATGGAGGTAATCTCAATGGCTCCCTGCTTGTCACCCACGGGTATCTGTAAATATTTGGTTTCAGGCGGCTTGGCACTTGAATCGATTAGCGCGAGGCACGCCTTTTCCACCCCCTTCAACCGATAAATGCCGGTGAACTTGAGATCGAGATTTTTGGGAGGCTCAGGCGGAGGGCTGGCCTTCACGGGAGGGGGCGTATCCGTTAGATCGAAGGCATTACGCTCAATGATACTAAAATAGGGGTTTGGCTGTGTCTTCACATCCTGCACAGCAAAAACCCCTTCATGTAGCAGGGAAAACAACCCAAGCACAGTGCATGCTCTTAAAATAAATCCTGCCTTTTTCGGCATCACAGTATGGTCAAACACCATGAAGCTCAGTTGGTTGCGCCTCGCCGGTTCTTTTAATACGTGGCTTGGGCTCCTTTTACAGTGCGCTTCCGCATCCAAGGCATCATGGAGCGCAGGCGAGTTCCCACCTTCTCGATGTTGTGCTTTTCGCCAGCCTTGAGTAGCTTATTGTACTGCTTGTAGCCTCCCTTGTATTCGCGCACCCACGCCTTCGCAAACTTGCCGCTCTGGATGTCCTTGAGAGCCTCTTTCATGCGCTTCTTCACACTGCCGTCGATGATTTTAGGGCCAATTTTGACATCGCCCCACTTGGCCGTCTCGGAGATCGAGAAACGCATTCCGCTGATCCCGGCCTCATTGATTAGGTCGACAATCAGTTTCAACTCGTGAAGGCACTCAAAGTAGGCCATCTCCGGTTGGTAACCGGCCTCGACCAGCACCTCGTAACCGGCCTGAATCAGTGAGCATGCGCCGCCACAAAGCACGGTTTGTTCGCCGAACAAGTCGGTCTCAGTCTCCTCCTTGAAGGTAGTCTGGATCACGCCGGCGCGAGTGCCGCCAATGCCCTTGGCCCAGGCAAGGGCAATCTTCTTGGCCTGTCGGTCAGCGTTCTGATAAACAGCAATGAGACTTGGTACACCCTTGCCCTCCACGTACTGGCGACGGACTATGTGGCCGGGACCCTTGGGTGCCACGAGGATTACATTGACGTCTTTCGGCGGAGTGACCGTCTTGAAGTGGATGGCGAAGCCGTGTGAAAACAACAGCGTCTTGCCCTTGGCCAAGTTTGGCTTGATATCGTCCTTGTACACGTCGGCCTGCCGTGTATCCGGTACGGCGACAAAAATGACGTCCGCCCGCTTCACGGCCTCAGCGTTGGTGTAAACCTTGAAGCCCTTAGCCTTGGCCACCTTGGCCGATTTGCTCCCCTTATAGAGGCCGATGATGACGTTGACTCCGCTGTCCTTCAGGTTCAGTGCGTGGGCGTGGCCCTGCGATCCGAAGCCAATAACGGCCATGGTCTTGCCCTTGAGGACTTTCAGGTCTGCGTCTTTGTCGTGATATACTTTTGCTGCCATAGTAAAATTTATTTGCGGGCCAAGGCCACCTTGCCGGTTCGGGTCAATTCCTGCACGCCGAAGTTCTCCATGAGGGCGAGAAATTTCTGAACTTTGCTTTCGTTGCCGGTGATCTCGATGGTGACGCTTTCCGGTTGGACATCCACGATCTTGGCACGGAAAATATCGGTCACCTGCATTACCTCAGCACGCGACTGGGAGTCCACACCCACGCGCACCAATACAAGTTCGCGATCGACATACTCGCCGTCCCGAAAATCCTGCACCTCTACAGAGTCTACGAGTTTGTTCAACTGCTTGACGATCTGGTCAAGCGTAGCATCGTCACCACGAGTGACGATGGTCATGCGCGACATGCTC
>Ga0115011_10001570_pt1 | contig 16426 bp, 10 predicted proteins | sample TroAtlMetagenome_2_FD_88705 | JGI IMG/M metagenome (GOLD analysis project Ga0115011, IMG submission 88705) | Marine eukaryotic phytoplankton communities from Atlantic Ocean - Tropical Atlantic ANT8 Metagenome | ecosystem: Environmental > Aquatic > Marine > Oceanic | place: Tropical Atlantic...
CCCATTAATATCTCTACCTTCTCCTTCGAGCGTGAAGTTTTTTCCGTTGAATTCCGTGAACCCCGAAACGCCAACATTGCCAATGTCCAGACTCAGCCAAGGGTCCGGCAATGCCGCACTAGCTCGGAGCTCTGCGGAAGCAGCGCTGACGCCTATTTTATTCGCCGATTTGACAAAGTAGAAATAGAGGTCGCCGCGCTGTAAGTCTGTGTCGTGAAATTCAGGTGCGGAAACTTTGTCGGCGATTACTTGATAGGGTCCACCGGATTTGATGGCACGGTGAATCGAATAATTTTCCGCATCAGTATAACTTACCGGATCGACCGACTTTACCCAAGTAAGCTTGATTCCCTGATCGCTTGTGCGCGCAACGAGACCCGCAGGAACGCCGGGAGCTTGGTTTACTTTGCCTTGGGTCAGTTGTGGTCGCCAATGCACAAGTGTGCCCAGCCCGACATGATCGCGATTGTGGTTTTCCGGCCTTTTCATTTCAGCGACCTTCGCTGAATAGGGTGCCGGAATGCCTCGGCGATTTTGGTAATGATGGTAGGACCGTTCGAAGATGGGCCAAAAGCCACCCCGACTGACTGTGGAGATTTTGTTATATTTGTTGTGGCGACCTCCGAACCCATATTTGCCGGTGCGATCGAGGTGATTCTGATACGGCACCTCTTCGCCGAGGCCGTATTTTGCGGTATACTCGAAGCCTTTCAGAATGCGATTGTCGTCCCAGCCGTAAAGATCAACACCTTGATTCCAGGCAACTTCGGCGGCACCCCCAAGCAGGCCAAGGCCAAGTTGAGCGTAATGTTGGGCGCGACTTGTCTCCTGACATTGGCCGGTCGGATAGACGATCATGTGCGGGATGCTGCCGTTGCCGGCTCCGTTCACGGCGTACCGCACCGTCCTCTCAAATAGTTTGCGATCATTGCAAAACACTGCAATCGCCATGTTGGTTTGTAGTGCCGCCGTTTCCCAATTTCCATTTGCGAAATAAGCGTAGTGCTCGATCGCCTGATGCCATACCTCCATAAAAGATTTCTCGCAGCGATTGGCATCGCTCTCCGTCCAACCAGAGTTTGTGTGACGCAGAATCTCGGCCGCATTGGCAAACTTGAAACCCTGCAATCCGGACGCGAGTACACCGTCGATACCACTCACTTTTTTCAAGGTGCGAGCCCAAGCGTTCACAATTTTTATTGCCTTGTCAGCATGTGCTTGTTTGCCTGTAATTACCCACATGAGAGAGTTTTGATAAGCCGCCTTGGCATCACTTTGAGCGATGCCGGTATTGATGTTAGGCGCTCGCCCCCATTCCTCAACCGGCCCCCGCATTTTGTAGTCCGCCTTGGCATTGTCACTTTGTTCCAAAACCTTGAACCCCTCGTAAATCGGTCCCTTCTTTTTAGCAACTGCCTCCTTCATCCGAACAATATCCTCTCTGCTATGGAGTAGCCCGGGATGGATGAACCCATCCGCTGCATAGCCCATTAATGATGTGACAAAAAATATCGTTACTACACTTATTTTGAAAAAAAATTTCACACTAAGATAACTTTTGGAAAATCGTATTTTCAAGATTTCAACGATGTGACGGCCTTGTTTTGAATAAACAAAAAAAGTGGGCTATTTAGCCTGTTGCTCTCTGGATTCTCATTATTCCTTGTAGGTTCCTCTCTGCGAGGTGTCGTCCGTTACTTTGAAAATCTACAATGGTAAATAGGGCACGTTCGACAAGTTCGAGGATGTGTGTGGTCAAGATATCCAAACTGGGTCATAGCTTTCGTTAGTCTGGACGGGTTGATTATTTGCTCAATGTTGTAGCGTAAGTCAATGCTTGGGCACTGTGAGGGCATAGCCCGATCCATGGCTCAGTATTGACCTTTGAGCCTATTTTTCAACAAATCTGCACCTTGAAACTCTTTTGATGCTTGTCTGAGTTAGGCTCATTGCATCATCTTTCTGTGCGTTGAAATTTTTAATCAAAACACTTGCTGTATGCTGTGTTATTTGTATGGATTTGGTTTATGCAGATTCTCAGCACTTTGAGTTTTTTGAAAACAAAGTGCGACCTGTTTTGGCGGATAATTGCTATGAATGCCACAGCGGACTGAATGAGAGACATAGGAGCGGGCTTCGTTTGGATAGCCGGGACGCAATTTTGAAAGGGGGCGAACACGGGCCAGCCATCATTCTTGGAAATCCGGACGATAGTCGAATGATTCGTTACGTCCGGCATCAGGGCAAGAAGATGCCGGCGATGGGTAAACCGAAGTTGAGCGACCCGGAGATTGCGGCTTTGGCGAAGTGGGTTGAGTTGGGGGCTCCTTGGCCCACGGCAACGGTCGTGCCAACGACGGATAATTACGATTGGCCAAAGGCTCGCGAACATTGGGCATGGCGACCTGTGAAAAAAGTGATCCCTCCGACTGTGTCTGGTGCGCGGGTACGAAATCCAATCGACCAATTCGTTGCTGAAGGTTTACGCGAAGCCGGCTTCATGCAGCCGCCGGAAGCTAGGGCGTCTGTATTTGTGCGCCGCGTATTTTTGGATTTGATGGGACTGCCGCCCACGCCTGATGAGTTGCGCGACTGGACTCAGCGGTTGGGGGGCGACTCCGAGGATGAGTTAAACGATCAGGCTGTGTCTGTATTGGTGGATTCGCTGCTGAACCGGCCCCAGTACGGTGAACGCTGGGGGAGGCATTGGCTCGACGTGGCTCGGTATAGTGATGCGGGGGGCTGGACGCAGGATAATCGGTCGCATCCCAAGGCGTGGCAGTATCGCGACTGGGTTGTTCGCGCTTTCAATGCAGATCTACCGTTCGATGAGTTCGTTCGAAGCCAGATCATAGGCGACAAGATGGGGCGCGAGGCAGCGGCCGGTACCGGTTTTTTTGCGCTGGGCCCGACATATTCCTCGGACGGCGGCGACCCGGAGAGCATCGCGCAGGCAAAGAGTGAAACGCTCGACGATCGCGTGGACACTTTTTCGCGTGCGTTTCTCGGGCTGACAGTGGCGTGTGCTCGCTGCCACGATCACAAGTTCGATCCGATCCCGATTCAGGATTACTACTCGATTGCTGGCGTGTTCAAAAATACGAGCGAAGGCGAAACACCGTTGGCTAAGAAGAAGGTTATCAACGCCTACCACAACGCCCGAAAACCCATCGATGCCCTGCACGATAAAATCGGGAAATCCAAGAAGCAGCCCCAGTCGGACGAGATCAAGAAACAGATCGCCAACTGGCAAATTGAGCTCAAGGAACTGGAGGCAAAGGCACCGCCGAAATTTGAGTTTGCCCATACACTTCGGGACGCTGGCAGCGAGGATATGAAAGTGGCGCTACGCGGCAATTCGATGAAGCCAGGCAAGGTGGCACCGCGCCGGTTTTTGCGCATTGTGGCCGGCAAAGACCGCGAGCATTTTAATCAGGGCAGCGGGCGTGAACAATTGGCTAAGGCAGTGATCGATCCGACCAATCCGCTGACGGCACGAGTTTTTGTAAACCGTGTGTGGCAGCATCACCTTGGTGAAGGGTTGGTGCGTTCGCCGGATAATTTCGGCGTGCTTGGCCAAGAGCCAACACACCCTGAATTGCTCGATTGGCTGTCTGCGACCTTCGTCGATAGTGGCTGGTCGACCAAGGCGCTGCATCGACTGATTCTTACCTCTGCGACCTATCGTGGCAGCAGCGCATTTGACGAAAGATCCTTTGCGAGCGATGGGGATAACCGCTCTCTTTGGCGCATGACACCACGCCGGATGGACGCGGAAACGTGGCGAGATTCTCTGCTCGCAGTCACTGGCGAACTCGACCTTCAGATAGGTGGTGGGCCGGTGCAGGACATCGTCGCCAGCAATCGCCGCACACTTTACGCAAAGGTCAGCCGTAACGCGCCCTTGGCTTCGGATAAGTTTCTTCGGCTGTTCGATTTCCCAATCCCGCGGGCCAGCGCAGCCAAGCGCACGGCTAACGTCATTCCTCAACAGTTTTTGTTCATGATGAACAGCCGGTTTATGCTCGACCGTGCCAGCGCATTGTCCAAGCGTTTGGAGAGAGAGTCTGACGATATGGCAACCCGCATTGCACGTGCGTACTCGCTGCTCTATGGTCGTCCCCCTACTGACCGTGAACAGCGCCTAGCCAAAGGATTCTTGAAGGGCACGCAGTCGGTCGCCAGCCAACTGACTCGCTGGCAGCAGTATTGTCAGGCCTTGCTCAGCGCCAACGAGTTCATGTATATTCGATAAACCGTTCCAAACAATGCAACTCCACAGAAATCCACTCCCGCCGATTTCCCGTCGTGACGCCTTGCACCGGATCGGTGCGGGGCTTGGAAGCGTCGGCCTCGCCGGGATGTTTAACCAAAGCGCCAGCGCTGGACAGGCTTCGCCGCTAGCGCCCAAGGCACCTCACTTTGCACCCAAGGCCAAGCATGTGATTCAGCTATTCATGCCAGGCGGGCCGTCGCAAGTGGATACATTTGATTACAAACCGAAGATCGCCGAGTTCGCCGGTAAACGACCGAAGATTGTCGATCGAAAGTCGCTCCGGAACACCAAAAACGGCTTGTTCCCGTCACCCTTCGGTTTTAATCAATATGGTCAAACAGGCAAATGGGTGAGCGATATTTTCCCTCACACAGCAAAGTGCTCCGATGACATTTGTTTCATCCACTCAATGCATACGGACATTCCCGAGCATGCGGGCGCGATGATGATGTTTAATTTAGGACACCTGCAGCCCAGTCGGCCCAGTCTTGGCTCGTGGTTATGCTATGGCCTCGGCACGGAGAATCAGGAACTGCCTGGTCTTGTTGCCATGAGCCCGCGCGCTAAACCTCGCGGCAAAGCGGCGCACTGGGGCAACTCGTTTTTGCCAGGAGCCTATGCCGGTGTATACGCGAATATCGCCGAGATGAAGCCAGACAGCGTTTTGCGTGACCTGAAAAACCCGCATCTATCCAGGACCGAACAACGTCAACAGGCCAACCTGCTCGCTCAGCTCAATCAGTTTGATCTCGAGCGCCAGCAGCAGGATCAGAAACTGGAGTCCAGCATTCAGGCGATGGAGATGGCCTTCCGTATGCAGTTTGCCGTGCCGGAGGTTTTTGATACGGCCAAGGAAAGCAAACCTACACTTGATCTCTACGGCAAAAGCGAATTCGCCAAAGGCTGCCTAATCGCTCGGCGCCTAGTTGAACGCGGCGTGCGCATGGTGCAACTTTCGCATTCCATTAGCGGCTACGATATCGCGTGGGACACCGGGCATGGCGATATCAAGGGCGGTCATGCCCATCTAGCCCGTGAATGCGACCAGGGCATTGCCGGTTTGATTCAGGATTTAAAACTCCGCGGTTTACTCGATGAAACACTCGTCATCTGGGGTGGTGAGTTCGGTCGTGCTCCGACTTCCGAGGGGCAGAAAGGCCGCGACCATGACCACTACGGATTCACCGTCTGGATGGCGGGAGGTGGAGTGAAACCCGGATTTACCTACGGTTCCACTGATGAGTTCGGCTGCTCTGCCGCCGAGAATCCCGTGCACGTACACGACCTGCACGCCACCATCCTGCACCTCATGGGGTTAAACCACGAAAAGCTCACTTACCGCTACAGTGGTCGTGACTTCCGCCTGACGGACGTCCACGGAAAAGTCGTACACGAAATCATTGCCTGAAGCGTAAAGAATAGAGTCGGTTAGACTATTGTGATTCGCATTGATCGGCAACTGACTATTCGGTGTGCAGTGATTGGAAAATCCAAGGTATTTCCTAATTCCTTATGTCTGCATCGTTATCACGAATGCCGGCTGAAGACCTCAAACCATCTCCTTGACAGAATAAGGGTTCATGTTCTGGCGCTTGACCAAGCGGTTTGCCGGTTCGTTGTTGATAAACTGCTCCGTCCCGGCGTCATAACGCAGCTTTTGGTTGCCGACCCGGTGCGCGATATTACCCATATGCATCACAGCCGTGGTCACCTGCGCGAGCCCAACGTCGGCGTTGGGCAATTCGCGCGAGCGTATACTGTCGACAAAATTCTGCTGGTGCTCCGGGTCCGGATGTCGGCCATACTCCTGCCCCACCACCCTGCCGTTTGAGGCGAACACCTGCCAACCGCCGCCGTGCCGCCCGAGCATCATCATGTCCTTAGTGCCGTAAAACTCGATGCGAGTCGCGCACTGTGGCCAGTGCGGAAACTTGTCACTCGAACGGATGCTGCCGTTGATCTTGCTCATTGCACCGGCGAAATGCGAATGCTCAAAGGTCATAACAAAACCGGGATAGTCATACTGCAAAATCTCCACATCCGGGACCTCGGCGTCGTCACCCCTGTGCTGGATACGGCCGCCCGAGGCGGACACTGCAGCCGGTGCGGCAGGATCGCCCATCACCATCAGCGCAAGGTCGAGTTGGTGAATGCCGCAATCAGCCAAATCACCTCCGGAGTAGTCCCAGAAATAATGCCAACCAGCATGAAAGATGCGGCTGTGATACGACCGTGCCTTTGCAGGTCCCAGCCAGGATTTCCAGGAAAATCCTTTCGGTGGACTACCGCTTGTCCCGAGATGAAACGGCCCGCCGCCCTTGAGGTTGAACACTTTGACCAGGCGCACATCGCCTAGCCTGCCGGATCGGATGTACTCCCGTGCCTCGTGGTTGTATGGGGCACTGCGATTCTGTGTGCCGACCTGAACAATACGCTTGTACTTCCGCGCCGCATCGACGAGCTTCCGACCCTCCCAAATGTTGTGGCTGAACGGTTTCTCGACGTAAACATCCTTTCCCGCCTGGCAGGCGAGGATGGCAGCCGGCGTATGCCAATGATCCGGCGTGGCTACCACCACTGCATCGACGCCCTTATTGGCAAAAACCTCCTCCATTCGTCGGGCCAGCAAAGGCTTTCGACCGTTCTGTTGATCCGCCATGTGGTCGGCAATCCGGACGAGGCGCTCCTCGTGAATGTCGCACACCTGCGAGCACTCGACATCACTGCGTTGGGCCATGCTCGCGGTGACCTGAGTGCCTCGGCCGCCGCACCCAATCAGTGCCACCTGTATTCTGTCGTTGGCCCCCCTCACTTGGCCAAGCGCTGGGAAACCCAGCGCGGAGGCGGCCAATCCACTTTTCAAGAAAGTTCTGCGTTTGATGGGATTCATATTCCCGAAAGTTTAGCAAGCCAGGCTTTGAACCACACGACTTTATTGATTGGCCATCTTTGTCAAGTGAGGTGAAATTTAGCTCAGGAGGTATTTGGATTTCCTGACAATTGCCTGATGGCAAAAATTCAAAAGTCTTGTTCTTTTTAATATTGATGGAGTTCCTCAGATAGTATTCTCCCATCTGTCTTAAACTCACTGTTAACGGTCAACTCGACTTGCGTAGAAAGGCCCTTGTTTTTTTTCAATCAGAAAACGTTCAAAGGCTCCCGTGGGTTGGAGATTAACGCCGCGATTCGAGTATCCGTTGCAGCTCAGGCAATCCTGATATTGCTACACGGCCAACCGCCCTGCTGCTCGACGCTGAGTACCATTCTTTTTTAACCCAGTCTGTACATTGAAGGCCCTACGACAAGAACAGTCTAGTGCATCGAATGGTAGGCTTTTTTTTTGCCCGAATGCTAAAGCACATTAAATGATTACAAGTCTAGTACACAGCGTTTGGACTAAACTCACAAAAAGACTGGCAAAGATTCAGAGAGAGGTCGTCAACATGAAAAAAGAGGCCGTGTTATCCTTCACCATCGGTGAATGAGCATAATGCGACACGCCTTATGCTAGCTTCTCGACCGTTTCCATATTTTTTAAGAAAAAACTAGATCATTTCAAAGCTAAGCTGGTATATTTGATTTGTAGCTTTTGTGTTTTTTTGGCTCATCAACATCAATGTTTAACTCAACTATATTTGAAAATTCTTCGAGATATGGTTTCATTGAACTGATTAAATCTACCGTTGGATGCCCTTTTAGGACCATGCCGTCCAAATACATAAGTGAACGGATTATTGGAAATGATTCCTCGCCAAATTCGCAACCAGCTAACACTGCAGTTTTGACTGTCTTCATCATTTGTTGGGTTAGTGAAATTTCACTTACACTTTTTCCACTGAAGCCATTGTAAAGTTTGTGCATGGTCTCGAAGTATTCTTTTTTTGTTTGCTCATCCGGTTCTTTTTTTGCCATACCCAAAAGAGAACTGTAGGCGTCTTCCAGTTTTTCATTTGCCAAGAAATAAAAGAACCGGAACAAGCTTTCTCTTACATTCTTTGGAGACTCACAAATTGCTCCATTGTCAATGAAAGTGAACATGCCATTCTTGTCGAGCATGGAGTTTCCAGGGTGAAGGTCTCCGTGAAATCTCCCCAATCCAAACATAAACGCCCCGTGGATACGGAATAGTTCCAACATATCTTTCCATAAAAAAGTTTTTTGTTCCAAATGTGTCTGGATGGTAGGTGCGGTTATTCTCTCCATAACCAAAACATTTGAATTGGAAAGTTCTGGGTGCATCTTGGGGAAACTCAGCTTGGATATGACAAAGCCACTGTCATTCAAAATCTTGAGGGATTTTTCAAGAAAGGCGCAACCCTTGATTTCGTTTCGTAAATCGAGTTCTCTCATTGTGTAATCCTCAATGTGATCGAGAAGGCCCATTGGATTGCCGACCCTTCGGAGAGGGGGATAAAGTAATAGCCCAATTTTAATCCATCTCCTCATTCTCCTTAAATCCTTTTGGAATGTTTTTAAGTAGTCATTCTTAATTATTTTGATTACGACCTCATCGCCATTCTTTAGCCGACCTGCATGAACCTGGCCAATGCTAGCGCTGGCTATCGGGTGCATATCCAGTGATGTGAAATTTTCGAGAAACCCTTTTGGAGAAGCTTTTTGGAGTAGGTCTTGTGTGTCCTCCGGGGGTAAATGCGCTCCATCTTGATAAAGTTTTTGTAGTTGGATGCATGTTTCAGTAGGAAGAATGTCAGGCCTTAAAGCTAATAGTTGACAAAGCTTAACTGTCAACAGACCCATGTCCTGTATGCGCTTTATATCGACTGGATCAGTACGGAAAAAACTACGAACCAGTAGAATAAAACTAAATAAATTCATCAGTTTGAACTAAAAAAATAAGGAGATTGACTCAAATCAGAATTCAAAATTAGCAATTTAATTTTTAAATTCAAACTTTATCAATATTCTACAATTGTGGCTGATATTAAGGATAATGTTAAAACAGTTAGTTATGGAGAACTTACCTTCGGCATAAGAATAACACTTAGCATTATTTTTTTTGATTTATCATTGTGTGTCAGTAGTTTTTGCATGAACTCGGGACCGATACGTGCTAGGCCTAAAGTCAAATGCGAATTCACTGGGACCTCTTCAGATGTTTGCTATACTTTCATCGGTGACGAAGCGGCCCCGCTGTCCTGAAGTGCCTCTCGAGGGAAGCGGAAAGAGCCTCTGCTCCATCCACATCTCTGACAATCTCAAATGGATTGCCTGCCACTTCTTAAGAGAGGCAGGACCGAAATAGTCCCCCTTCGCCCGCCTTAAGTACCAGCTTAGCCTTGACTCCCGGCACTGGCCTGCGCTGCACATCAAAAGGCTCCAGCCTACAGTCCCGTCCCGCACCTTGACCCAGTGCTTTGCGCCCGGCTAATATCGGCCATGCAACGACCCGACCTAAAGCCCGTCAATCCGGCTAATGTCGAGGAAGCTCTCAAACCAAAAATGAAAATCCTACTACTCAAAACAATCACAGCCGTTTTCATGGTGGGGGGCAAAATGTTTATTCCTGGCACCGCCTGGGCCGTTGAGGATGGCTTGGTTTTCGATGCAAAACTTGGACATTACAAAGATCTTTCTTATGAATCCTTGTCCGACAAGGGGTTAACTTGGAAGGAGCGCACGCAATTGTTTGGAGGTGAGACGCTTCATTACGGTGCTTTAACAAAGACGCAGCGCTTGGCCAAGCGGAGGGAACTCGAAGTTCTTCTGGCAACAATCAAGATGCGCGAATCGAGCAACTGGGCTGACCCGAAGTTGGCCGAGCGCGTTGAAACAGAAATTCACACTTGGCTTTATGAACAAATCAAAAGTGTGCCCGAGAAGTATGCTGAAGCGAATGTTTACCCGCTTCGAACCGGTGCGGTAGTGTTCTTTCGTGCTTACGAAATTTTCGGAGATAAAAAATATCTCGAAGCTGGGTTAAATCGTACTGATGTAATTTTAAAAGCGCAGTGGCCGAAAGGACATTGGCCGTGGGGGACAAGGCTTGGGGAAAACTTCGTGCGAATTCAGGATGGTTTCAACAACGAGCCGTTTTGGATCATGCTCTATGCCTACAAACTGAGTGGTGACAAAAAGTATTTCGAATCTGCGAGGCGTTGCGCCGATGTGTTGCTTTCGTTGCAGCGCAGAAATGGCGGTTGGCCGGATCAATGGTCTTTTAACGGTCGTTTATCTGGGCATTCTGGTGTTATGCAAGGTGTGTCATTTAATGACAACGCCACGAATTCCTGCGTGCAAATGATGGTCGTCATGTATCATATGACTGCCGACAAGAAGTATATTGCCAGGTTATCTGAGTTGGGAAAATTTATTGCCAAATCGAAAATGGGTGACGGTATGGTTGTTGGCTGGTGTGAACAATACAATGATGACGGGAGACCGGTACGGGCTCGTCAATACGAGATCGAATTGCCTTATCCACGTGCTTTGACGCGTGGTGTTGGGCCATTGTTGGTCTGGCTTTATCTGATGGACGACAATGAGGCGCATATGGATTTATTGAGGAGAGCCTACGCTTGGCATGAACATGTTCGGCAAGAAGAGATTAAACCAGAGGTTCTTTCACACTGGAGGGCGATGAGTCGAATGTGGTCGCCTTCACATCATTCGATGACACAAAATTATTTGATGGAATATCGGCCGGGCTGGCCGGATGCTTATTTGCCTGATGGTTCCAATTGGGGGCGAGTGCTGAGCTTTCGTTTGATGCCGTGGAACCGTGTCACGCCGGAGCAAACGACAAAATACGACCGCTTTATCGACCATGGTTGGCCGCCAGTGGAGGAGTTGGCCAGAATGGCAAGTGCAAATCAGACTCCGCCGCGCGGGTACAATATGTACGTTCATTGTCATTCATCGATCGGTAATTCATTGAGCGAGATTCGTCGGGCACTGCTTGAACACAAACGCGGAGGGCGCGAAGGGATGCTCAAGTATTATTCAAACCCAACCAAGTACACATCGGATCAGTATTTACAGGCGCGTGTTGATGCAGCTAAGCGTGCGCTTAATTTGAGGAATCGCCGTATGGCTTATCCATTTTTGAATTCTCCTGGCTATACGGGAATGGCTGCAATGAAAGATTTTAACTTTCTCGGCCTAAAAAGCCGTTGGTATGGAAAGAGCGGGACAAAATGGGGTGCTGCATTTCAAAATGTTTACCCGTCTCCCAGTGTAACTTGGTATCAATGGCAATTTATTTACGACATGAAGTTGGCGCATGGAGAAATTGATCCAGAGGCGGCTGCACGAGGTGGGCGTGGCTTTGAAACGGTCGCCAGCCAAACTCATTTGGATTCTTGGGACGTACTCGGTGAATGGGGTATGGGAGTTCTGGAAAGGGAGAATCATTTCGATGTTCCGTTGGGTAGGGACTAGTCACTTGTACAAGGAAGTCGTTGAACTTTTGTTTGCCAATGGTTCGGATGTGAGTCCGAAGGATATAAAAGCTCAAACACCACTAGATATGACCAACCATCCCGAAACCGCTGACATCCTCCGTAAGTACGGATGCAAGACCAAGAAGGAACGGGAAGCTAAAAAAAAGTGAAATATCTCCTAACCGTAACAATCACAGCTGTACTGTTGGCAGGGTGTGAGCCATTACAATCAAATGCAAAGTCATTACATCGTTCTGCCGAAGAAGGGGATATCGAAGCAGTAAAGGAGCATTTAGCCGCTGGGACGGATAAGAATGTGAGGGCTGGTAAGTGGGGAGACACGCCATTACACCGTGCAGCTTTTTGGGGTTACACAGAGATCGTCGAATTATTGATAAATAATGAAGTAGATGTGAACGCCAAGGATGACTATGGATGCACGCCCTTACATGATGCGGCGGAATACTCTCACTTGGAAATCGCTGAAATGCTTATTGGTAGGGGGCCGGACATGAATGCACTGGATAACAACGGTGATACACCCCTGGACTTGGCCAGCGGGAAAATAGCCGACCTCCTCCGCAAACACGGTGGCAAGACGGCTGAAGAATTGAAAGCTGAAGTGGAATGAGCGCGAAGCAAAGCCGAGGGTTCACGTTAATTGAACTATTGGTAGTCATCGCCATCATCGCAATTCTTGCGGGCTTGCTGTTGCCCGCACTAGGGTCCGCAAAGAAAACAGCCCAACGCGTGACCTGTTCCAGTCAACTTCTCCAGCAATCCTTGGCCACACTTCTCTACGTCGATGATAACGAAGACGGACTGCCTTCCCATAAAGACGGCCCCGTGTTGTCCTATTATTCTTGGGGAGGCAAACGAGGAACGGAATACTTGGCTCAGGAGCGGATGATTAATCCGTATGTCACGATTAACCGAAAGGTCAAACAAGGCGACAACGAGGGAGTCTTCCGAATTTTTAAATGCCCGAGGGATGACGGAGCGACACCAGGCCGGTGGGGTTCCAAGCGCAAACCCAGCTTATTTGACACATTCGGTAACAGCTATTTTTACAATAGTGGCGGCAACTCCAATGGATCCAAAGGGCTCCACGGCAAAAAGATGAGCCAGATTCGCTCCACGTCTCAGGTCATTTTAGCCAACGACTACCCGGTCGGTGCCTACGGATGGCAACAGGAGGTTCCGGGACCTATTAACAAACCATTTCAATACAGCTTTTGGCATCACATTTCCGAACCCGGATGGGGTAACGTGGCTTTTCTTGATAACCACATTGATTATTTTCGAGCTACATATGACAAACCGGATTTTCAAAATGGAACGAACTGGACCTTCTTGTTCGATGGGCCTAAGAGGTAGAATATTGGCACGCACCTGAAGAGGTAGCCGTGAAGAAATAAACCACCAACCTCTTCCGAAAGCACGGAAGTAATACGGTTGAAGAATTGGAAGTTGAAGGAAAGTGGATCTGACTGCCTCTGCGGCAACAGTTAAAACGCCTTGAAAAACGGCAGTTCGACCACGAGTATTCTCTCTCTTAGAGGCCTAGGAGATAAAATGATTAACGTAATAGCATCCATTTTAGTAAAAGATTCCGAACGCGACGCCTTCATTGAAATATTCAAGACGAACGTACCCAAGGTGCTTGAGGAAGAGGGGTGTGTTGAATATTCCGCCACGGTGGACTTCCAAACCGACATTCCCATCCAGGAAACGAATGCAGACGTCATAACAGTTATTGAAAAATGGGAATCGCTAATTCACCTTGAAGCTCATTTCACTGCGCCGCATATGCTGGAGTACAAATCCAAGGTAGAAGGGATGGTGAAAGACGTCTCCCTGAAGATTTTGGAGGAAGCTTAGGATTAGAAAGTTATCGAACCCAACCCAATCCACTACCTGAATGCCTAGTGAAGCATGTATATTTACAACAATCGTAACTATGGTTTTGTTTGATGGACGAAAAATCTACCAGCTCCACAGTTAACACGGGGGCAAGACGGGTGAAAAATTGAAAGCTGAAGGCAAATGAAATACCTCTTACTTAAACAATTTCATCCATGAACCGGCGAAGCTTTTTCATCTCCGCAAGTATCCCTGCTGCTGCTGTTTTAATGGGCGGAATCCCTCAAGGTCACAGCAAGCCTGTAGATCCGGCGGGAACCTTTAAACCACTCGTTCAGCGCGATCGCCTTCCAAATCCGGTAATCATCCAGTCGCTTGAACTGTATGAAAGGGATGACAACTGGTTCATCCGTGCCCGCTCCAAAGATGGCGCTGAAGGCTGGTCCGTCGGGCATCCTAAAAAGATGGAGCTGAGCCAACACGTCTTCACCAAGGTGATCGCTCCCTACCTGCGAGGCAAAGACGCGCGGGATCTCGATCGATTGGTAGATGACGTCTTTCTCAGCGATAGTAATTACAAGATGCAAGGGCAACTGTTCTGGGTTCCTCTCGCAGCAGCCGAATTCGCGATCCTTGATCTCTTAGGTAAAGTCGCCAAGTGTTCGGCAGCGGATCTGTTGGGTGGACAGCGACGCAAGCAGATCAATCTCTATATCGCCAATAATCATCGCACTAAAGATGCTCAGGAATCCCTGCGCCGCATCATCAAATCAGTAATGAGCATCGATGCCAAAGCATTGAAGTTCAAAATCGGAGGTCGAATGAAAGTGGTCGACGAGGTTCCCAATCGCACCAATAAATTGATCCCTATGATCGCTAAAGCCTTGGGAGATAGATGCACGCTCTACGCCGACGCCAACAGCTCCTACCTCTCAGTGCAAAAGGCTATTGAAGTCGGAAAAATATTGGAGGCAAACGGGGTCGCGTTCTACGAGGAACCCGTGCCCTTCGACTACCTTGACGAAACAAAACGAGTGGCTGAGGCATTGAACATTCCCATCGCATGGGGCGAACAGGAGAGCAGCCAGTGGCGCTTCAAATGGATGGTTGAAAACAGTGGCGTCCGCATCTTCCAGCCTGACATCTTCTACTACGGTGGCCTGATCCGCTCATTGCGTGTCGCCCAGATGGCAGCGGCTAAAGGCTTTGATTGCACCCCACACATTTCTGGAGGTGGCCTTGGATTTCTCTACATGGGAATCTACGCCGCATGTTGCCCTAACCCTGGACCACATCAGGAATACAAGGGACTGACAGACGATTTCCCCTGGGAATCCACAGGCGACAAGATCACCGTCAAAAACGGATCTATGACCGCACCCAACGGCCACGGAATCGGTGTGGACATTGATCCTGACTATTTGGCGAATGTCGACAGAGTCAAATAGCCAGCTCCGATCGCCTACGTAAACACGGCGGCAGGACTTCTGAAGAATTGAAAGCTGAAGAGAAATGAAACGCCTCCTACTCACAACAATCGGAGCCGTGGTGCTGGTCTTGAAGGTTAATCTTGCGGCACAGGCTGAGAATTTGCCACGGAGCACCCCTGAAGCACAGGGAGTTTTTTCATCGGAGATTCTTGAGTTTATCGAAACTGCTGATCAAAAAGTTAATTCAATGCACAGTTTCATGCTGTTACGGCACGGATACGTTGTTGCCGAAGCATGGTGGAAACCTCAGTCTAATAGTAAACAGCATGTTTTATGGTCTCTCAGCAAAAGCTTCACGTCGACGGCGGTTGGGTTGGCAGTGGCAGAAGAAAAGCTAAATATCGATGACCACGTTTTGCAGTTCTTCCACGATGATCTTCCTTCTGACCCTTCTGCCAATCTTAAGAAGATGAGAGTTCGTGATTTATTGACAATGACCAGCGGTCATCAGGATGAGGTAAAGCTAAATGCTGAGAGTAACTGGGTAAAGGCATTCCTCTCTCACCCCGTGCCTCACGAGCCGGGAACCCATTTCCGTTACAACACGCCCGGAACCTATATGCTATCGGCGATCGTTCAAAAAGTGACAGGAAAAACGGTTTTAGATTATTTGAAGCCCTCATTGTTTGAACCTCTTGAAATTCGCAGCCCTAAATGGGACTTAAGTCCACAGGGTATTTCCATTGGAGGTTACGGATTATTTCTCTGTACTGAGGATATTGCAAAGTTTGGTCAACTCTATTTACAGGGAGGCAAGTGGAAGGGAAAGGAATTGATCGATTCGTCATGGGTTAAGCAAGCCACTTCGAAGCAAGTCTCAAATGGGAGAAATTCACTCAACGATTGGCAACAGGGCTACGGTTTTCAATTCTGGCGCTGTCGACACGGAGCTTTTCGCGGAGACGGGAAAGACGGCCAATTCTGCATTGTGCTTCCGGAACATGATGCAGTAATTGCGATTACCGCAAACGCAAGGGATATGCGGGGTGAACTGAATCTTGTTTGGGACAAGTTGCTTCCTGCTTTTACCGACAATCAAATCAAAGAAAACCCTGACGCTCAAGCAAGACTCAGGGCAACCATAAGTAAACTCAAAGCTTCGAGATAATAAAAATTATCTTCTTTTTACTGTCAGCCAAATGAAACACTTTCTACTCACAACAATCGCAGCTGTAGTGCTGGTGGGGTGTGGGCCACAAGCACCGGACCTTTCAATTCAACATGCTACCACTCTCGCAAAAATAGAAATTATTAAACAACACATTGCTGCTAAAACGGACATAAATGAGAAGGATAGCTATGGCCGTACTCCTTTGCTATGCGCGATTACACAAGGGCACGAGGAAATAGCCGAACTCCTTATCGCTGAAGGTACGGACGTCAATGCGAAAAAAAGA
>Ga0115011_10001571_pt1 | contig 16426 bp, 11 predicted proteins | sample TroAtlMetagenome_2_FD_88705 | JGI IMG/M metagenome (GOLD analysis project Ga0115011, IMG submission 88705) | Marine eukaryotic phytoplankton communities from Atlantic Ocean - Tropical Atlantic ANT8 Metagenome | ecosystem: Environmental > Aquatic > Marine > Oceanic | place: Tropical Atlantic...
TGAGGGCGTGAGGGTGACCCCGTGGGTTGTCCTCGACTTCATCGACGTGATTGTGCATGTGATGAACGAGGATTTTCGCGAGCTTTACGACCTCGAAAACCTCTGGGGCGACGGCAAAAAAATCGACTTCGAGCCGGAACCCTCCCCGAGGACTACCCAAGCCTGAGCCTCCAATCCAGCCGCAGTTTCGGCCGGCCAAGGGGTTGTGAATAACATCGGCTTGAAAACTTCCACGGGCCAAGCATCATCCGTCGCCATGTCGAGCAATACTCTGCTTCAACTTGATCTCCCCGGTGTCCCCAAGGTCCGCAGCGGCAAGGTCCGTGAAATGTTCGACCTCGGAGACAGTCTCCTGATGTTGGCCAGCGACCGCATCAGCGCCTACGACGTCGTGCTGCCCAACGGCATCCCGCAAAAAGGCGAAGTCCTCACCATGTTCTCGCACTTTTGGTTCGACCGCGTGGCCGACCTCGTGCCGAACCATTTGCTCGCTAAGGCGGACGATCCGTTGCCTGAGGCCGTCAGCGAATACGCCGAGCAGATCGGCCGCCGCGCGATGGTTGTGAAAAAGGCCCAGCCGCTCGCCATCGAGTGCGTCGTACGCGGATACCTCGCCGGCTCCGGCTGGAAGGAGTATCAAAAACAGAAAACCGTCTGCGGTATTGAGCTGCCAGATGGTCTCGACAACTCCTCCAAGCTGCCCGAGCCGATCTTCACCCCGGCCACCAAGGCCGAGGAGGGTCACGACGAAAACATCAGCTTTGAGGAAGCCGTCAACATCGTTGGCAGCGACATCGCCGAGAAGGCGCGCGAACTCAGCATCGAGCTTTACAAGCGCGGCCGTGACCACGCAGCCACCAAGGGAATCATCATCGCTGACACCAAGTTCGAATTCGGCATCTACGAGGATGAGTTGATCCTGATCGATGAAGTGCTGACCCCAGACTCATCCCGCTTTTGGCCGGCCGACCTGTACGAGCCAGGCAAGAGCCAGCCGAGCTTCGACAAGCAATACGTGCGCGACTACCTCGAGACCCTCGACTGGGACAAGACCCCTCCCGGCCCCGAGTTGCCGGAAGAGATCGTCCAGAAAACCAGCGAGAAATACATCGAGGCCTACACCCGCGTCACTGGTCTCGAGTTTTAACCAAGCGCTTGGCCAAACGTGGCCGGGATGGCAGACTTCACGCCATGACGACCCTGCGCTCAATCGGCTTTACCGCAACCCTGCTGCTGACCGGCAGCGGGGTTTCCTTTGCCCAGGACAGGTTGGCCAAGCTGGAGAAGCCGGCGGCCAACTCTCCCAACGAGCCCTTGGCCAAGCGCTTCTCCGCCGCTAAGGCGGTGGACTTCATCGACCGCGCCTCGTTGCACTGGCAGCGCTCCCGCGAATGCGTCACCTGCCACACCAACGGCGCGTACCTCCTCGGCCGTGCCAAGCTGAAGGCTGATCCAGCACCACACGCGGCTGTTCGCAAATTCTTCGAGCAATACGTCACCGGTTGGGCTGAGAAAAAAACGGGCCCGCATGGAGTCGTGGCCACCGCCGCCGCCCTCGCACTCGACGACTCGGCCAAAGGCAAACTTTCCCCGGCTACCCGCAGCGCCTTCGCCGAGGCGTGGAAAACCCAGCGCGAAGACGGCTCGTGGGATTGGCTCAAGTGCGGCTGGGGACCGTATGAATCCGACGATCACTACGGCGTCACCCTCGCGGCCATTGCCGTGGCCAGTGCCCCGGAAAACTACGCCGCCACCAGAGACGCCGCCACCGGCTACAAAAAACTTCTTTCGTGGTTGAAAAAAAATCAGCCCAAACTGGCCCACCAAAAAGGGATGATGCTCTGGCTCAGCAACGCTGATCAGGCCGCCGTTTCACCGGAGGACAAATCAGGCTGGCAAAAAGACCTGCTGGCGCTTCAACAAGCCGACGGAGGCTGGGCCATCGCCACGTTGGGCGACTGGAAACGCGCTGACGGCACCAAGCAGGTTCGCAATCGCAGCGACGGTTACGGCACCGGCTTCGTTGTGTTCACCCTCCGCAAATCCGGTCTACCGCCAGATCATCCAGCCATCCGAAAGGGAGTCTCCTGGCTCAAGGCCAATCAGCGAGAGAGTGGTCGGTGGTTCACCCGCTCCACCTACAACGATAAGCACCACTTCATCACCCACGCCGGCACCACCTTCGCCCTACTCGCTCTGGGTGAATGCAACGAACTGGCTGCGCTGAAGGAATAATCCGCAGACAATTTCGGTCGAGGCCTAGAGTGGGCGCTCGTAGACTCGCCAACGCTTGGTGACGGGGATGTTGAGATTGTCGAGCACGCGGTGAATGCGCTGGTTCGACTCGAGCATCCACGAAAACTCGATTTGCTTGAACCGGCTCTGCTGTAAGGTTTTCAGGGTCCGGTAGCCAAGCGCGGCCTCAATGCCCCTGTTGCGGAACGGCTTGAGAACGCCGCCCACCACGCCGCGGATAAGGTCGATCCGGCGCCGGGCCAGCATGAAGCGAATCAGGCCAAGCGGCCGCAGCTTTCCGCCGCAGGCTTTCACCGCGACGTTGATGTCGGGGATGGCCACGGAGACGCCAACCGGCTCCCCGTCGTACTCGGCGATCAGCGTGCACTCCGGCAGAAGGAACGGCTTGAGTTCGTGGACGAGCTTGTCGAACTCAGCGCGGCTGATCGGCACCGCGCCCCAATTTTCGCTCCAAGCCTCGGCGTACACCTTGACGAGAATATCGATCTCATCATCCAGCTTTGCAAAATTCGCCTGCCGCACGGTGACGCGCTCGTTGCGCGAGGCCACCCTGCCAAGTCGATCGATATACGCGGGATCGATCTCCGCTAGAGGCTTCCCGCGGGCGACAAGATCCTCGGCTTTGGCCAGACCGGTCGACTCGACCAGTCGCTGGTAGTAAGACGGATTCCACGTCGTGAGCAGGGTCGGTGCGTCGTCGAAGTTTTCGATCAACAGGCCGATCTCGTCGTTGATGGTGAAGCTGGCCGGCCCGCGCATTTTTTCCAGGCCCTGCTCACGGAGCCACTCCTCGGCAGCGGCAAACAATCCCCCGGCCACGGTCGTGTCATCGATGCACTCGAAGAACCCGAAAAAGCCGACGCCGTCATCGTACACCTCGAGGTGGCGGTTGAACCGGATGGCAGCGATACGCCCGACCGGCTCGCCGTCTGCGTCTCGGGCAAGATACAATTGGGCGTCTGAGTGCTGAAAAAAATCCCCGCGCGCGCTATCCAGCCGCTTCATTTCCTCCTTCCAGATCGGCGGCACCCACGGAGAATCGGTTGAATAGATCCGCAGCGGAAACCGAACGAACTCGCGCAATTGCGCGGGAGTCTCGACTGTTTCAATGCGGAGCACAGGCAAGCTCATAGTTGAAAAAACGGCTCGTTGAAACTAAAACCACCGCGAAATGTTGGATCGAAACCTATTAACGGCCGGCACCATTGCCGCCGCCTTGTTTGCCTCCGCTTGGCCAAGCGCGGCTTTCGCCAAGGGACAGGAGGAGTTCCTCTCCCGCGTGCGGCAGTTGACCTTTGAAGGGCGGCGCAGCGGCGAGGGTTACTACAGCACGGACGGCACGAGACTGATTTTCCAGAGCGAACGCGAAGTAGGCAATCCGTTCTACCAGATTTACACGATCGATCTTGAGACCGGAGATTCCGCCCGTGTCTCCCCCGGGCACGGCAAGACGACCTGCGCATTTTTTCATCCGGGCGGCCGGCGTGTGCTGTTTGGCACGACGCATCACGACCCACAGGCCAAGGCCAAGCAGAAGGCGGAACTCGACTTCCGCGCCTCCGGCAAGCAGCGCCGTTACTCGTGGGACTACGACGAGATGATGGACATCTTCACCGCCAACCCTGATGGCAGCGACCTCCGCCGGCTCACGACAGTGCGGGGTTACGACGCCGAGGCCGGTTACTCGCCGGACGGCAAAAATATTGTCTTCAGTTCCACCCGCAGCGCCTACGCCGAAAACCTGACTGCGGAGGAGAAAAAACTGCGCGAGATCGACCTGTCGTATTTCGGCGAAATTTACATCATGAATGCCGACGGTTCCGGCCAGACGCGCCTGACGCAAACGCCCGGCTACGACGGCGGCCCGTTTTTCTCGCCGGACGGCCAGCGCATCGTCTGGCGCCGGTTCAACAAGGCAGGCGCAGTGGCGGAGATTCACACGATGAAAATCGACGGCTCGGACGTGCGGAAGGTCACCCGCTTCGACTCGATGTCGTGGGCGCCGTACTTTCATCCCTCGGGAGAGTACATCATCTTTGCGAGCAACAAGCTTGGCTTTGCCAACTTCGAGCTGTACCTCGTCGATGCGCTTGGCCAACGCGAGCCGGTGCGCGTGACCGAGCGGGAAGGGTTTGACGGGCTGCCGGTCTTTTCGCCGAACGGCAATCAACTTTGCTGGACGTCCAACGCCACGGAGGAAAAACAGTCGCAACTATTCCTCGCCAAGTGGAACCACGAGGGGGCTTTGGCTGCGCTTGGCCAAGCGCCAAGGCGCAAGATGGCCAAAGCGGTAGGCTCGCCCTCCGTCACCGAGGAGGACATCAAGCGGCACGTTGCCTATCTGGCCTCCGACGAACTGGAGGGACGCCGCACCGGCAGCGAGGGAATCCGCAAGGCGGCCGACTACATCCGAAACGAGCTGGCTGCAGCCGGGCTAAAGCCGCTTGGCACCGAGGCCGGAAGTTTTGACCACACGTTCGAGTTTACCGGCGGAGTGGAGCTGGTGAAAAAGGACAATCGGATGATCCTGCGGGGTCACACCGGCGAGGATCACACATTTGAGTTGGACAAGGATTTCCGGCCGCTGGCCTTCTCGGCCAACGGCGAGATCGAGGGCGAGGTGATTTTCGCCGGGTACGGCCTGACTAAGCCGGGCAAGCTCGGCGTCGGCTACAACTCGTACGGCGACCTCAACGTGAAGGATAAAATCGTGATGGTCCTCCGCTACGTCCCAGAGGACATCTCGGTGGATCGTCGGCAGGAACTCAACCGCTACGCCGGCCTGCGCTACAAGGCACTCATCGCGCGCAACAACGGCGCCAAGGCACTGCTCATCGTCACCGGACCGAACTCGCCGAATTCCGGCAAGCTGGCCAGCCTGAGCTTCGACACCAGCATGGCCGGAGCCGGGTTGCCGGTGATCTCCATCAGCGGCGAAATGGGCAATTCGCTCGTGCAGTTTTACGGCAAGTCATTGAAGGAGCTGCAGACGTCGCTCGATAAAGAGAACCCGCACGCGGTGCACGGCCTGTCGCTGCCGGGGATCGTGCTGAACATCAAGACGCACATCAAACGCATCCGCAAAAAGGACAACAACATCGTCGCCGTGTTGCCTCCTGCCGGGCAGGCGTCAGCCGGCTCGGAGACGGAGTACGTCATGCTAGGGGCGCACTACGATCACCTTGGCCGGGGCGAGACCGGCGGGTTCCGCATCAAGGGCGAGGAAGGCATGATCCACAACGGCGCCGACGACAACGCCTCCGGCGTCTCGACTCTGCTCGAGATGGCGGCGCAGTTGGCCGAGCGGCGGCAGTCGCATCCGCAGGAGTTTCAGCGTGGGGTAATCTTCAGTTTTTGGTCCGGGGAGGAACTGGGCCTGATCGGCTCCGACCGCTACGCCGCCAAGCCAACCGTCGACCTCAAGCAGGTGGTCGCCTACTTGAATTTCGACATGGTTGGCCGGCTGCGGGAAAACAAGCTGACCCTGCAGGGGGTCGGGTCGTCGAGCGTCTGGAAAAAACTGATCGAGCGCCGGAACGTGCTCGCCGGGTTCGACCTCACGCTGCAGCAGGATCCGTATCTGCCGACCGACACCACCTCGTTTTATCCAAAGGGCATCCCGGTGCTGGCGTGGTTCACCGGAAGCCACGAGGAGTACCATCGACCGGCCGACGATCCCGACACGCTGAACTACGAGGGGATCGAGCGCGTCACCCGGTTTGCCAGCAACATGGTACGCGACCTCACCAAGGGCGTCGAACGGCCAGACTACGTGAAGGTCGAGAAATCGACCAAGGGCGGCAACCGTGACGCGATCCGTGTCTACCTCGGCACCATCCCCAACTACGCCTCGGAGGACGTCAACGGTGTGCTGCTCTCCGGCGTGCGCGGCGGTGCCCCGGCGGACAAGGCCGGCCTGAAGGCGGGCGACATCATCGTTCGATTTGCCGGCAAGGATATCGCGAACATTTACGACTACACCTACGCGCTCAACGCGGTGAAGGTCGGCAAGCCGGTCGAGATCGAGGTGATGCGAAAAGGCAAACGCATCAAGCTCACCGTCACGCCGGTCTCGCAGAGGTAACCTTCACGCACCGCCCCAGTTTCGGGCGATCGTTTCGATGTAATCCGGCGGCAACTCGAAATGCCGCGCCCCGTGCAGAATACCCCGCAGGTATTCCGGCCGCGGCTGGCCGTGCTCGCAGACCGGGTCGATATAAACCAGCGCCTCTACCGCTCGCCCCAGGTGCAGGCCCGTAAGTGTGTCCTTGTAATACATCCCCTCGTCGACTGCTTCATAGATGTCCAACGAGTCGATGTGTTCCTGAGTGAGCGACCACAGCACGCCGTGCGTCACCGCACCCGACTCGGCCTCGATGGTGGCATAAGTGCGGGTGTTGATGAGAAAACGCCAGTCGTGGAGGGCCGCTTGGCCAAGCGCTTGGCCACCGGGGCAGCGCGACTCCATCTGCGCCGGGCTCATGTTCGAACCGTACGCAAAATAAATGACACCCCCGTCCATGTCGTGACGCTTGGCCAAGCGATCAGGCCTCGACCACGATCAGGTCGCTGCCACTGCTGCCGATGACCCTGACCGAGGCGCCGGTATCGATCATTTCGCCCTGCGTGATCACGCTGCAGAGGTCGTCGCCAATCAGCGCCTTGCCTCCGGGATTGAGCGGCGTGGTGGTGGTGCCAACCTCGCCCCTGCGGGACTCCACCTCTGCGGCCACGGCCGCGACCGACACCACCCCGCTGGCTGCGGCCGAGCTGAGTTGGGCCAGGTATCTCGAGTGCGGCAGCCATCTGGACAGACCCCAGAGCAACGGGATGGACAGCAGGAACGCGATGGAAAGATCCATCATCGGTTTGGAGAAATCCGGGATGGCGAAATCGACACCCTCGACCGGCGGCGCGCCACCTTCGGCCGGTGTGTCGGGGAACCAGGGCAAGTTCGGGTAAACATCGGTCATGCCCATGACCAGCGCGACCAGGATGCACACCGAGCCGCACATGCCGGCGATCAGCGTTCCCGGGATTAGGAAGATCTCCACCGCAATCAGCGCAAGGCCGAGGATGAAAATGCCGACCCACTCAATCCCGGCGAGGCCAGAGACGTAGCCACCGAAAAAGTAGATCACCAACGCCACGATGCCGATGCCGCCGAACACCCCGAAACCGGGCGTCTTGAATTCGATGTATAAGCCGGCGATGCCGATCAAAAGCAGCAGCGGGCTGATTGCGGCGATCCAGGTGCCAAACTCCTCCGCCCCCAGCGGCTTGACGTCCACCCGTTTCGCTCCTGCATAACCGAGTTTTTCGATCAACGCATCGATGCTCTCGATCGTGCCGGAGGAGAGCAGTGGCGTCTGGTCATCGCCATATTTTGTCGCTGCCTCGATGTCGGTCAGCGTGAGAATTTCGCCCTCGGCACAGATGGTCTTGCCGTCCCGCTCCAGTGTCTTGGACTTGTCGACCATCGCCTCGATGACGTCGATGGCGTACCCGTTTTTCTCCGCCTGCGTGCGAATCTTGGCGCGGATGGCGGAGTTCATCTTGGCCTCCATAGTAGAGGGCAGCTCGGACGCGCCGCCGCCCGGCCCCATCATGATCGGCGCCGCCGCCCCGATCACGCTCTGTGGGGCCATGTAAATTTGATCGGTCGAGACGGCGATGAATGCTCCGGCGGAATAGGCATCCCGGTTCACATACGTCACCGTCTCGCCCTTAAACTTGTCGATGATTCCGAAGATCTCCTCAGTGATGTCCACCCGGCCGCCGTTGGTTTCCATGTCGATGATCAGGCAGTCGGCCTCGGCCTCCATCGCCTCCTTCACCCCGCGACGGATGACGTAAAGGATCGGCGGCATGATGTCGTCGCGCACCGGGATTACGTAAACGACCTTTTGCGATTCCGCTTGACCAAGCGCTTGGCCACCGGCGTTCGTGGTTGGCTCAAGGTTTTGCAGCTTCTCGACCGTCTCAACGCCCTCGCCGCCCCCGTCTTCCTGCGCTTGGCCAAGCGGCAGCACAGTGGACAGGAGAAAAAGTGGTAAAATTTTTTTCCACCCAGTTTTCATGCGCTTTAAAATAACGGCGAAGACCGGTGGCGGCAAGCCTGCCTCGCGAGAGGGACGTTGCCAAACAAGGCGCCGGTAAACTATGCTTCGCCGACTGCACCCGCAGCGCCCGAATGTCCGACTTCAAAATCCAGTTCAAAGTCTTCGAAGGCCCGATGGATCTCCTGCTGTTTCTCGTCAGGAAACAGGAAGTAGATATTTATGAAGTCAACATGACCGAGTTGGCCACGCAGTTCCTCGAGTACGTGGAGATGATGAAGCGCCTCGACCTCGAGCTGGCGGGGGAATTCATCGTAATGGCCTCCACGCTGATGTACATCAAGAGCCGCGAACTGCTGCCGGTGGATCAGCAGGTGGAAGTCGAGGACGAGGAGGAACTCGAGGACCCACGCTGGGAGCTGATCCGTAAATTGGTCGAGTACAAACGGTTCAAGGACATCACAGGCGACCTGCAAAAGCTGGAATTCGAGCAGGAGAAAGTTTACACACGGCGCCCGGGGGGCATCCCGCTCGACCCGTTGCCGATGGAGAACCGTCTCGAGGCGAGCATCTTCGACCTGATCGGCGCGGTGGACGAGGTGCTCCAGCGGTACAACCACCGCGAAGCGGGCAAGCGTGAGATCGTCGATGACCAATGGAGCGTCAGCGAAAAAATCGTGGTCATCCGCCAGCGACTGGGCGAGGCAGGGCGGCTGAACTTCTCGGAGTTGTTCGAGGGAAATGGCAGCCGCGGCGAGGTAGTCGCCACGTTTTTGGCATTGCTTGAGTTGATCCGGCTCAGGCATTTACTGGCCTCGCAAGGTGAAGTGTTTGGCGAGATCGAAATCATCGTCGCGCCGGTCGACATGCAGCGGATCGTACCCGGAGAGCCGGTGTCAGAAACAGTGGAAGCGCAATAGAGTGGAGCTGAAGGAAATACTCGAGTCGATCGTCTTCTCGGCACAAAAGCCGATGAGTATCGGTGAACTGCGCGCCGTTCTGCGCGACACGCCGGAAAAAATTCCCGACGAAAAACACACGAGCGAATTTGCCACCGCCACCGCGCGTGCGGTCGAGAAGGCACTGGAAGAACTGGTCGTCGAACACGACAACGCCAACCGCAGCTATCGCTTGGCCTGTGTGGGTGGCAACTGGCAGTTCGTGACACGGCCGGACTTTGCCCCTTGGTTGCAGGTACTCGTCGGGGCCAAGCCGCGTCCGCCCAAGCTGTCCCAACCGGCACTCGAGACTTTGGCCATCGTGGCCTACCGGCAGCCGATCACCCGTGCCGAGATGGAACAGATTCGCGGCGTGGCAGTCGATGGCGTGGTCGCCACGCTGGTGGAGCGCGAGCTGATCGAGATCAAGGGCGAGGCCGAGGCCCCGGGCCGGCCCAAGCTGTATGGCACCACCCAGTTTTTCCTCGAACACTTTGGTTTGAAAAGTCTCGAGGAACTCCCTGCCGCGGAGGAACTGCGCCGGATACAGGTTGAGTTAGCCACCGCGGCCAAGCCGGAGGACGGCGACCAGTCCCAACTCGATTTCGAGGCCGCCCCGGAGGAGGAATCTCAAGGAGAATCCCCGGCGGAAAACGATGAAAAGTCGGAGGATGAGGAAGAGGAGTTCGATCATGACGACGAGGACGATGACGACGAGGAGGAGGATGACGAATAGCCCATGAGCCTCGAGGAACATCGAAAAGGCATCGATGCCATCGACAAGAAACTGGTCAAGCTGCTGAACGAGCGCACCGAACACGCGCTTGCGATCGGCGCGATCAAACTTAAGGCCGGTGAGGAGATTTACGCACCGCACCGCGAGCGGTTGATCTTCCAGCGCTTGGCCAAGCTCAACAAGGGACCGGTGCCAGACGAGGCGATGCGGGCGATCTATCGTGAGATCATGTCTTGCTCGTTGTCGCTGGAGAAGTCGCTCACCATCGCCTACCTCGGGCCGGAGGCGACCTACACGCATCAGGCCGCTATCCGTAAGTTTGGTCACAGCCTCCGCTACGCCCCACAGAAAACCATCAAGGATGTTTTCTCCGAGGTGCAAAAGGGCCGGGCCGACTACGGCGTGGTCCCGATCGAAAATTCAACCGAGGGCGTGGTCACTCACACGCTCGATTTGTTCGTGGAAAGTCCGCTGAAAATTGTCGCGCAGATCGTCATGCCGATCCAGCACTGCCTCGTCCGGAACAACCGCCGCAGTAAGGTTCGCAAGCTCTACTCGCATCCGCAGGCGCTGGCACAGTGTCGTGTTTGGCTGCAACAAAACCTCCCCTCGGTGGAAGTCATCGAAGCGTCCTCCACCACACGTGCCGCCGAAATGGCCGCAGCGGACAAAACCGCAGCCGCCATCGCCGGGTCACTCGCTGCGGAGCGTTACAACCTGCAGATCGTGGATCATAACATCCAGGACAACGCCTCGAACGCCACGCGCTTTTTCGTCCTCGGCAGAAAGTGCAGTCCCTCCACGAAGAATGACCGCACCAGCCTTGTTGTTGGGATCGAGGACAAGGTCGGGGCACTGCATCAGGTTATGGCGCCGTTCCGCAAACACCGGCTGAACATGACCAAGATCGAGTCCCGGCCCAGCAAGCGTAAGGCGTGGGAATACCTGTTTTTCATAGATTGCGACGGTCATCTTGAAGACAAGAAAGTGGCCAATGCCATCAATGAACTGGATCGGATAAGCCGGTTCGTCAAGGTGCTCGGATCGTACCCCAACGCAGAGTAAGCCATGTCCCATCTCAAGCGGGCCAGAGAAGTTTTTGATGTCGAGCTCGCCGCCGTGAAGGCAGTACAGGGCAGGCTCAATGCCACGTTTGACAAAGCTGTGGCGCTGATCACGTACGCCTTGGCCAATCGCAACAAACTGGTGGTCGTTGGCGTGGGCAAGTCAGGCAACATCGGCCGTAAGATCGCCGCAACCTTCACCAGTACCGGTGCACCCGCTGTGCTACTTGACAGCGTGGACGCCCTGCACGGCGATCTGGGTATCCTCAACGACGGCGACATCGTGCTGGCTCTCAGCTACTCCGGCGAGACGGACGAATTGATCGACCTACTCCCGGCAATGAAACGATTCTCCGTTCGAGTCATCGCTATCACCAGCGCCCCGAAGTCCACGCTTGGTCAACACGCTGACGTGGTACTCAACGTGAAGGTACCGAAGGAAGCTTGCCCGTTTAACATGGCGCCGACTGCCAGCACCACCGCCTCGCTCGTGATGGGCGATGCGCTCTCAATGGCTGTACTGGACGCGCGTGGCTTCAAAAAATCAGACTTTGCCCAAAGGCACCCAAGCGGCGCCATTGGACGAGCGTTGCTCTTGCGCGTTGGAGACATTATGCGCAGCGGTTCGCGCAACCCGATAGCACACCAAACCATGCCGGTTCGCGACGCATTGTTAATTATGGGTGAGGCCAAGTCCGGCAGCGTCAGCGTGGTCAACAAGAACGGCAAACTGGCCGGAGTCTTCACCGACGGTGATCTACGCCGGCACTTGGCCAAGGACGACGACGTGCTGGATCTGCCCTTGGCCAAGGTCATGACTCGCAGGCCCACTACCATCCGCGAGGACGCCCTCGCCGCCGATGCCATCCGGATTTTCAACGAGCGCAACATTGACGACCTCATCGTCGTCAACGCAAAGCGCGAGCCTATCGGCCTCGTCGATTCGCAGGATCTCCCCAAGCTGAAAGCGGTGTAACGCCGCCAATCCGCTTGGCCAAGCGGTGGTTAGCAACTACGCCAGAGCTTCCTCGATGACGTTGCCGTGGACGTCGGTGAGGCGGAAGTCGCGGCCCTGGAATCGGAACGTCAACCGCTTGTGGTCGAGCCCCAGCAGGTGCAGTACCGTGGCGTGCAGATCGTGCACGTGGCAGTCGCGGTCGATCGCACCAAAGCCAAACTCATCCGTGGTGCCGACGATGTTCCCGGGCTTGATACCGCCCCCGGCCATCCACATGGTGAAGGCGTCGATGTGATGGTTGCGGCCCTTCGTCTGCCGCGCTTCACTCATCGGAGTTCGGCCAAATTCTCCGCCCCAGATGACCAGTGTGTCGTCGAGCATGCCATGCGCCTTGAGGTCGCGGATCAACGCGGCGCTCGCCTTGTCGACGTCGTTCGTCACCTTGTCAAAATCTTTCGTGAGCGTCTCGCCCGGGCCGCCGTGGCTGTCCCAGTTGGTGTGGTAAAGCTGGACGAACCGCGTGCCGCGCTGCACCAGCCTCCGGGCTAGCAGACAGTTGTTGGCAAAACTCGGCTTACCCCGATCGATGCCATAGAGGTCGAGCGTGGCCTTGGATTCCTTGGAAAGATCCATCAATTCCGGCGCGCTGGACTGCATGCGATAGGCCATCTCGTACGAGGCGATGCGGGTGTTGATCTCCGGGTCTCCCGTGGCCACGAGCCGTTTCAGGTTGAGCTGATTGATGACGTCGATGGAACGGCGTTGCCGAGCGGAATTGACCCCGGCCGGGCTGGTGAGATTGAGGATGGGGTCGCCCGAGCCGCGCAACGGAACACCCTGATAAGTGGTCGGCAGAAAACCGCTGGCCCAGTTGGCCGCACCCCCGCGCGGGCCGCGCGGACCGGAGTGCAACACGACGAATCCCGGCAGGCTTTGCGACTCGCTGCCGATTCCGTACGTCACCCACGAGCCCATGCTCGGCCGGCCGAAAATGCCGGTACCGGTGTTCATGAAAAGCTTGGCCGGAGCGTGGTTGAACAGGTTGGTTTTGCACGTGCGAAACATCGTGATCTCGTCGGCGATTCCGGCAATGTTCGGGATGTTCTCGCTGAACCACATGCCGCTCTGGCCGTGCTGGCTGAATTTTTTCACCGGGCCAAGCAGCTTGTTGTTCTGCTTGAACGTGCTGTTCATGAAGGCGAAGCGCTTGCCCTTCACGAACTCGTCGGGAATGTCGCCCCCATGCCGCTTGGCCAGTTCCGGCTTCCAGTCGTACAGCTCCAGTTGCGACGGACCACCGCCCATGAACAGATAGATGACGTTTTTGGCCTTGGGCGTGAAATGCGGCTTGCCGGGGAGGAACGGTTTCACGCCGTTAGCCCTTGCGCTGTCGCGGCCAAGCAGCGAGCCAAGCGCGATCGAGCCAAGGCCCATCGAGCACTGGCTGAAAAAATGGCGGCGGGTGCTTTGTTGAAGATTCATCATTCGCGGGTGATCGTTTCGTCGAGGTTGAGCATGACGCGGGCGACCATCGTCCATGCCGAGAACGCCGCATCACCGGTGACCGGACGCGTCGCCTGACCAAGAGCATTTGCGTGCACGACGATGGCCTTGGCCGAGCTGGCTTGGGCGGCAAATTCCTTGGTTTGTTGCGCGACCAAACCGGTCAGCAGGCGCACTTCATCGACGTCCGGTTCGCGGTTGAGGCAGAGTTGAAAACCAAGCCGAATGCGTTCCTCCGCCGTGGCGGCCTCGGTCAACAGGCGATTGGCAAGGCCCATCGACAACTCGATGAACGCCGGGTCGTTCAGCAGTGTCAGCGCCTGCAACGGCGTGTTGGAACGGATACGCCGGGTGCAGGCGGCCAAGCCATCCGGCGCGTCGAACACCTTCAGCGCCGGGTGCGGCGTATTGCGCCAGCGGTAGGTGTAGGCGGCACGTCGGTAGCGATTCTCACCTGTGCTCGCCTTCCAGGTCTTGCGATGCTGGCCAAGATCCATGCAGCCCTCCGGCTGCGGTGGGAACACGCCCGGGCCACCCATCCTCGCGCTGAGCATCCCGCTCGCGGCCAGTGCCACGTCACGCACCAGCTCGGCGTCGAGCCGGAACCGCGCCTGCCTTGCGAGCCATTTGTTCGCGGGATCAATCCGGTCGACATCTGCACGTCGACTCGATGCCTGTCGGTAGGTTGCCGAGGTCACAAGCAGCCGGTGCAGCTCTTTTTGACTCCAGTCGTTCTCCATGAACTCGACCGCCAACCAGTCGAGCAGCTGCGGGTGGGTGGGCGGAATGCCCTGCGATCCAAAGTCGTTGTCCGTCTGCACGATGCCCTGCCCGAACAGGTGCTGCCACATGCGGTTCACAGCCACGCGCGCGAGCAGCGGGTTATTCGTGTCAACCACCCAGCGGGCGAAGCCAAGCCGGTCGCCATCGCGCTTGGCCAAGCGATGAAGGACGCCCGGTGTACCGGCCTGCACCTCCTCCGCCGGGCGCGTGAAGTCGCCCTGAATAAAACGGCGCGTGGTGCGCGGTTCCTTGCGCCGGGCCATCACCATCGTGGTGGCCGCCTTAGGTCGCGTTTTTTTTAGCTTGGCCAAGCTGTCTTCGATCGACTTGCGCTTGGCATCCTCCTTGGCCAAGCCGCTCAGGCTGGCCTCGACCTGTTTGATTTTTTCATCGATCGCGGCCCGTTGAAACTGAACCTCCCGTGTCGGGGCATCGATGCGCGGCTCGTCGGCATTGTTGAAAAAAGCGAACAGCCGGTAGTACTCCACCTGCGAAATCGGATCGTACTTGTGATCGTGGCATTGCGCGCAACCAAACGTCAGCCCAAACATCACCTCGCCGGTGGTGGCGATGCGGTCGTAGATCGAATCGATCCGGAACTGCTCACGATCGACACCGCCCTCGGTGTTGATCTGCGTATTGCGGTGAAACCCGGTGGCGATCCGCTGGGCAAGCGTGGCTTCCGGGAGCATGTCACCTGCAAGCTGCTCGACCACGAACCGGTCGAATGGCAGGTCGCGATTGAACGCCTCGATCACCCAGTCGCGATACGGCCATATCGACCGGGCGGCGTCGTGGCTGTAGCCGTCCGAGTCGGCGTACCGGGCGGCGTCCAGCCAATGGCGTCCCCAACGTTCGCCGTAATGCGGCGATTGCAACAGACGATCGACCGCGCGCTCATAGGCCTGCGGTTCGGTGTCAGCGACGAACGCCGCAAGCTGGTCGGGCGTCGGTGGCAACCCGGTCAAATCAAGGCTCACCCTGCGCAGCAGCGTGGCCCGCCCTGCCTCAGGCGATGGCGTCAAACCCACCTCCGCCTGCTTCGCTGCCACAAAATGATCGACGGCATTTTGCGCCCAGTTCCGCTGAGCCCCGGTCAACGTCGGCAACGAATGCCGAACCGGCGGTTTGAATGCCCAGTGCTGATCGTACTTCGCGCCCTCCGCGACCCAGCGCTGAAGCAACTGGACCTGCTCCGGCGTCAGTTTGCTGTTCGACTCCGGCGGCGGCATCTGTGTGTCGGGATCGGTCGTTGTGATCCGAGCGAGCAGTTCGCTCTTGGCCAAGTTCGCCGGATCGATTGCCGCCGCGCCGTCGTTGAGTTGAGTGGCCCCTTCGCGCGTGTCGAGCCGCAGGCCGGCCTTGCGCTTGGCAGCATCCGGGCCGTGGCACTGGAAACAGTTCTCAGAGAGAATTGGCCGAATGTCGCGGTTGAAATCGACCTCAGCCGCCACGCCCCTGACCAAGCCGGTCGACAGCACGGCGGCCAAAGCCAAGCGCTTGGCCAAGCGTTGAAAAATAGTTGAAAAAGACAAAGTCACATCCACGGCCGGTCGGCAAATGCTCCAATCCAATCCCCCGCCGGGCAAGTTATTTCTGCCAGAGACGAAGGAACTGATCCCTCACAGCGGAGACGGTGGCGTAGCGGAGGGTCACCGCCTTGTTTTCACGGATCAACCGATCCACGTGGTCGAGCACCTCGTCGTATTTCTTGAAGTGCTCGTGGGAGCTGCCCTCATGGATCGCGAGGCACACCGCGGTCGACTGCCCCGCCTTTGCCTTCTCGACGTGAAGACCGATGATCCGCTTCATGTCACCAGCCGACACCATCCAGTCGATCTTTGCATTCTGCGGAATCTCCACCAAAGGCTGTCCGTCCACCGCATTCATGAAGGGCGCGGAGCCGGTCGGGAGGATGGTTTTTTGGGCGACTCGATACGGTGTGGAACGAACGGAGACGCTTTTGTCCCAGCCAGACAACTCGTGCCACGACGGAGCGTACTGCACCCCAATCTCGCTGCCGGGCGGAAACGCCGCCGCGCTCGCCGTGTACCCGCCAGCCACGATGCGCTTCTGCAACTCAAGACTGGTCGCGTAAAAGCCGGCGCAAAATGTTTTTGGAACGCCCA
>Ga0115011_10001572_pt1 | contig 16424 bp, 12 predicted proteins | sample TroAtlMetagenome_2_FD_88705 | JGI IMG/M metagenome (GOLD analysis project Ga0115011, IMG submission 88705) | Marine eukaryotic phytoplankton communities from Atlantic Ocean - Tropical Atlantic ANT8 Metagenome | ecosystem: Environmental > Aquatic > Marine > Oceanic | place: Tropical Atlantic...
GCATCGCAGGTTGTTTTTATTGATGGGCTGCCAGCAAAGCAGCATTATCGCAAGTACAAAATCAAAAGCTCAAGCATCGTATCTGGCCATAGCGATGATTTTATGGCGATGGCCGAGATCATGCGACGTCGCTTTAGACGCTGGGCGATGGTAAAAGCTGAGGGAGCAGATATAGAGGAACTTAGGAAAAGTAGTGGTAGTACGCTTCATACAAATGGCCTTAATGATTGGCCTGATGTTGTGATGATTGATGGAGGGAAAGGGCAACTCTCCGCAGTCATGGAAGCACTTCGTGAACTTGACCTACACGAAGACCTGGTTGTCTGTTCACTTGCTAAACAACGCGAGGAAGTCTTCTTGCCTGGAGCAAAAAAACCACTTGATAGTGAACCTGATCAACTCGGAGTTGCCTTGCTAAGGCGTTTACGAGACGAAGCCCATCGCTTTGCTGTGAATTTTCATCGTCAGCAACGTGGTGAGCGCATGAAGCGTTCACGCTTGAGTGATATCCCAGGCCTTGGCCCCAAACGCGTAAAAGACCTGCTGGCTCATTTTCGATCGATCGATGCCATTCAGCTGGCAAGCATTGATCAACTCAGTCAGGTGCCAGGACTTGGAGCAGCGCTTGCAGAACAGGTCTGGACCTATTTTCATCCATCAGAAGATGCCGAACAAGCTTCACCTCGCTGATTTGAGTTGTTTCGAGCCAATGGCGATGGCCTCACTGCTTCCTAATGTCAGCCTGTCCCCGTGCGGTCCACATGACGTTGCCACCTGAGGCCTACCTGTGGTTCAAGACCCTTCACATCGTTGGTGTGGTTGTTTGGTTCGCAGGCCTTTTTTATTTGGTTCGCCTGTTCATTTATCACGTTGAAGCAGATGAGCTTGAACCTCAGTTGAGAAAGGCCTTCTCTGAGCAATACGTTTTGATGGAAAGGCGTCTGGCCAACATCATCACGACTCCAGGGATGGTTTTGGCTGTATCGATGGCGACCGGCTTGTTGATTGTTCAGCCAGGTTGGATTCAACAAGGTTGGATGCAGGTGAAGCTTGGCTTGGTGGCGGGGCTACTTGCCTACCATTTTTTCTGTTACCGCTTGATGGGACAGCTAAGTCGAGGCGAATGTCAATGGAGTGGTCGGCAACTACGGGCTCTCAATGAACTACCCACATTGTTGTTAGTTCTTGTTGTGATGCTGGTTGTTTTTAAGAATCAGTTTCCAACAGGTGCCGCAACTTGGTTCATGGTTTTCCTGGTGTTGTTTATGGCTGCTTCCATTCAGTTTTATGCGCGCTGGAGGCGACTTCGAGAGGAATCTAAAAACGAAATAGCTGGGCATGGCAACTGATCTCCACCCTCTTCGTGAGGTGCTCTTGCGCGTAAGACCAGAAAGTTGTCCGACGGAGATGAATTTTCACTGTCACACCATTTGTAGTGATGGCAGCCTTGAACCTGAAGAGTTGATTGCTCAAGCCAGCGAGATCGGTCTTCAACACATCGCTGTAACTGACCACCACAACACCCAGGCTTTTCAAAGAATGGCCGAATGGCGATCGGTTCGCCTTGATCAAGGGTTTTCCTGCCCCACCCTCTGGAGTGGCATCGAGATCAGCTGCCTTCTCAACAAGTGCCTGGTTCATGTTTTGGCTCTGGGCTTTGAAATTGGTCACCCAGCCCTTAATCCCTACGTTCATGGCGATGCAGCAACAGGTGCTGCACTAAGAGCAGATGCTGTTAGGAGGGCGATTCATGAAGCTGGTGGACTGGCAGTACTTGCTCATCCGGCGCGCTATCGACTCAGTTACACAGAACTGATTAATGCAGCTGCTGAATTGGGCTTCGATGGTGGCGAGACTTGGTACGACTATGAGTGGCAAAACAACTGGCAACCCACACCTCTGATCTGTGAGGCCATCGACCATCAACTTCAAGACCTTGGCCTTTTGCGTACGTGTGGCACAGATACCCATGGAATCGACCTCAAAGGCCGTTAAATTGGAAGAATCTATGAACGAACAGTCATGGGCTTATTCGATCGAGTTCTGAAACCCAGCTCTGACGCCTCCAAGTCTCCTTCAGACAACAAAGCAAAAGACAGCTCTAAAGAAGCTGGCTTTTATCTTGATGCCGACAGCTCGATGTCGGTAGGCAATGTGAATTATATGCGTGAATCAAAAACTATTCGCCACACATTCCCAGGCACAGTTGACAACCCTGGACTTAAAGAACTTGTTACTGAGGTTGATGCGAGTGATACAAAGATTGGTGTTCGTACTGACGGACTAGGTGGTCAGACTGCTGATACGAAAACCAACTCACTGCAAATAGGTGTACAGAAAAAAGTCAAAAAAACATTTGCAGAGACGATGAGCGCCGCTGAATTCAGTAAGCGTCTTAGAAATACAAATGTAGATGGAGCGAATGCAGCTTATTCCGATAAAGCTTCGGCACCGATAGCACGCAAAAGCCAACTCAAGCCTACGGAGGAGGTTCCAGTGGAGCAAAAGGTGACCTATTCAGACAAGCCAGGATCAATTGATCCATTCCGGGCAATGGTTAAGGACCTCTAATTGATTAGAGGTCCTGATTCGATAAGGGCTTCACTTGTATTGACAAGTGTTTTCAGTGCTACCAATTGACTATCTTCTGCTGTCTCCCATAAGCCTCGATTTGAAGCCTCAAGAAGACGTTCAGCCATATCTCTAAGTACCCAAGGATTGCTTTCCCTTAAAAAATCTAATATTTTTTTGTTCGCTAACCATTGCTCACAAATTGAGCTGTAGCACCAATCAGGTATTTGATCTGTAGCTGCGTCATAGGCAAATAGATAATCAAGGCTAGCTCCCATTTCAAAGGCACCTTTGTAACCGTGCTGTTGCATGGCTTCGATCCAACGAGGATTCAGCAGCCGGCTACGCATGACTTTGTCAATTTCTCTTTCGAGACGATGCATTCTTGGTCGTTGTTGTCTCGAATGATCGCCAAACCAAAGCTGTGGTTTTCGCCCAGAGACCATTTCAACAGCTGCAGCCAATCCACCGTGAAACTGGTAATAATCATCTGAATCCAAGAGATCGTGTTCACGGTTGTCTTGGTTGTGGAGCACAACTTGAACGTCTTGAAGGCTGCGTAGAAGTCCTTCCCGATTAAGAGTTGGATTGGCAGCGCCGTCGTAGCTCCACTGACTCCAAGAAAGGTAGGCCTGACCAAGATCCATTCGATCGTCCCAGGCGCCTGAGTCGATCAGGGCCTGAAGTCCTGCCCCATAGGCTCCTGGTGCTGAACCAAAGATGCGTGATTGCGGTCCTTCTTGGCGTGTGATGGCTGCAAGTGGATTCAGTTCACTTGTCTCATCAAGACTTGCCACGAGCTGTTGAGCTCGATGAACCCAGCTGACTAATTGAGGAAAGGCATCGCGAAAAAGGCCTGAGATCCTCAAGGTCACATCAACACGCGGTCGTCCCAAAAGGGTCAGTGGAATGACCTCAAGATCCACAAGACGTCTGCTGCGTCCATCCCAAAGTGGTCTGACGCCTATCAAAGCCAATAATTGAGCAATATCTTCGCCGCCATTTCGCATCGTGGCCGTACCCCACACCGATAGGGCGAGATGGGTAAGCGCTTCTCCCTGTTCAAGAAGATGCAAGTCGAGTAAGCGTTCAGCACTTCGTCGTCCCAAGTCCCACGCCGCCTCAGTGGGCAGACCGCGAAGATCAACAGAGTAAAAATTTCTTCCAGTGGGTAGCACCTCAGGCCTGCCACGGGTTGGCGCACCTGATGGTCCACTCGCCAAGCGATAGCCATTGACTGTTTTCAGTAGCGCTTGCTTCTCGGCCTCAGCACAGGCAGAAAGCCGAGGCCAGATGTCACGTTGAATACGAGTGATTTGTGGATGATCCGTTGGTGAATGAAGCCAACAGCAAAGAGGTTGAACCAGTTCAGTTGAACCCAACAAATCTGATTCGCAGGGTTGAATAGTTTTTAGAAGGGTTTGTACCAAGATCAGTGCCTGATTTTCAATCCAGGCGACGGCATCACCCACTCGACGTGGTGATTGCAATCCAAACTTGAGAAGAATCAGAACATCTGCCTCTTCGATCAGATTGCCCTCTTCATCGGCCCAGGGATCGAGGCTTAATTTGAGTTCCTGAGCAATGGCCTGGGTCAACCCAGGCAAATCTGCTGATGGTGCTCTTGCTAGGGCTAGCAACAACTCCAAACAAGATTTGCTGGAAGGAGATTGGCCAAGACAATGCAAGCCTGTTCGTATTTGTGACTCTTTCAATTCACAGAGGTAAGCATCAGCTTGATCGAAACAGGCTTGCAAGATTTCACGACTTGGAGAAGCGTTGCTTAGTTCTTCGGGCAATCCTGGCCAACTGACCTTCTTCAAGGTTTCAATCAACTCAATCTCAAGCGTTTGAATACGTTCAGCCCCCACTTGACTGGCCTCAACGTATTCATCCAACAAGGCTTCAATCTTTAAAAGGTCTCCATGGAGTTCAGCTCTGCCTAAGGGTGGTGTGAGGTGATCAAGGATGACGGCCTGTCCACGTCGTTTGGCCTGTGACCCTTCACCAGGGTCATTGACGATGAAGGGATAAACATGAGGGGTAGGCCCAAGAGCCAAATTTGGATAGCAGGATGGACTGAGTCCTACCCCCTTGCCAGGAAGCCATTCCGCACTTCCATGTTTGCCAACGTGAACGAGCAGGTTGGTCTGATGAACCTTGCGAAGCCAGAGGTACTGAGCCAGGTAACGATGCGGTGGAGGTAGATCAGGAGAGTGAAGGTCGGCAATCTGATCAGCGTCATACCCACGACTTGGTTGGACCAAGACAACAACCTTGCCAAAGCGAATGCCATGGATGGCAAAACCATCAACATCGAGATCAATCGCCTGCTCTGGTGGGCCCCATCGCTTCAGAACCGGTTCAACGGCTTCGTTGGGAAGGTCGTTCCACCAATCCAAGTAACTGGATAAGGGCAGATAGGTAAGTGGTGGCCTTGAATGGCTTTCTGGATCATTTGTACGGCCTGCCAGTAATGAACCCATCAAGCCCTGACTGTCCAACGGGATGGGATCAGAGCCGAGGTCATGACCACTGCGGTCCAACCAATTCAAAATCGAAACTGTGCTTGTTGGTGTATCAAGTCCAACTCCATTAGCCAGTCGACCATCCCTGACTGGATAGTTCGCAAGCAGCAAAGCAATCGATCGGTCAACAGGTTTGGCTGTTTGAAGTTTGATCCAAGCCTTTACATGAGCAGCAATCCATTCCAAACCTTCAGGATCAGGAGCAAGACCATGTACAGCAGTTGCAAGCGATGATTCGGTGTTCTGAACAGTTCGAAAGGCTCCAGGTCTTGAAGTAATACGTCCATCAAGTTCTGGAAGGACCACTTGAAGAGAGAGGTCCAGGGGATTCAAGCCTCGGCTGCTTGCAAGCCATTCATCTCTTGAGGATCCACTGCTGAGTACCTGGATGACAGGAATATTCAGACCGTCCCAAAGCGGGGCTCCAAGATCGGCTTCCTGAAATTGGACTGACGCAAACGATGTCGTTGCTAGGACGGCAGCAACGTTTTGCTGATTAAAAAGATCGGCAACACCTTTCTGAACAACTGGATCTCTGAGGCTGCTGACCCAAATGGCTCGAGGCACAAGGCCTTGAAGACGAAGTTGTTGATTAATGGCTTTAGGAAAATCAAGATCCTGCGCCTGAAGAAGAGCCCGGTAGAGCACAACTCCAACCTTTGAACCGTGTTCTTCCTGCCAATCCCATGGAGCGGGATCCTCCATGGCTTTAACAGCTAATTGATCTGCCGAAAGGGGGTGGCCATCGAGGAGATCTGACAACACAGAAAGAAGTGTTGACATGTTGTCGATGCCACCTTCACGTAGAAGTTGAGCAAGTTGATCAACAAGCCAACTTGGCTGACTTCCTAGATGATGCAGTTCAATATTTTGATCGATTGTTCCAGCAAGAACGAGTAGTTCTCGTTGAGGCGATGATTCCTGCCAGAGGCTTAATTGTTCGAGGCCGTAACTCCAATGGCTTCGACCACCTAACAAGCGAACAACGATGATCCGTGCTCCTTGGCCTGTTGTGGCAAGGTAATGGTCGATTTGAGCAGGATGCTCAAGACACGAAAGAGACAGGGCACGGATGCGATCTCTCCATGCGCTTTGATCTGCTAATTCAAGAGTTGAAGCAAGTGTTGCGACATCAGTCGTTGCACTGGTCAACAACAGCACCGATGCCTGAGGCTGCTCAACAAGAGCAAAATCTTCTGCAGGGCCTAACCCCGGGATGCTTGCAAGTCGATGCATTCAGACATTCTCCTGCTTATTGACCCTTAACAGTCCATGCTGGTGAGAAGATTTGGCCATTACGGCTTTTTCAGCAATGCATCAGTTCCTGCCCTTTGCCTGGTTTCAGGGACAGTGCGTTCCTTTTGATGAGGCCAAGGTTTCAATCGCCACACATGCTCTGCATTACGGCACTGGGGCGTTTGGCGGGATGCGGGCGATTCCAGACCCTCAAAACAGCAATGCAATGCTGTTGTTCAGGGCAGAACGTCATGCCAAGCGATTGAGTGATAGTGCGCGTCTTCTATTGGGTGAACTTAGTGAAGAAACAGTTCATATAGCGATTGAAGCGATGCTGAAGGTCAACCGACCAAGGAAGCCGATTTATCTCAGGCCGTTTTTCTACACAAGTGATCTTGGGATTGCGCCAAGACTGCACAACATCGAGACCGATTTCCTTATTTATGGCCTTGAGCTCGGCGATTACTTATCTCCTGACGGGGTCAGTTGTCGGATCAGCAGCTGGACACGTCAAGAAGACCGCTCTTTGCCTCTACGCGGCAAGATCAGTGGCGCGTATATCACCAGCTCACTGGCAAAAACAGAAGCCGCACTGAGTGGTTTTGATGAGGCGTTACTGCTCAATAGTCGCGGGAAAGTCAGTGAGGCCAGCGGTATGAATCTGTTTTTAGTTCGAGAAGGGAAGTTGATCACGCCAGGAGTCGACCAAGACATTCTTGAAGGGATAACCCGTGCAAGCGTGATGGAACTCGCAAATGAGATGGGCATTGAAGTGGTCGAAAGGCCAGTCGATAAAACAGAACTATTTATCGCCGACGAAGTATTCCTTACTGGCACCGCAGCCAAAATCACGCCCATACGCCAATTGGAGTCAACAACTTTGGGCAAGGAACGGCCTGTCATGAACGCCCTACGGCAAAGGCTGATCGAGATCACAGAGGGTCGTGATCCGGCCTATGAGCATTGGGTCAGCCGCATTGACATCGGCAACGAATGAGACGACCGGATAGCCATTAGAGGCTGGATAGCCATTAGAGACTGCAAACAACCAAGAGTCAGCTCGGTGTCTTTCTAAGATCACTCAACAAAGCGAGCGGCTTGATGGCAACAGCTAGCCAGGAAGTCAAACCAGTCCATTCAGCTTTCCTGGAGCGTTTGAATTCTCCAGAGAGGCCAGTACTGGTATTTGATGGTGCCACAGGCACTTCTCTCCAACAGTTGGGGCTGAGCGCTGATGATTTTGGTGGTGTTGCCTATGAGGGATGCAATGAATATTTAGTAAAAACAAAGCCAGATGCGGTCAAAGAAGTTCATAGGCAATTCCTCGAGGCAGGTTGTGATGTCATCGAGACTGATTCTTTTGGTGCAGCCTCCATTGTTCTCGCTGAATACGGATTGGAAGATCATGCATATGAACTAAATAAAACAGCTGCTGAATTAGCCAAGTCAATGGCTCAGGAATTCAGCACATCAGAACAACCTCGTTTTGTAGCAGGTTCTATTGGGCCTACAACAAAATTGCCGACACTAGGCCATATAGATTTCGACACATTAAAAGAATCATTCAAGGAGCAGGCTGCAGGGCTATTAGCAGGGAATGTCGATCTATTTATTATTGAGACTTGCCAGGATGTATTGCAAATAAAAGCAGCCTTACAGGCTGTAGAAGAAGCATTTTCAGATGCCGGAGAACGACGACCATTGATGGTTTCGGTAACAATGGAAACCACTGGAACAATGTTGTTGGGTTCAGATATCGCTTCGGTTGTAACCATTTTAGAGCCATTCTCAATTGACATACTAGGCCTGAACTGCGCGACAGGACCAGAACAAATGAAGGATCATATTCGCTATCTATCTGAACACAGCCCTTTCGCGATCAGCTGTATACCTAATGCTGGTCTTCCTGAAAATGTTGGCGGCGTAGCCCATTACAGACTTCAACCTATTGAACTCAAGATGCAATTGATGCACTTCATTGAGGATCTAGGTGTTCAGGTGATTGGAGGATGTTGCGGAACAACACCAAGCCATATTGCCTCTCTAGCTGATCTGTCTCGTGATCTTCAGGCAGTTGAGCGCCAAAATAAAAACGAGAAGTTGTCTGAAAAGTCAAAACATAATGGTTACGAGCCATCAGCCGCATCAATTTATGGGGTCACTCCTTACCATCAGGATAATTCATTCTTAATCATCGGAGAGAGGTTAAATGCAAGTGGATCAAAGAAAGTAAGAGAACTACTTAATGCAGAGGATTGGGATGGCTTGGTTGGCATTGCCCGTGGTCAAATGAAGGAAAATGCTCACATACTTGATGTCAATGTCGACTATGTAGGTCGCGATGGTGAGAGTGACATGCATCAACTTGTAAGTCGTCTTGTCACCAATGTGAACCTGCCATTAATGCTTGATTCAACAGAATGGCAAAAGATGGAAGCGGGTCTCAAGGTGGCCGGTGGAAAATGCATCCTGAACTCAACAAACTACGAAGATGGTGACGAGCGTTTCTACAAAGTACTTGAATTAGCGAAAGCTTATGGAGCTGGAATTGTTGTCGGAACTATTGACGAACAAGGCATGGCTAGAACAGCAGAGATGAAACTGGCGATTGCACAACGTGCCTATAAAGATGCAATAAACTTCGGACTTCCAGCCTATGAGATTTTCTACGATCCGCTTGCTCTACCTATCTCAACCGGTATTGAGGAAGATCGGCCTAATGGTCAGGAGACACTTAAGGCAATCGCTCAGATAAGGAAAGAACTGCCCGGAGTACATGTTGTATTAGGCGTGTCAAATATTAGCTTTGGGCTTTCTACAGCAGCTCGTATCACACTTAATTCTGTTTTCCTTAATGACTGCTGTGAGGCAGGTATGGATGCTGCGATTATATCTCCTGCAAAGATATTGCCTCTCAACAAGATTAGTGAAGACCATCAAAAAGTCTGCCGTGACTTGATTCAAGATAATCGTAGATTTGAAGGCAATGCCTGTACATATGACCCCCTAACAGAACTGACAAGTTTGTTTGAGGGTGTGAGCGCAAAAGAGGCACGAGCTTCAGGACCATCATTAACGGATCTGCCAATTGAAGAGCGACTGAAACAGCACATCATCGATGGTGAGAGGATTGGCCTGGACGAAGCACTTACAGAGGGGCTGACTTGTTATGCACCTTTGGAGATAGTCAATAACCTTTTGCTGGATGGAATGAAGGTTGTGGGAGAGTTGTTTGGCTCAGGGCAAATGCAACTTCCCTTTGTCTTGCAGTCTGCACAGACAATGAAAGCGGCCGTTGCTTTCCTAGAACCTTATATGGAACAAGAGGGTGAAGGTGAGCGCGCAAGTAAAGCTAAATTTATGATTGCAACAGTCAAGGGAGATGTTCATGACATTGGCAAGAATCTCGTCGATATAATCTTGACAAACAATGGCTACGAAGTTATCAACCTTGGCATCAAGCAGGATGTTTCGGCAATAATTGAGGCTCAAAAAATACACCAAGCAGACTGCATAGCAATGAGTGGTCTTCTAGTTAAATCAACAGCATTCATGAAGGATAACCTGCAAAACTTTAACGAAGAGGGAATCACGATTCCGGTAATACTTGGTGGGGCAGCATTGACACCAAGGTTTGTCAATCACGATTGCAGCGAGGTTTATAACGGAAAGGTCATCTATGGGAAGGATGCTTTTACAAACCTCCGCTTTATGGATTCATATGTAGAGGCTAAAGCCAATGAACGCTGGGACAATCAGGAAGGCTTCCTTGATGGCACTCCTGAAGGTGTAAACCTTGGCGGTGAGCGGGTTGACTCAATCAACTCATCCGTTGCTTCTTCGGATACCGCAGTAAAAAGTGACAAGCCCAGCAAAGATCTTCAGGCCGCCAATAAAAACACTGATCGTTCTTCAAAAGTATGTGAGGAAACAGCTGTACAACCACCTTTCTTGGGAGCAAAGATTCTCAATCAATCAGCGATACCTTTGCAGGATGTTCTGAAATATCTTGATCGCAATGCTCTTTTTACTGGTCAATGGCAGATGCGTCGCACAAAGGATCAAAGCGCAGATGAGTTCAAAGACTATTTGCGCATAAAGGCCGAACCAATTCTGCAACACTGGATTGATCGCATTATCAACGAGTCTTTATTGCAACCATCAGTCGCTTATGGATATTTTCCTTGTGGTCGAGAAGATAATAAAGTTGTTGTTTTTGACTCTGCTGGAGAGGAGCGACTGGGTTTATTTGAACTTCCCAGGCAAAGAAGTGGAAACCGTTATTGCATTGCAGACTTTTATAGAGATTTAGTCGATGGTGCTGCAATCGATATCTTGCCCATGCAAGCAGTAACCATGGGCAAAAAAGCAAGCGAATTCGCTAGCGAATTGTTCAAATCAGATGCCTATACTGACTATCTATTTTTCCATGGCCTTGCAGTTCAATTGGCCGAAGCTCTAGCGGAATGGACACATGCTCGTATTCGTGAGGAATGCGGATTTGCAGCAGAAGAACCAAAGAAACTCAGAGATGTTTTGGCGCAACGTTATCGAGGTAGCCGCTATTCATTCGGATATCCAGCTTGCCCGAACGTTGCTGATTCCAGACAGCAACTCGAATGGCTTGGCGCTGAACGAATCGGACTGACGATGGACGCAAGCGATCAGTTGCATCCAGAGCAAAGCACTACAGCTCTTGTGGCTCTCCATAGTCAAGCTCGTTATTTCAGCGCCTAAGCCGCTCAGGCAGCTCTTGAGTGCAGCTTGAGCAAAGTTCATTGCTACGAATGCTCTAAACCCGTCTAGAGGGCTATGTCTGCCTCTAGGAGCGTCTTTTGCTTGAGTTATCGATCGATGTTCGCGGCTGCATCGTTAAAAGCTTGTAGCTCTGAAATCAACGTTCATCTCCTGGCCAGGCGTGCTTAGCGAATCAAAGATCCGTTTTGGTTCCAAGCAGTTGGCATCAGAAGCTCGATTTGTTATCGGTTTGATTGGCAGAGGAAGCAAGTTATTGAGTTGTCTGTGGCGAGGGATTGAAAAATATTCATTGTTGAAAGCCTGTGGAGGGCTCAAAAAATACAGCTCACAATCTTCTCGATTGCTTCATAGTCGCGAAGGCTTGGACAGGCGTTAGTCCTGGCAAAGGCTTTCCATGGTGTCAATCACCTCTTGCTGAAATTCTTCTAGTGATTCGGAATCACTGAGATCTAGCCCTTCACCAGCGGCATTCTGGGTGAGCTCATGGAAATGAAAGGCTCCTTCCCCATTAGCCAGGAACTCGATGGCCGAAGATTCACCACTCTCACGAAAGGCATCGCAGAGAGCAAGAAAAGCACCGTCTTCGGGGAACTCCCAATCCATTGAGAAGGCATAACTGATTGACCTTTAACTCCTGCACCCCGGCATTCGTCAACCATTTAGACCAATTTTGTGCCAGTCCATATTCAGACTCCTCGTACTATGTGGTCGAGAGTTCGCCTTGAATGCCTGTTGACCAAAGCGTTTCCAAGCTTTTAGTTTTTCCGATGCATGCTCATATCCAATTTCCCTGACCTGATCGTTTTTTTGAATGTGAGCTTGAGCAGATCATAAAAAGCAGCACGCACGATCAGCAGCGGATCAGGCTGCCCAAAGAGTCCATCCATGCCAAAAGGGAGGGAGCATTGACGCTGATCATTCAAATTCAGGCCTTTAGTGATTCGACTGATCGGGGCAATGGAGCCACGGTGGTTTGGTGTGGTCAAAAGCAACCGTCAGAAGACTGCTGCCAACGTCTTGCCAGCCAATTACGTCAATCTGAGACAGCTTTCCTTTGGCTGACCAACAAAGAGATAAACATTCGCTGGTTCACGCCCATATCTGAAGTCAACATCTGTGGACATGCAACGTTGGCGGCTGTGCTGGCATTGGGTCAATGGAAACAACTAAAAGCACAAGATTCCGTTCAGTTGATCAGCCGAAGTGGAAGTCTGCCAGCATCTTGGCGACAAGAAAACAAACAGTTAATTGGTCAGATTGTTCTCCCATCATCTCCACTACAGCCCTTAGACATCAGGTCAACATCACTAGAAGAGCAACTCGGTTTTGAACTAAAGAATTTATGGATTAGTGAGATGGGATATTTCGTTGTTTTGTTGAACGATAAAAACAAACTATCTGAATTGATTGTTTCAACATCCAAACTGCAAGACCCTTTTAGAAGGGGACTGGTGGTCATGCAAGCCAATCGCGATGCAACGCTTTCTGTTGATAGTCAAGTCGTCGATTATCAATTACGTTTCTTTGCACCTGGACTTGGCATTGATGAGGATCCGGTTACAGGTTCAGCCCATGCTCTCGTTGCAAAATATTGGATGAACACGCTTGGGCGTGATTGGGTGATTGGCTGGCAACCATCTCAATCTAGCGGTGGCATGCGTTGTGAACGTGCTGGCTCGGGCATGATTCGTCTTATTGGTTCAGGTTGTGTGCTTTGGAGAGGCGAGCTCGAGAGTTTTTAAGGATGGGCTATTTGCTTTTCAGATCATCATCAGCTCTATTTTTTGCTTGTCTGATGATGCTCAATGGCTGCAGTCAGCATCAGGCTGAAGTTGATCAACAGTTGATAAAGATCCTGCTTGAAACGAACCATCAGAGCACAACAGCTTCAAATAGCCATAAAAGCGACATCTCCATAAATCCCGAGGAAAGCTCTCCGCCGCAATCTAAGCATGCTTTTAAACGACCTTTATCCATTGTTCTAAGAGTTGGATTGATCAGCCAAAGCCCGCCAAAAAACCTGAGAGTCAGAAGCGAAGGCATTTGCATGCGTCAATCCGGAATTGTTCTGAATGAGATTCAATTAGTACACATCTTGAAGACGTCGAAGCCAGGGTTTGTTCAATGCTCTACGACGTCACCACTAGGGATCATGGTGAATGGCCAGGCCTACATGGGGCAGGTTGATTTGATAAATCGGGGTAAAGGGTGGATAGCTGTTAACAAAATCAATATCGAAAACTATGTAGCGTCTGTTGTTGGAGCTGAAATGCCAAGCAGCTGGCATATCGAAGCCCTTAAAGCACAAGCTGTCGCCGCTCGCTCTTATGCACTTGCTCATATGGCACGTTCGGCTGATGGGGATTTTGATCTCGGTGATACAACACGCTGGCAAGCTTATTCGGGCCTATCGAGTCAGACTGCGCGCACCTTGCAAGCCACCGATGCCACCCAAGGAATTGTGTTGAGCTATCGCGGAGGAATCGTGGAAAGTCTCTATGCAGCGACAGGTGCGATCAGTCAAGAGGCCCATGGGCACCTTGGTGCAAGCATGAGTCAGCACGGCGCGCAAGCATTGGCAAAGCAAGAGCTGAGGTTCGATCAAATTCTTTCCCGTTACTACAGAGGAGCGCAACTGGCACGACTTCAAAGCCGTGACAACTGAGAACTACTGGTATGCAGCTCTTCAACGGAGCGAGATAGCGCAACAGCAAGGCGCTCTTGTTCCTTTAGAGACTCAACTCACCAGCCTTCGAGCTCAGCAAGGGGAGGCCTTTGAACTTCGCAGGCTGCTGGGAAAGCCTCCACGTCATCTAAGAAGCACTTCAGGTCCGAAGCAAAATCCATTCCTGCCATGGGATCCAAGGTTAGAGATCGCTTCCATTGGCAATGACCATGCCTTAATCCTCAACAAGTACCCCGTTCAGAAAGGACATATGTTGTTGATAACTCGGGATTGGGCTGCTCAGGAGGGCTGGCTAACTCGTAGTGATTGGGAAGCGTTAGCTGCGGTTGATAAGGACACTCAGGGATTGTGGTTTTTCAACAGTGGTCCAAAAGCTGGAGCTAGCCAGCCTCATCGACATATACAACTTCTTAGAAGAGCAAAACGTGAACGTTTTTGCCCAAGACAATCATGGTTTGAGAAACGATTAGCCTATCCTGAAGAAACTTTTAATTGCCTTACGCAAAGTTGCGCAGTTATCAACAGATCTAAAGACAAAGATGAATATGCTGGAGATATACTCATGCGTGACTATCTACAGCTTTCATCGAAAATGGGCTTGGGTAGTCCAGAACAAAATGATCGGCCACTTCATTCCTATAATTTACTATTGACACCTGATTGGATAGCATTGATTCGTCGCAGTAGAGAAGAGATAGCCGGCTTCAGCATCAATGCTTTGGGATTTGCTGGGTACCTTCTTTCTACCCAGAATTCAGATCATCAATGGCTTTTAGAGAATGATCCTGAGTCTTTATTGGAAGCTGTTGTCGAGATAGTTCAGTGATTTTACGGTTGTCATCATGAGCAGTTTCATGGCTGGCTGGAATGGCAGAGCAACAGGTCAACAACCAATGCTCAACTTCCTCATTATCAATGAAAAAAAAGCACAGTCGGCGCAATCGTCAAATCGAGAAACACCTTCAACTGGTTGGGCCCATCGCTCATTACTACGCATCACGCACTGGACATGATCGCGAAGACCTTAACCAAGTCGGAATGATGGGATTAATCCTTGCTGCGCAAAATTTCAAGGCGAGTTCTAATGCGGAATTCAGTGCTTTTGCAAGACCTCATATTCGCGGAGCGATTCTTCACTTCCTTCGTGACAAAGTAAGTCTGGTAAAAATACCCAGACGTGTTGAAGAACGTGCTCAGAAAGTTCTCAAGCAAGAATCCCAGTTTGGATCAAGTTCACCCTCCGAGCCCCTCAACCAACAAGATCAGCTAGCGGTTTCCTACTACAGCCAGAAAGGACGCTGGATGCCCCTCGATGAGGGGATGATGGCATCCAGTCTTGATCAGTGGAGTTGCTTGGTCAATAAAGACAGAACAGCTTTGTTGAACAATGCCGTTTGTCGACTCAGCCAGCAAGAACAGGCAGCCCTTGAGCACGTCGTTATCAAAGGGGAAAGCCTTAGAACAGCGGCCAAATGTCTTGGTGTGAGTTCAATGACGATTCAAAGGCGCCTAAAAAAAGCATTGCAACAACTGGCGATTGATTGTCAGGAGCTCAAACCTGGCAAATCATGAGAAGTCTTTGATTCAGATGGCTGGCTGTTGATCACGTTGCATTTGATCCTCAAGGGTTCGCATTGACGCTTTGACTGCAGCCAGCCGACGTTCCAGTCCATCACTGATAAAACGAAGCATCTCGAGTTTCCGCTGCTGGTATTGACGGTGACGCTGACTTGCGTCGCTATTCATTGAACAGGCGAATGGGTTGAACATGATCACTTGAGTATTAATGTCTATTCTCGCTAAACCAAACCTTTAATGGGTCTGTGTTCTTAGTTGGCGACAAAGGCCAGCGTGTATAGCTTTGGAAAGAGGCATTCGCATATTCGTCCTAACGTTCGCCTTCTAGCTCACAAGCATTCAGTCGATCTCACTTTGCGCAGACGAATCTCACTCCTGGTCTTGTTATGCGTCTCATCCGTAGTTGGTGAGTCATTTCATGGTAGTCAAGCGTTTGCTTACGTGCCCCTTATGGCAGGTCAAGTCGCCAGACCTCTAAAGGGAAGCTTTAATAACGTGCCTGTACTGCATTCCAATCAGCCAGAAGTTGTTGTTGGTTCAGGAATTCTTGTCAATACTGCTCCTGGCTCAGCCATTGCCGCCGAGACTCAAGAACCGCTGAACAATGCAGATTTTACATTTAATGGTGAGTTTGGAATTCATATTCACCACAAGTATTACCCAAGTGACGTGAAGAAGTTAGGCGGCAAAAGATCTAGAGGTTTGCTTACAGTTGCAGCAATTGCGACCAATCCTGGAAATACCCCAATCAAAATTAATTTCAAAAGAGGAGCTGTCAAGAATAGCTTTGAAGCGCCATATCACCCCAATCATCTCATGGGTGTAAAACCTGTTGGACCACGCCCATGGACAACAGGCCCAGGAGACGCAACATCGGTAGAAATGTTGCGAGGGAAATTAGACAGAAGAATTACAAATCAAATAATTATTCCACCTCAATCTAGAACAATAGTTTTTATAACAATAAGCCCTGCAAGAGGCATTGCGAATGGCTTACTTAGAGGTCGTAGTGATGGGCCATTTCAGCTTGCTGTTGTAGCAGCGGAGGATACTCATCTGACTCCCGA
>Ga0115011_10001573_pt1 | contig 16423 bp, 16 predicted proteins | sample TroAtlMetagenome_2_FD_88705 | JGI IMG/M metagenome (GOLD analysis project Ga0115011, IMG submission 88705) | Marine eukaryotic phytoplankton communities from Atlantic Ocean - Tropical Atlantic ANT8 Metagenome | ecosystem: Environmental > Aquatic > Marine > Oceanic | place: Tropical Atlantic...
GGTAGGATTCGAACCTACGAATGGCGCCACCAAAAGGCGCTGCCTTACCACTTGGCCACACCCCAATCCGAAACAAAGTCATAGTATTCTAATCCTTTAGTAAGAAAAATTCTAAAATTCTTACCAATTTTTTTATTAAAAATTTCTATTTCATTTTCAGAAGGATTCTCTAAGAACAACGTTGATCCAGTGCCACTTAATTTTAGCTTTTCAAAAGTTTCAGATGGTAATTGATTTCTAAGAAGGTTATAAAATTCTTTAAATTCTTTATTTTCTCTAATTAATACAGGCAAAAAGGTATTAATCTCTCTATTTTTTTCGTTCTGAAATTCAAGATGAATAGATTTATAAAGATTCTGAGTAGAGACAAATATTCGAGGGCAAATTAGTAAATATTCAGACGAATTAAATGAACTTTTGCCTAATATATCTCCAATTCCTGAAGCATAACAACTTTTTTTATGCACAAAGACAGGAACATCTGCACCTAAAGCTAAAGCTATTTCAGTATTATCAATATCTTCAATTTGGATATTATGAAATTTTGCAAGAAATCGCAGAGCAATTGCTGCATTTGAACTACCGCCACCCAATCCTGCTCCTATTGGGATTGATTTCTTAATCTTTGCTTCAAATTTTTGGTTTACTCCATATTTTTTATTAAACCATTCAATAGTTTTAGTTATGGAATTGTTATATTTTATTGTCTTCTCATTTGAATCTATTAGAAGGGCATCACTTTCTTTAAATGAAACTTCATCATATAGGTCAATAATTTGAAAATGAGTAAGAATCTCATGATAGCCATTATCGAGTTCTGACATTACATTCAAGTAGCTATTTATTTTTGCGTAAGATCTATATTTATATTCCATCTAATATCAAATTAATTCTTGAATCGTTATTTTCTCTGGCTATTTGTATATTACAACCTTGATTGGAATTGCATTCATTTGCTAACAAAAAGTAGAATTCGGATGGAGAAGGGAGTTCTTTTTGAAACTGAACATATTCTTTATTAGAGCTTTTCCATGAATTATCTTCGCTAAATACGCCATATAAAAGATTGATTCCTAATGTGTCATACACTTCAATAGAAGATTCTTTAACACTTGATGCTATTTTTACTTTAAATATTGAAGATTGTTCTTTAGATATATAAGATAATTTTCCTTCTAGATTGTAACTTTTATTAGATGTATTTAAACTTGCACAGCTAGTTAAAATCAGAATTAGAGAAATTAACTTTAAATAAGATTTAAAATAATAATTATGGAATTTCATTGTTGGGGAATAAGTCATAAATCTACCTCTTTAGAGGTTAGAGAAAAATTTGCCTTTAATAAAGACAAGATTGATGAAATATTAGCAAAACTTAAAACTTTAACAGCCTTTAACAATGGTATTTTCTTATCAACATGCAATAGAACAGAATTCTATTCATTTTGTTCAAGAATAGAAATAAAGAAATTTGATTCACATTTAGAACATATTCTTGGCAAAGAGTTAGAAGTCAGGAAAAATGATCAATATCTTTTCTCAGATAGTGATGCATTTGCTCATTTGCTCCGCGTCATGACGGGAATTGATTCAATGATTGTTGGAGAGCCAGATATTTTTGGCCAAGTTAAGAAAGCATATGAGAATTCTCGTTCTTTTAGCTATTTAAATTCAAGTCTTGATGCAATTTTCTCTAAATCTATAAATATTACTAAGGAGATTCGTTCAGCTACAAATCTATCTAAAGATCCAGTCTCAATAGCATCATTAGTTGAAAATATAATTATAAAAGAAGGAAATTCTCCTGTTCTCATTATTGGTGCTGGCGATATAGGCAGACCTTTATTAAAAAGACTTTTAGCTAATAACTATGATGTGTCTCTTTTTAATCGATCACAGGTAGAAATTGAAGGAGTGAAAAGTAAATCACTTGATAAATTGAATTTAAGCATTAATGATTCTAGAACTATTGTTGTTGCAGCTCCCTCAGAAAAAGAATTTTTTACATCAGAAGATTTTAAGAATTCAGAAGAAAGGTTAATTCTTGATTTAGCTATTCCAAGAAATTTAGATAGCAAAATAAATAATATAGAAAATTTGAAGCTTTTAACGCTGGATCAGATCAGCGTAATGGTAGAAGAAAATATAAAAGGAAGAAAAAACTCTGTAGCTCAAGCTGAAGGAATAATTGAAAAGAATTCTGAAATTGAATTTAAAAGAATTAAGAATAAAAAAAATATAAATATTAAACAAAAAGAATTTAGAGAAAGTCTATCTGAAACTAAAGATGAAGCTGTAGATAAAGCTAAGAATAGAATACTAAAGGGTGATGATATAGAAAGCATAATAGATGATCTTGCAAATGAAATTGCATCTAAAAATGCCTTTCAGGTATCAAAGATATTAGATAGTTCAGCAGAAGATAATAAAGACAGGCAATCATGAAGCAGGCTATAAGAGATTCTTTAAATAATATTCAAAAAAAGGCTGATGATTTAAGTGCAAAATTATCTGACCCTAACCTTACTTCAGATATTAATCAGTTAACTAAGCTCAACAAAGAATATTCTGAAGTAAAAGATGTGGTCGAGAACTGGAACAGGTACCAAGAGCTTGAAGAAACGATTGAAGATTTAAATAGCCTTATAAAAGATGAAGAAATGAAAAGTCTTGCTCTAGAAGAAAAAGATCAAAATGATAAAGAGCTTCAAGAAATTGAAGCAGAGATAATGATTCAATTATTACCAAAAGATAAAGATGATAAAAGAAATTCTTTTGTTGATCTGCGTGCTGGTGCAGGAGGTGATGAAGCAGCTATTTTCGTGGGAGATCTGTATAGGATGTATGGTAGATTTGCAGAAAGAAATAATTGGAAAGTTGAAAAAATAAAAGAAATTCCTTCAGGAACAGGCGGATTTAAAGAAATAGTGATAAAAGTAATTGGAGCTGATACATATGGAAATCTAAAATTTGAATCTGGAGTCCATAGGGTTCAAAGAGTACCTCTAACAGAATCCCAAGGCAGAATACATACGTCAACTGCTACGGTGGCAGTATTGCCTGAAATTGATGATGTCAAAGAGAAAGATTTAGATATGTCAGAAATAAGAGTGGATACGTACAGAGCTTCGGGTGCAGGCGGACAACATGTAAATAAAACCGATTCAGCAGTTAGATTGACTCATTTACCGTCAGGCATAGTGGTTGAATGCCAAGATGATAGGAGTCAGCATAAAAATAAAGCAAAAGCTTTAGGCTTATTGTCTTCTAAGATTTATGACATTGAAAAACAAAAAATGGAACAAGAGAAAGCAAGTGAGCGAAAATCTCTAGTTGGCACTGGAGATAGAAGTGAAAAAATTAGGACATATAATTTTCCTCAAGGAAGAATTACTGATCATAGAATAAAGTTAACTCTTTATAATATAGACAGTTTTATCGATGGAGATATTGATGAAATGTTAAGTTCATTAAAAACACAGAATAATGCAGAGAAGCTCCTAGAAATTGAAAATAAATAAATCTTCAACTAAAAAAATAAAATTAGCCTGGGATTCAGTGTATAAAAATGAATATGACGAAGGTTTAAGATTCCTTATTTTGGGACTTTTAGATAAAGACTTTAGTTTAGATGGAATCATCCAAGAAATTAAAGATAAAAGACCAATTCAATATATCATTGGCGAATGGAATTTCTATGAAGGGACTTATTCTGTGAATAGAGATGTTTTAATCCCAAGACCAGAGACTGAAATATTGGTTGATTATATTAAAAATAATTTCTCAGAGTTAGAAACTGTGCTTGATCTTGGTACAGGGTCTGGTTGTATAGCAATCGAAATATCAAAGATATTTGAAAATGCAGATGTTCTTGGATCTGATATATGTGAAAAAGCACTTAAAGTTGCAAAAATTAATAATAATCAATCAAATAATAAGGTTAATTTCATTAAATCTAACTGGTTCTCAGACATTGAGGGACAGTTTGATCTTATTGTCTCAAATCCACCCTATATTCCTGAGGGTGCAAAGCTAGAAGCTAGCACTCTTTTTGAACCAAAAGTAGCTTTATTCTCTGAAGGAGCTGGGTTAAAAGATCTTAAAAAAATTATTTTAGAAGCAATTAATTATCTTAAAATTAACGGCGCGCTAATTTTAGAGCATGGGGCAGACCAATCACCTGAATTAAATTCTTATATGAAGCAAATAGGCTATAAGAATATAGGTGTTCTGAATGATCTAAAAGATATGAATAGGTTTGTATATGGATATAAATAATTCACTAGTTTCTAGATTCTATTCACAGATTATTCTTGAAGATTTTTCTATTCAAGACCAAGAAGAGCTTCTAAAAAAAGAAATTACAATAATTGGTTGTGGAGGTCTTGGTTCTCCTGCAAGTATTTATCTAGCAGCATCTGGAATTGGCAAGATTAATTTGGTTGATCCAGATAAAGTAGAAATTAGAAATTTACATAGACAAGTTTTCTTTCAAGAACAGGATGTAGGGAAATATAAAGTAGATATACTTAAAGATCGCATTGAAAAGTTAAATTCTCATTGCAAAATTACTATTTTCAAAAAAAAATCTTGGGAAATTGATTTTGATAAATATAAATCAGAGATGATACTTGATTGCTCAGATAATTTTCGTACTAAGTATTCTATTAATGAAGCGTGTGTAAACAATAACGTTTCTTTTTGTAGTGCTTCTGTTTCTAGTTCAGATGGACAAATAGCACTTTTTATAAATAAACCAGATCATCATTGCTGTTATAACTGTTTTTTTCCAGAAGATGGTGATATTGATGCTAATGATTGTGCAGAATCTGGAGTTTTAGGACCTACTGTATCATTGGTAGCATCAATTCAATCTTTAATTACCTTAAAGCATCTTCTCAATAAATTTAATGACATTGAAACTATCTTTAGAGTGTCTTCTAAGGACTTAACTATCAAAAAAAATAAAATTTTACCCAATACTTCTTGTAGACTAAATAAGTTATGAAAAATTTAGGTATTGTTGAAGGCTTTTATGGAGAAAGCCTAGATTTTGATGATAGGAATTCGATTGTTCAATTATTAAGTGAAAATAGTCTTAATTATTATTTATATGCTCCAAAAGAAGATCCTTTTTTACGCAATCATTTAGATTTAGAACCTACACCAGAATGGCAAAATTCATTCAAGGAGTTTGTTAATTTATCTAATAAATCTAATGTGACAATAGGGGTTGGGTTAGCCCCTATAAATAAAAAACATGCAGCCGATTTAGCTAAAAAGATTGAATTATTCATGAATCTTGGAGTTAATAGTTTTTCATTATTATTTGATGATATAGAACAAGAATTTCTATTATCAGAGCAGCTAGAGCTTTTCAAACAAACTAAAACAAAATTTAATGATATTGATTTAAATTTTTGCCCTACTGTTTATTGTTCTGAACTGATAGCAAAAGATCAGAATCATGAAGATTATTTCAATGAATTTTGTAATATTTTTCCGAAAGATGAAAAATTCTTTTGGACTGGTGAAAAAGTAATTTCTAGAAATATAAATAAGGATTGTGAAAAAGTATTAGAATCTTTTGACTCAAGCAATATTTATATCTGGGACAATTACTTTACTATCGATTCAGGACCTGAAAGACTCAATTTAACCTTTTGCAATCACATAGAACGCGATGTACTTGAGAATAAAAATACTTATTTAATTAATTTAACTGGTATGCCAAGAACAGATCTGATCATAGTAGATATTTTTGGTGCATTTTTATCTAATTCTGGAACAAAATTTAAGGATATCCTTAGAAAACATGGAGTAGAAAATAATCTAATTAATATGATTAAAATCTTTGATCCTAACGAGAAAATAAGGCTTTCAGAGCAGGAAAAGAAGAAATTACATGATATTACGTTTTCATGGTTTCACCCACTAAAGAATGAATGGTATCCTTATCTTAATAGTCTTAGAAAAGGGGAGCAATAATGAGCAATATGCAAAAATGGAGTAAAAATATTGGTAGCGTGATTAGCTACGCACAGAGAATTTTTCCTGATGTAGAAATAGTAACTAGGAATCTATCTGGAGAAATTACTAAATCAAATTATGGTGAAGTGGCAAAGAGGGCAAAGAAATTAGGTTCTTCGCTTGAAAAATATGGAATCAAACATGGCCAAAATGTTGGATCACTAGCATTAAATACTTATCGAAACATGGAGATGTATTTTGGAATTTCCGGCATGGGTGCAGTGATGCATACGATTAATTTTCGACTTCATCCAGAACAAATTGTTTACATAATAAATCATGCTGAGAATAGAATAATTTTTGTTGAAACGGTTTTTGCACCATTGCTTGAAGCTATTCAGGACAATTGTCCAACCGTAGAGCAATATGTTCTCTTATGTTCAGAAGAAGAGATGCCAGAAACTAAGTTAAAAAATGCAACTTCTTATGAAGAATTTATAAAAGATGGAAATGAAGAGTATGAATGGCCAGAGCTAGGAGATGATGCACCTTGTGGTCTTTGCTATACATCGGGAACAACTGGAAATCCAAAGGGAGTATTGTATTCACATAGATCTACTCTCTTGCATACTTGGGCCGGTTCATCCGCTAATGGTATGGGCTTAAGTGCTGATGATTCAATATTGATGGTAGTGCCTATGTTCCATGTAATGGGTTGGGGTTTGCCTTATATTGGGGCCATGAATGGAATAAAGTTAGTTCTACCTGGAATGGGAATGGATGGAGCTGCTTTAGTTGAATTAATCCAGAAAGAGAGTGTAACTCTTGCATTCGGAGTGCCAACAATATGGCTAGGCTTGTTGGGTTATTGTGAAGAAAACAAAATTAAGCTTGATACTGTAAAACAAACCATTATTGGTGGTTCAGCTGTGCCTTATGCAATGATAAAAGAATTTGATGAAAAGCATGATGTAAATGTTGTACAAGGCTGGGGAATGACAGAAACAAGTCCTTTAGCAACTGCCACTCTTAGGACTCCTGCAATGGATAAAATGCCTAAGGAAGAAAGATATAAATTACAAACCAAGCAAGGTAAACCTATATATGGAATTGAGCTCAAGATAGTTGATGATGATGGAAATCGATTACCTGAAGATGGAAAAGCATTTGGTAAATTATTAGTTAGAGGCCCTTGGGTCAACAAAAGATATTATAAGCATGATGAAGATGCTATTGATGCTGATGGCTGGTTTGATACCGGAGATATTTCAAGCATTGATCCTGATGGCTATATGACTATTGTTGATAGAGCTAAAGACGTAATTAAATCGGGAGGAGAGTGGATAAGTTCAGTTGATTTAGAGAATGCTGCACAAAGCCATCCTGATATTATGCAGGCAAGTGTAATTGGAGTGGCGCATCCAAAATGGGATGAAAGACCATTACTTTTAGTAGTCCCAGCAAATGATAAAAAAGATAAAGAATCAATCTATTCATTCTTAGAAGATAAAATTGCAAAATGGTGGAAGCCTGATGACATCGTTTTTGTAGATGAATTGCCTATCGGAGCAACAGGAAAAGTTCTAAAAATTGAACTTAGAGAGCAATATAAAGACCATTTAATGAAATAAGGAGGAAAAATGGAAGCAATTAAGGCAGAAGAATTACATACATTAATCGGTAAGGTAAATAGCACAGCTTGGTTTAAAGTTGATCAAGATAGAATAAATGCTTTTGCCGATGTAACTGAAGATCCACAGTTTATACATGTAGATCCAGAAAAAGCAGCACCAATATTTGGTAGCACAATTGCACATGGAGCTCTTATGTTGTCTTTATCGATCGGCAAGGGTTATGAAACAGCAATTATAGTAGAAGGAACAAAAATGGCGATGAATTATGGATACGATAAAATTCGTTTTATTAATCCAGTCGCAGTTGACTCAAATTGCAGATATAACACCACACTTTTAGAAGTTACTGATAAAGGCAATGGTCGTTGGTTAATGAAAACTAAAATTGAATTGGAAGTAGAAGGTTCTGATAAGCCTGGTCTTGTGGCTGAGAACCTAGCAATGGTTTTTGTTTAAGAAATTCTTAATTATTTTAGTATCAGCAGTCTTAGTAATTGTTACTGGACTGCTTTTACTAGATCCAATATTAAATCCTGAATATAAAAATAAAGATGAGTGTAAATCATTTGGCACTCTTGAGCTTTTATGCGGACTACAAAACCCTGAAGATTTTGCAGAAATTCCTGGTGAAAATGCTGTAATTGTTTCTCAATTTTCTGGTCTAGCAGAATTAAGTCATGGAGAAATTAAACCTGGAATTCTTTCAAGGATGAACTTAGATACAAGAGAAATTGAAGACTATCAGATTAGATTTGAATTGGATAATAATCTTGGAATTGGAGAAGAGGGCTGCGAGCCATATGATGGCCTTTACCCTCATGGAATAGATGTCTATCAAAATATATCCATGTCAGATGAAAGTTTTAGCCCTTTTCTTAAAGAAGCACATTTATTAGCCGTAGTGAATCATGAATTGGTTGACAGAATAGAGTTCTTTTTGTTCTTCAGTGATCAGGTTGTTTTTTCTGACTCTAATAATAGAGAATTATTTTGGGTAGGCTGTGTTAAGGGACCAAAAGACTCAGCTTATTTTAATGATGTTGTCATATCAGATGAAAACGGCTCATTTTATGCTACTCATCAATATGATAAAGATTGGGGATTCTCAAAACTCTTTATTTTTAATATTTTTCGTTGGGATACTGGTTATGTGTATGAATGGAATAAAGAATTAGGCTATTCAATTCTGAATAATTCACATGGAGCATGGCCAAATGGAATAGAAATGATTGACGATACTGTTTATGTTAGCTTCAGAATGAATGGATCTATTAGTGCTATAAACAATGGTGGCGAAAGAAAAGATTTTAAATTCAGATCTTATCTTGATGGTGGTTCTGACAATATAATTGCTAAAAATGAAGAGCTTTGGATTGCAGTACAAGATACAAACTTTGGAGGATTAACTTGCATGGAGCCAGATCAAATTCAATGCGCAACTCCATTTTCAGTTATTAGAACTGATGCAGACTTAAATGTTATCGAAGAATTAAATTTTGGTGATGTTTCTTTTGGCGGTTTATCAGTGGTATATCCTCATAATAATGAATTATTTTTGGGGTCATACAAGTCTGACAGGATAGCAATTTACAATATTAATGATTAGATTTTTATTCTTCTTTTTTCTCGTGCTTGATCTGGCTGCAAGCACAAAGCTCTATATTTTAGGGACAGGTACACCTAATCCTAATCCTGAAAGAGCAGGATCCTCATACCTTCTTCTTGTAGAAGATAAACCTTATTTAATAGATTTTGGTTCAGGAGTGGTAAGGCGTGTAGCTGCTCTTACAAAAGCCTGGGGAGGTGATTTAGACATCGATACTGAAGATTTAGAACATGCGTTTCTTACACATATGCATTCAGACCATAATTTAGGCTTAGCAGATTTGATTATTACACCTTGGATAATGGGCAGAGAGCATAAATTAGTCCTTCATGGTCCAAAAGCATTAGACAATATGGCAAAGAATCTAATAGAAGCTTTTGAATTTGATATTAATTACAGAATCAATGGCACTCAACCACAAAACAATACTGGATTTAAGTATGACTTTAATCAAATTTTCGATGGGTACATATATGAAGATAATCTTGTAAAAGTAGAAGCATTTAAAAATAGTCATGGTGATCTAGAAGAATCATATGGTTTTGTTTTCCAAACACCACATAAAAAAATAGTATTTTCTGGAGATACTGGTCCTTCGGAAAAACTTTTACTTAAGGCTAAAGGTGCAGATATTCTTATTCATGAAGTTTATTCTCAGGCAGGTTTTGATAAAAAGACGCCTGATTGGCAAATATATCATGCAGCACATCACACAAGCCCGGAAGAGTTAGGCGAGATAGCATCAAAAATTAAACCTAAGAAACTTATTCTTTCTCATATTCTTTTTTGGGATGCAAAGCCTGAAGATATTAAAAGAGAAGTGCAGCTATTTTATGACGGAGAAGTAATAGTTGCCAAAGATTTACTTCTCATAGATTAAGAATTTAACAAACGTTTTAATATTTCATTTATTGAAGCAGGATTTGCTTTTCCTTGAGTTTTTTTCATAACTTGCCCAACAAAATATCCAAATAATTTATCCTTTCCAGATTTATAGGCTTCAACTTGGCTAGAGTTATTATCTAATACTGATTGAGCTATTGATTCAAGTTCCCCTTCATCAGATATTTGTTCTAGACCTTTTGATTTTATAATCTTTTCAGGATCCTTCCCTGTATTCCAGATTTCTTCTAGAACTTCTTTTGCAATCTTACCTGAGATCGTTTCATCTTTAATTTTTGTTATTAAGCTAGAGAAATTATCTGAAGTTATTTTAGAATCATCTAAAGTTATATCATGTTTGTTTATCAGAGCATTAACTTCCCCAATAATCCATTTTGCTGATAGTGTTGGATCAGTTATCTTACAAACTTCTTCAAAGAAATTAGCAGTTGATTTCTCTGAACATAAAACCTTGGCTTCATAATCATCCAGTTTGTATTCTTTTTTAAATCTTCTTTCCTTCTCTTCTGGCAATTCGTCCATACTCTTTCTAACCTCTTCAATTAGATCTTCAGATATATTGGTAGGAACTAAATCAGGACATGGAAAATATCTATAATCATTTGCAAATTCTTTTGTTCTCATTGATCTTGTTTCATCTTTTGTTGAGTCATATAAGCGTGTTTCTTGTTCTACAGTTTCTCCGCCTTCTAAGACTTTAATTTGCCTCTTAATCTCATAATTAATTGCTTTTTCAACAAACTTAAATGAATTAATATTTTTAATCTCTGCTCTAGTGCCAAACTCTTTTGCATCAGGACGCATTATCGATACATTTGCATCACACCTCATCGATCCTTGAGACATGTTTCCATCTGATATGTCTAAATAAGTAATTATTTGGTGAATTTTTTTCAGATAATTTACTGCCTCTGGCGCTGACCTTATATCAGGTTCAGAGACAATTTCTAATAAAGGAATTCCTGATCTATTTAAATCTATTACAGACTTTGCATCATACTGATCATGCATTGATTTCCCTGCATCTTCTTCAAGATGAGCTTGATGAATCCTTATTTTTTTATCACCAATATCAACTACACCATCTTTAACGATAGGAAAATGTAATTGTGTTATTTGATAGCCTTTTGGCAAGTCAGGGTAAAAATAATTTTTCCTATCAAAAATCATTGTCTTGGCTATTTTAGCTGATGTAGCTAAACCAAATTTAATGCCCTGTTTCACTGCTCCTTCATTTAATACTGGTAAAACTCCTGGTAAACCCATGTCAATTAAATCTACTAATGTATTTGCGTCTTCTCCAAATTTATTCTTTGCTGGAGAGAATAATTTTGTATTAGTTAGTATCTGGACATGAACTTCAAGCCCAATTACAGGTTGCCATCCTTTTATTAAGGTATCATTTTGTGCCAATCGGTTACCTCCTGAATCTTATTTGTAATATTAAGTAAAAGATCTTCTCCAAAATAATTTGCTATTAATTGGCCGCCTGTTGGAAGATTATTTTTTAAACCATTAGGGAAAGAAATTGCAGGTAACCCTGCTAAATTTGCAGGTATAGTTAATAAATCTTCTTTATACATTCTATTTGGGTCAGAAGATTCTCTATTTTTTTCAAAAGCTTGATCTAAAGTTGTAGGCATAAAGATCAGATCAACTTCTTTAAATATCTCTTCAAACTTATTTTTTATTATTCTTCTAACTTTTTGCGCTTTTAAATAATAGGCATCATAGAATCCAGCTGATAAAACGTGCGTTCCTATTAAAATTCTTTTTTTGACTTCATCTCCAAAGCCTTCTGATCTAGTTTGCATATATAGATTAGAAATATCTTTTTGATCCTTAGATCTGTAGCCAAATTTAATGCCATCGAATCTTGAAAGATTTGATGAGCATTCAGCTGGAGCAATAACATAATAAGAGCATATGCCTGAAGATAATTCAGAGAAATCTATTTCGCTTAATTGATGCCCAAGACCTTGAAGAACTATCTTTGAGTTTTCATAGGCATTTAAGATATCTTTATTAATCCCTAAGTTATCAATATTCTTAATTACACCAATTTTTAAGTTACCAAAATTCTTATTTAAGGATTTCTCAAAACAAATTTCCTTCCTTTTTGAGCATGTAGAATCTTTTATGTCATATGATGCCATAGCATCAAGTAATGCAGCACATCCAAAAGCATCTTTTGCAAAAGGCCCAGCCTGATCCATGCTTGAACAGAAAGCAATCATTCCCCATCTAGACACTAATCCATAAGTTGGCTTCATGCCTGTCACGCCACATAATGCAGCTGGCTGTCTTATTGAGCCGCCTGTATCTGTTCCTGTTGAAATAGAAGTAATATTTGCAGCAACACATGCAGCAGAGCCACCTGAACTTCCTCCTGGGACTAAATCTTTGCCCCATGGATTAGAAACAGGACCAAAAAAACTTGTCTCATTTGATGACCCCATAGCAAATTCATCCATATTTGTTTTAGCAATCATTATCGATCCAGCAGCATTACAGTTTTTTGTTACTGTTGACTCATATGGAGGAACAAAATTTTCTAACATCTTTGATCCGCAAGTGGTTGTTATATTTTTTGTACAAAATATATCTTTATGAGCAATAGGGATTCCTGATAGCGATAGATCTTTAAATTCATCAAAATTATTATCAATATGCTCTGCTTTTAGTAGCGCTTCGTTCTCAAAATGATTAATAAAGATATTAAATTTATCTTTTTTAGCTTTATCTATTGCTTCCTGAGTTGCTTCTTTAGCTGATATCTTTTTTGATCTGAAGTTTTCTCTTTGTAATTTAAAGTTCATTCTATAATTTTTGGTACGATGAAATAATCTTCATCTGATTCTGGAGAACCTTTTAAAAAATTCTTTTTAGCATTTCTATCATTATTAGAGTCCTCTCTAGAAACATTATTAAGCTCTAATGGATTATTTAATGGCTCAATATTATCAAGATTTAACTCATTCATTTCATCAATTAAATCAAAAGTATTTTTGAGTTTTTCTAAGATTTTTGGGTGTTCTCTATCTTCAATGCCTATTCTTGCAAGAAATAATAGATTTTTTAGCTCGATTTTATCCATTAAAAGCCTTATTCTATAAGATTCTAAATATTATAAAGATATATTAAGAATGTTTAAATTTTTACGTGGTCTTTTCTCAAATGATATATCTATCGATTTGGGAACAGCAAACACATTAATCTACACAAAAGAGCATGGCATAGTCCTTGATGAGCCGTCTGTTGTTGCAATTCAAGAGAAGAATGGTCAAAAGACTGTTGTAGCAGTAGGGCATGATGCGAAAAAAATGCTAGGCAGAACTCCTGGAAAAATGGAAGCCATAAGACCTCTAAGAGATGGAGTTATAGCTGACTTTAATGTTTGTGAAAAAATGCTTCAGCATTTCATTAAGAAAGTATCAAATAATTCAATTTTATCTCCAAGTCCACGCGTTTTAATATGTGTCCCGTCAAAAGCAACTCAAGTTGAAAAACGTGCAATAAGAGAGTCAGCTCTATCTGCTGGAGCTAGCGTAGTAAAACTTATAGAAGAACCTATAGCCGCTGCACTTGGTGCAGGTGTAGAAATAGACAAGGCTAGAGGGAGCATGGTCGTTGATGTTGGTGGAGGCACTTCAGAAGTAGCGATTCTATCTCTTAATGGCATTGTCTATTCTGAATCTCTTAAAGTTGGCGGAGATAAGTTTGATGAAGCAATCCAAACTTATGTAAGAAGAAAATTTGGAGTTGTAATAGGAGAGTCGACTGCAGAGCTAATTAAATTACAAGTCGGGTGCGCAACATTAAATTGCAAAAAGGAATTTGACTCTTATGAATTTAGAGGAAGAAATCTTGCAGAAGGAATACCAGAACTTGTTGTATTTAAAAAAGAAGATGGTTTTGGAGCTTTAGAAAATCAGACAGCCGCTATTGTTCGTTCTATAAGATCAGCGCTAGAGCTTTCACCGCCTGAACTTGCTGCTGATATATCTCAAGATGGAATTGTTCTTACCGGAGGAGGAGCGTTATTACATTGTCTTGATACTTTAATAGAGCAATCAACAGGAATACCAACTAAAGTATCTGAAGATCCTTTAACTTGTGTTGCACGAGGTGGAGGTATAGCTCTAGGTCTTATGGATAAAGATTTTGATTTATTCGCTGAAGAGTAATGCCAACAAAAAGGATCCCTACTAAAAATAAAATTAGAATCTCAATATTCAGTTTAGTTCTATTTTCTATTTTGTTATATATTTCTCAAGTAGCTAATTTAAACCACAAAGCTCAGAGAACTCTTTCTCAGATTTTAGAAACTCCTGAAAAATTTATTCTTCAAGTTTTAGATCAGTACCAAGAAATTGAGAGTAGAGAAATAGCAAAATTAAAAAAAGATATTTTAGAATTACAAAATTCAATTTATGAGAAAGATTTACAAATTAAATCTTTAGAAAATTCAAAATCTTACACCCCTTATAGCAGAAACCAAAAAGATGGATCCAGTGTCTATATATCTTCATTTGATCAGATGAATTTTAATTGCTGTAAAAAGCATAGAGTGTATATATCCAACCCTAATAGAATAAATGAAGGTGTATTTGCAATATCACAAGGAGATTTTGTAATCGGAAAAACTAGGACATTATCTAATAATGAAATTGAAGTTAGACTGCTTAGCGATCCTGAAGAATATATATCAATTAAAACAACAAAAGAATTTTTCTGTATAGCAAAAGGTGATGGAAAAGCTTTAGCTATAAGTTGCTTAAATGAATCAAAGGCAGTCAGCTATGAAATTGGAGATACCTTCTTTACTACTGGTTTTGATGGTATTTATCCTGCAGGTTTAATTGTTGGAAGACTAAAGAGCATAGAAAATATTGAGAATAATTTGTTTCGTCAGAAACTCAATATTGAATTATTCTTTGATCCATTCAAATCAATAAATAAGAGAGCTATTTTGCATGAATGAGTTAACTAGGATATTAATTGTATTCCTTTTGATAATTGCCAATTATATTTTCTTAACAATAGGAGCATGGGCGTGGCTTCCAGATATATTTCTTTTGCAAACATTACTTTTTACAACCTTTCTGAACAAGATACCTAATATCTATTTTTTCATACTTAAAGGTTTCTTGATTGATTTATTCTTTAGTACTTATTCAGTACCTTATACAGTTACTTTTGGCTTAATAGGAATTTATCTTAATTTTGGAAATCTAAAATGGATACAGAGATCTTTTCTAGAACAGATCATTACAATTTTTGTTATAAGCTTAGTTTTAAATATGTTATTAGGATATTTTAATGATTATTCTGCAAATGCAGAATTAAGAATTATTCTCAATCCATTTTTAAATTCATTAGTATGGTTAATTATTTTCATAACTCAGAGACAGAAATGGCTAAAAAATATGTAGCTATAAAACAAGAAAACTTATTATCCCCAAGAAGCTAACAAAACCAATTATATCTGTTACTGTTGTGATAACGACTCCACCTGCAATTGCAGGATCGTAACCAAATCTTCTTAAAGATAGAGGCAGGATAAAACCAAAAATTGCTGCCGCTAAAAGATTAAATATCATTGCAACCGAGATAGCTAGAGATAGTGAGTAATCATTGAACCAGAAACTTGTTATTAGATATATAGCTAGTGAAAAAACGATGCAATTTGCTAAGGCTACTATGAATTCTCTTCTGAACAGATACCTTAAATTTTTTCTATTTAATTGACGCATAGCTTCAGCGCGAATATATATTCCAAGAGTTTGAGTTGCTGCTATACCTCCCATGCTAGCTACTATAGGCATTAATACTGCTGCATAAACAACTTTTTCAAGCACATCTGCGAATAAACTTATTGATGCTGATGCAATAATTGCAGTTAATAAATTTATTGATAGCCAAATAAGTCTATTTTGAATAGATTTTTTTGGTGAAGCAAAAACATCTTCTTCGATTTGCGCAAAACCTATAAAATCTTGCTCTACTTCATCTGCTGCAATCTCAATAATATCGTCTACAGTAATCTTTCCTACTAGGAGATTGTCTTCATCTACTACTGGAGCAGAAAAAAGATCCCTGGTTTTAAATTCGTTATAGACATCTATTTGATTAGTGTCTGATTTTATGGGTTGGAATTCTGTATCCATAACTTCTCTAACAGTCAGGCTTGGATCAGATGTTATGATTTTTGTTATGGGTAGTATGCCAAGATATTCATCCTTTCTACTTAAAACATAAATATCATCAGTATTTTGAGGGAGCTTCTTTAGAAATCTTAAATATCTCA
>Ga0115011_10001574_pt1 | contig 16409 bp, 8 predicted proteins | sample TroAtlMetagenome_2_FD_88705 | JGI IMG/M metagenome (GOLD analysis project Ga0115011, IMG submission 88705) | Marine eukaryotic phytoplankton communities from Atlantic Ocean - Tropical Atlantic ANT8 Metagenome | ecosystem: Environmental > Aquatic > Marine > Oceanic | place: Tropical Atlantic...
ACCAATCCCAAACCAAAAAAATGCTGCCAGAGATAATTCACGGCAACTCGAGCTGTCAATGGATGACCTGGGGAAACAAGCCATTCCGCGAAGCTTAACCGTGTAAGTTTCTTACCATCCTGAAGCTGCGGAAGAACAGCAGGAAGGCCAGGCATCACCTCCTCCCCCTTTTGCTTAAAATCACCACGCACCAGTATATGGGTCGTCCTTGGCTTACTGTCCTCCACCATCACAGGCACAGTGACCATTCGCGAACCGATCGCCCTGAGCTTCTTTTCCAACTCCTTCCGCTTCACTGACACTTCCGGCATTCGTAATGCACGTCGGTAAATTCGGACATCCTTCAATTGGCCATCAAACCGATATGCACCGGCCGTCTTTGAATTACTGTATCCTGACCCTATGGCCAAACATCTCTCCGATTTGGCAATCATGCCGGGAGGAACCCCCTTAACTCTTGCCGCAGTATCCTCAACCCCGTCGATGAGCAACTTGATGGATTTACCGGCTCTGAATACAACGGCCACCTGATGCTCCTGACCATCGGCAACCGGCCTACTGCTGTGAACCTCCACACCTGTAAAGGGATCCTGACTTGCAGACACCCAGGCAAAAAGGTGCCCGTTGGGTACACTAGCCTCTCCTTCCCCACCAATACCAAACACATAACTACGCTGCTTGCCCCGCCAATCATACTTGGAAACAATGTTGCCGACCGGGGCGCTGGTCTTAATGCTCGCAACAATAGTAAAGTCTCCATTCAGATTAAAATCACCATCCTCTTTCTCCACAGTTGGTGAATCCCATCGACCAACCCGAGCAGCCTGCTCCTCAGGATTTTCAACAAACCATTGGGTAAGCCTTGCCATCGAATCGAGTTGAGAATTCAAAGCTCTGAACTCAGCTCGCTGGTCAAGGTTAATGTAACGGTAATCCATCCGCGGACCATGCACTCCATACCCCTGTCCCAGATGGGGAATATTATTAAACACAGCAAACAACTGATAATATTCCCGCTGACTAATAGGATCATACTTGTGGTCATGACACTCTGCACACTCCAGTGTCAGACCAAGTACGGCGCGACCTGTGACATTAAGCCGGTCAACAATCGTCTTAATTCGAAACTCCTCCTTGCGAGGATTGTTTCCCTTCGCCTGCATCGCATTGCGGTGAAATCCTGTAGCAAGGCGTTGATCAGGTGTTGCGCTGGATAGCATGTCTCCGGCAAACTGTTCCAGCAGAAAACGGTCATGAGGCATGTTCTCATTATAGGCGCTAATCACCCAGTCCCGATAAGGCCAAACCTCACGCGTCCGATCTGCAGCATAACCTGAAGTGTCACCATAACGAGCAAGGTCAAGCCACTGCTGAGCCATACGCTCGCCAAAATGGGGAGATTCAAGAGAGCGTTCCACCAGCTGTTTCCATTTATCGGGATCCTTATCAAGAGTGAACTCGCGCACTTCTTTCAGCGAAGGAGGCACCCCTCGTAAATCCATGCTTAAGCGCCGAACCAAAGTATGCGCTGGTGCTGGCGGAGCCATCTTCCTCCCTTCTCGAAGAAAGTGATCAATAACAAATCGATCCACCGGGCTTGAGAATTTTTCGTCATCTTGTATGACTGGCACTTTTGGGCGCACAACCGGGAGAAACGCCCAATGTTTATGTGATGATGAGCTCTCACCTTCAGAAGCCATCACGGAAGGCAACAACAATCCTAACAGGAGAAAACACCCCCTGCAAAATCTGAAGTTCCACTTGCCAATATTCATCTCAAAATCCAATCGAGTAACTGCGTATTCGCCCCTAAAGGCGACTACCGGTAAAAATCCACCCATTTGAGGTTAATAATTTTCACTCCTCTAACAAGTGCTTCCTGCGGTATTTCTATCTCATAATAACCGGCAATTCGCTTTTCCAAATCACCATCTTTCGACGTCTTAAAATAACGCCCTTTGAGTTTGCTGCCTTCGTCATCATACCTACCAATATTTAGGCTCTGCTTCGCAATCTTCTTATCATCAACACTCACCTCGAACCCCTCAAGCCCTGCAAGGTGCATCCTTACCAAGACCTTCGCAGGCCACTTGCCCACACCCAGATTGATACTCCCCCTGCCAATTCCAAATTCATCGGTAATATCAAAAATTACTCTTTCACCATTTTCCGTAACTTTGATTTCCCGGACACTGCCATGCACCCCTTGCTTATTGTATTTCAGCTTGAACCTTCCGGCATTTGGAGAGGCATTTAGACCTTTACCCTGAGGCCAAAGTGACATCAGCGTATCTTTGATAATCTGCTCACACCCGACAGCAGGTGGACCAAGATGACGCGTCCATACCTGACCTCCCCAGTTTGGCAATGAGGCAGCCTCGTAACCACCATTTGCTCCCATTTTAAGGGCAGCATCATTTGCAATGTATCCCTCATAACCATTTGTGAATGCAAATGTCATTGTGTGCCTGAATGGCGCATTTTTATCGATCCAGAGCTCGTATTGGCAAAACATCTCATGGGGCATTGTGGTCAGGCACCAGTCATTACCCAACATTACCGCATATACATCAAACCGGCGCGCAGGTGGCTGCTTGCCTTGATCCATCAGCCACTTCATTCGGTTAAGTTGGCGCATGCGCCCGGCATCCCCCGCATTGGCTTCCGCCATCTTCTGCCACTGCTCCCTGCCAGGCAAGGCCCGGGATGGAATCTCAGAATGGGCCTGCTTGATGCTCAACGTTTTTGACTCAACTGGCTTACTGCCAGCGATTGCCTTGATGACCGCATCCCCCAGATTATGTCCGGCATGGTCCGCCTTCTCATGTGTCGAACGCAAGGGAAAGCCGTTAATATTTCCCGCACAACCCTGGCCAAAAAGTGCGATGACTTCCTTACCCAGTTCAGCTTGAATGCGCTCAACGGCGGCACCCGGAAAATCTGCGCTGGTTAACTTACTGGTATGTGGAACGATCACCGGATGCGCGGCATGCTCGAAAAGCACGGCAATTGGTTTACTGCTCTTGATGCTGTCAGCCACCAACACATTAACCCAGGGAACCACCGGTCCCTTCCGGTTTACTCCCATGTAGACAGCACCGCTCTTAGGGTTAACCAGGCGCCGGTTAAAGCCAACCTGAGCATTTGACCTGCCCGCCCGCAGCTTGACCGGCTCTGCACGCTGCTGCGCCTCCTTGACCACCTCAACAATCGTCTCAATTGTCCGGTTATTCCACTTTGAGTCCGTATCATTCTTCACCTTGGTATGGTTATGTGCCCCTAGAGCAGCAGAAGAATGGGAATGGCTGAAAGCAATTAGGGAATGCTTAATCCCAGTTTTCTGCAGGATTTGTTCCCGAACATAATCACAGGCATCAAATCCACCCATAATCAGATCCAAAGAGACAATGGCTACAGCATTCTGCTCGTCGTCCTTTAAATACAAACAACGCGCAAAGAGTGAGTCATGGACACCTACGCTTTGACGGAAATAATGCTGAATTTCAAAACCGACCGGAGGCGTGATATCTCTCTGGGCCGCCCCGGCCATGATACCAGCCAAACCCTGCCCTGCAGACAGAACAACAAAGGAAACCACCAAGAGGATAAGTCGCTTCATTGACCGCATTCTTTGAGCCTAACAGGAAATACATTTCTGACAAAGCCTCAAAGTCAGACAGAAGATCCATGAAGCTTTCACATACCCAGCTAGTAAACAACCATGATGCCCTTCATCACGCGCCAATGACCTGGAAAAGTACAAATGAAGGGATAATTACCAGGTTCCACAGGGGCGATCAGTTCCTGCTCAACATTGCCGCCGGCATTTACCAGCGGGGTTGACCATATAACTTCCTCCGAATCCGGAACGAATCTCTTCTGCATGGCATCAGGATCCTGAGCCATCTGGTCGGCAAGTAACCCGATTTGCTGATCAGAGCCAGGCCTAATGATCACAAGGTTGTGTATCTGTAGGTCCGGATTGTGAAAGGAAACACTCACCTTGCTGCCCGCCCTGATACGGAATTCGCTGGGGGAAAAAGCCAACTGATTGGGCACTGCTGTGATCTTGACAGTATTTTCACCAAGCCCTTGCTCCCGGTCATACTGTGCAGCAGCCACCTGTAACAATTCTTTGTTCTCATATCTGCCAAGACCCTGTATATCGGTTCCTAACGAACTGAACAAATAGATGGGAGCGTAGCCTCTAGCCCCTCTTCCCCGAATATATCTTGCCTCAATCTGGTTGATTCCCTCCTGCAACTCCACCTGCACGTTCCATTCTGAACTCCACCAGTTTGCCGAGGCAATGACAGGGACACCGTTTAGAAAAACCTTCACGTAGCTATGCCGCACGGAAAGTATAGCCCGCATTTTTTTCGGAGAGGTGACAAAGGTACGCATTGTCCCGAATGAGCCTGCCTTACCGCCAAAGGCGAAGTGCCGCTCCTCCTTCCCATCTTCCCGAAGCAGCCAATGCGTCAGTTTGCTGCTCTCAGGCTTCTGCAAAACGGGAATCTCAGGACCCTGTCCGGAATTAATGCCGTAACCGGCATCAGCGAGAATTACCTTCAATCCCCCATCATCGGAAACGTCCACCTGACCAAGTAATGATGCATAGGCCGGGTCGTCCTGCTGCAGATAAGAAACGGTGTGGATGAGCTCGGCACGTACCCTTGGGTGTTCATCTTTGACCATCTTCTTCAACAGGGTTATCGGCATCTTCAAGTCTGCAGCCTGAAAACGGATTAGATAGGTAGCGGCTGCTCGTATCATATGATCGGAGGATGCCAACAACCTTTCCAGTAACCCCTGCCGTATTTCACCCTGATCATGGAGAATCCACAAACCTTCGAGAATCGCCTGCTCATCCTTTTGCTCCTTGAGCCAGCCATCCAATGCTTTAACGACTCCCGGAGTATGCCGTAATTTGCGTCTGGCATGATCTCGGATGAGGTCCTGCGGATGCTGGAGTAACTGCAGCAGTTGCTCTGTTCCCGCTCCCTCTATGCGGGGCCAGTCCCTAACAACCGACTTTCCTTTGTAAACCACACGCCAGATCCGGCCAGTCTGAGGATCCCAGCGTGGATCACGCATCGAATGCTGGGCATGACCAATAATGCGCGTACAGAAATCCGATACATACATGGCACCATCAAATCCGAAGGCAATGTCAACAGGACGGAAAATATCACTCGGCGAAGAAAGCAAATCCAGTCGCCCATCAGCCTTGAAATAAGCGCCGTCAGCCTTGTGTTTTGAAATAGAAACAAAACACTTTCGCAACAATACCGCCGAGGCCATTCCCTGTTGATATTCTTCAGGGAAATTCGGACTGGAAATCACGCAAGCCGCCGACCCCTTCCCATAGGCAATACTAATGGCACGACGAAATGGATGATAAACTCCAAACGGAGTCCAGGGAATGGCATGGCTATCCTGCACGAAACCGTCGCCATACATCTGAAACAGGTTCCCCCAACGATCCCAAGTGACCTTCCACGGGTTCGGAGTTAGCGTCTGGTATTCCCGCTCAACGGTTCCCCTGCGCAAGTCAAGACGATAGGTGGTTGCATCCACTCCCCTCGTGACCCCATAGGGAGTCTCTATCTGAGAGCGATGAAATACCCCGTCGCAGAACATTACGTTCCCCATGGGTCCCATGGCAATCATGCCACCGTGATGCGCATCTGTCACATCGATGCCGCGCAAAATTTCCTCTTGTATATCTGCTCTACCATCACCGTTGGAGTCCTTCATAAACACCAGTCGCGGTTGGTGAGAAATGATCACGCCGTCCTTATAGAAGGCCAGTCCGTCGGGGACCGTAAGATGATCTGCAAATATCGTTGACTTGTCAGCACGACCGTCATGGTCGGTGTCCTCCAGCACAATAACCTTGTCATGCGGAACTTCGCCGGGAATGGTGCCGGGGAAAGAGGGCATAGCAACTACCCACAGGCGCCCCTTCGAATCAAAAGCAATCTGCTCAGGGTTTCGCAATTCGGGGAATTCCCGTTCAGAAGCAAACAGGTTCACCTTGTAGCCATCGGCGACTCGAAATGAGCTCAGCATCTCGTCAGGCGAAGGCAGCTTGGCCGGCTTCCTGTCATGCAGTGCAGGAAGGGTAATGGGCTTAGGATCAAAACGAATGGAGTCGTCCTTTGCCATGGCATGAATGCGCGAATCGGCATTTTCGATTAGTGCATGAAAACGAGGCATTTCAGCATTGTATTCAATGGCCCGGCCTCGAACGCCGAAATAAAGTACGGTGTTCACCGGCCGTACAACGTCAGCAACATGGGCGGACTTACGCGAAACAGCCTGCGCAAGTTCCTCCACACGAGTTTGGTCAAGCCCTGCGTATGTTGCAGAACCGAGCAGTTCCTTGGCCAAATGCCTAGCTATGATCTTGTTTCCTTCTTGGTTAAGGTGAATACCATTTTCAGTCAGGAAAACTTTCTGTGCTGCATAGGCGGCAAGACTTGGTTGCAAAAGGTCTATAAAGCGTACGTTGCGCCCCTGAGTAACCTCTCGCATCACTTCGACGTAGGAGCTGATTTCACGATTCCGCTTTTTCGGTTCCGGATAATAGCGATGGTCAAGGTCTTCAGTGGCAATCGGGGACAACACGATAACCATCGCCTCGGGGTGACGTCGATTTATCTCATCGAGATAACCTTCAAAATCACTGCGAAAACGGGCAATACCACGCTTTCCGGCAAAGGACTCATTACCTCCAAACCCTAGAATAACGACCTTCGCAGGCCATTTACTGAGCAGGTTTTTCAGGTGATTAACATAACGCTCGGGTCGCAGACGGTAGCCAACTTCATCCCCGGTCCAAGCAAGGCTGCGAAACTCCAGATTTTTTTTCGGGTGTGCCAATTGCAGACTGGCCTCAAAAAATCCATGCCCCTGCAGACGCTCAATGAATGAGCCGCCATAAAAAAGAACCCGATCCCCTTGCTCAAATTGGATCCCAGCCCCTCCAACCTGAGAAACAAAAGCCAGCAGCAGAGACAAAATGTGGTTTTTCATAACTAATATACTGAGAAATAAACCCTGAATGAACTTGATTGACGGTTGAGGTTCAATGCAAGGAAATCCTGAGACCTTACCTATCATCAGCAGGAATACTAACCCATTCCGGAAACGGCACTTCTGCTCTGCTTTTCAGTACCACCAATCCCGGGATTGAAGGTATTGGTAGGGTCAAGCTCCCTGTAGAATTCCTGCTGACACTCATCTGCTTCATACATATGACCAACATTATGCTCGGCAGGATACTTCGCTCCCTTTGCATCAAGATTTTTCAACAAAAGGGCCTTGATCGCATGAACATCCGTACCCTTCTTGAAAATATAATCGTGATGAAAGACATGGCACATGAAGTGACCATAATACAGTGAGAGATCAAGGTGCCTGTTTATCTCCTCGGGAAGCTCCTCCATCCATTGCTGATCACTCCCTAACAAAGCAATATCAAGAGCAAGCACTTCTTCTGTCTTTCGTTGATGTACAGTTTGATACCGAATCGCGGCACCTGCCGCTGCAAAACGGTGCATTAACGCAGCTTCCTGCTCAGATTGACTGCATTCAAAGAAATCGGAACCATCCCTCTTACTCCATTCGGATTCAAGGTAATCACGAGCTTCATTGATACCCTCATCACTCATGACAAGAATGAGGTAATGCTCAAAACGATCGCGAAAATCAAGCAATCGATTCGGCAAATGTTCGGGAAATAATCTGCTTAGATAATATAAAATCTGATCCGGCAGAAACTTTGGAATAAAGGGGATTTTATTAAGGTAATATTCTAGACTGGATTTGAAAGCATATAAGCGAGGCAAACGCTTGGTCCCTATATGTTTAATGGAGAGAAAGATATCCTTGCCGTATTTTTTTGCCGTATCAAAAATTCCCCGATTCATGTATTCACACATCTCGGGAAGCTCCCTGAATTTTTTAAGTATCTGCCTCCGCAGAAAGCCCAATTGATCCGGATTATTTGTACCTAGGAAGAACACCTGCTTTTCTTCCGGCATAGGATAGGTGTCAACTCTTACTGCAAAGGCCGCCACTTTACCGGCACTACCGCTTACTTCATAAAGCCTGCTCGGGTCAGCATTATAACGATTCGGTTTATCAGCATTAATATTGCGTATCCGATCACTGTAATCCCGGTCGGATGCCGCCTTGTCCACATCGCAGATATCCTCAGAGCAGAAACTTTCTGCTTCCATAGATGAAAATATCTCCTCGGGGGTTTCTCCAAGGTGATTAATTCCCAAGTGATTGACCAATTCCAGATTCCTCTCTTTGTCCACCCGCGCAAAAAGAGAAAGTTCAGTATAAGATGAACCACGCTTACACAGTGCTCCCCCGGCATTATTGGCAATTCCCCCGACCACAGTCGCGCCAATCGTTGTCGAACCAATGACGGAGTGAGGCATACGGTTTACCTTTCGCAATTCCTGCTCCAACTCATGAAGCGTCGACCCCGGAAAAACAATTGCCTGCTTACCACCATCAAGAAGAATAATTTTCTTGATCCTAGTAATATTCACAACAACAACCTCCCGATCATAATCAAACCCGCTTGGCGTAGACCCTTCAGTCAACCCGGTCTTGGTCGCCTGCATGACTATTGCACAATTTCCCTCAACACAGACCTGCAACACCCTCCATAATTCCAACAGCGAATTGGGAAAAACAACCGCCAGAGCATAACCGGATCCAGAACGAAATCCGCTGCGATAATAGGCGGTTCTCCCATTACCAGTTAACACCCCCCTGTTGCTGCAAACTTCCTTTAAATTTTTAACTAATTCCCTAGCAAGCATTGGTTCATTTTGGATTCATTATTGAACCATAAGGACAGCACAAAATCCATATCTCCTTTCCACCCCAACCTGAAAGCGATCTCAGAAGCCAAATTAGCAATAAACTAATTGCACCATAAACCGGTCGCATTGCAACTACCTAATCAAATTTCACCAACCGCAAAATCAGGTAAGGAATAAAATTGAAGAACATCACCAACAACTTGTAACCGGCAATCATTGTGTAGTGAATTTCATCAAATTTCTCCATAGAGATCTTGAACCATTGCGTATGCATCTTGAACGCAAAGTCGTGCGCGAAAACAAGAATAAGGATCCAATAGAGCATGAATCCAAAATTAATGACTGTGCACCAACCCAAAAAGCTGCGGGCTTGCTTAAGCGTTATTTCCATTTGGCAATCTCTTCCGTCAATTTCTTCAATTCTGACACAACCTTAGGATGCTGATCGGCAAGGTTGGTGGTTTCCCCGAGATCCGACTCTAGGTCATAGAGTTCATCAACTTTTTTGCGTCCTTCCTCCACCGCATAGCCATGAAAATGCGCATTGGGCTTGAGGTACTTCCACTTGCCCCTACGCACACCGGCATTATGAAAATAAAAGTATTCTCGCCCTGTTTCCCGCTTGCCAAGTAGCAGGTCAGTTTGGTCAATACCATCAATGCGCCGATCTGCCGGCACCCTAAACCCGCACAAACTTGCAAATGTCGGCATGAAATCAATCGTGGCAAAAATCGCGCCATTAACGCGTCCAGCTGGGACTTTCCCTGGCCAGCGCACAATACATGGAAGGCGATAACCGGCTTCATAGGGTGACCCCTTACCGTTACGAAGGGGACCCGATTCTCCCCAAAAAATGGCGCCTTTGGGGTGACCTTTCTTGCGCTTGGTATACCTGTCTTGATTCCACGGACCATTGTCACTGGTGTAGATCACCAGAGTATTCCCGGATAACTGCAGTTCATCCAATACATCTAGTAAGCGACCGGTTTCATAATCAAACTCCTCAACCACATCACCATAGAGACCACCTGCCGACTTGCCGCGAAACTTTTCCGAGGCATCAATGATGGTGTGCATCATGGTGTGAGCCAGATAAAGCACGAAAGGTTTCTTTGGGTCGCGCCTGTTTTTCAGAAAATTAATCGATTTATCGGTGTAAAGACGAGTCAAGCTGCCCATGTCCCTGGTGCTGCCGGCAGCCTTGTTGTTCTCATGAAAATACACCGTGCCGTTATCATTGGCACCCAGTGCCCCGAAATAGTAATCAAACCCCTGGGCATTGGGCATTCGTGGAATGATTGGCTTACGATTAGAGACATCCCATTTCCCGACACAAGCAGTCTGGTAACCAGCCTTGCTAACCAGTTCCGCCCACGTCACCTCGTCCGCAGGCATGCCCCAGCCGCCACTGCGAATGGGTTGCCGACCGGTAAGCAAAGCCGATCGAGACGGGCCGCAAACCGTCTGGGAATAAAAGGAAGTAAAACGCGTGCCTTGCGTGGCAAGTTGATCCAGCCTTGGTGTCTTGTTCTTCGTGTTCCCGTAACACGCCAGATCCCCATACCCCTGATCATCCGTGAAAATGATCACAATATTTGGCTTTAAGGCCTCCTGGTCCGCCCGGGTTACCACCGCGGAAAATGCCAGCAGGGATATCAATATTCTTTTCATGGTTTTCATCTAAACAATATCTGCCTTGCGTCTCCTGCAAAAATCCCACGGGCACTCCTCGTCCAAGAGGATCAAAACTCCGTTTAGGCCATTAATTGTGACAGGGTCCCCGTGCTGTCGGCAAACCGTTCACCCTTTAATCCCATGGCATGTGCCTGGGTCAACCAGAGGTTGGCCAATGGCGTGCCACCCTCCAATTTTTGATACTTTCCATCCTTTTTCGGAACCGGGCCGGAATTGGCTGAAAGGTTGATGTGCTTACCCGTAGTCAACCTGCCACCTCCAGATCCTGCCACGATAATCGGCAAAGCACCGTATTGGTGCGTGGAACCATCTCCAAGACCGGAGCCATAGGTGAAAATCGTATTATCCAAGAGAGAAGTTCCGTTTACCTCCCTGATGTTGTCCATCTTATCAAGCAAATAGGCAAATTGCTCCATGTGGAAACGGTCAACCTTCAGCAGGTCATCAATGTATTTACCCTGGTTATGGGACATACCATGATGGCTGCGCGGTTTCTCGAAGAGGCTCTCAAACAAATATGGGGTATCCCATCGCTCAGGACCAACCATGAAAGTCGCGACATTGGTCAACCCGGTCTGCAGTGCCACCACCATCAAGTCACCCATAAGGCGGATATATTCACCACGAGGTAGACGTGCCTCTGGGGGTTCATCGATATTGGCCTTGGCCAACTGACCTCGCATCTTCTCGAGTTTTTCGGTTTGCTCCTCAATGGCACGAATGGAGTCAAAATACTCACTAAACTTCTGCTGGTCGCTATAACCAAGACGTCGCTTGAGTGAACGGGCATCCTCCAATACAAGGTCAGTGATATTGCGGTAGGCGCTGGTCTCCTTGGTTCCGAACAAGCGCCGGTAAGCTTTGCGCGGATCACGTAAGGAGGGAGCAACGTGCCCGGTGCCATACCATGAAATGTTATCAAAATACATGGACTCCTTGTTGTCCTTGTGGCTGTTACAGCTGAACTCAAGGGTGCGGAAAGGGGTATCGCCCCCGATGACATCGGCAACCACGTGATCGAGACTGCGGGCCAGCGGATACGGGGAATGAGTCACGGCATAGGCGCTCGCGCTGGTCAGAAAACAGGAAGCACACTGCGCATGCACATCAGTACCCGGCTGAAAGGTGCGGTCCATTCCGGTAATCAGCGTCACCTTATCCCTCATCCTCTCAAGGGGCTGCATGGTGGGCGTCAACTCGAGCGGGCGCACTCCTAGAGGAATCTGCCTAACGCCCTCTGCCATCCTCTTACGGCTGCCGGTAAATTTCGGAATTCCCGCTTCTGCCTCACCTGGAAAGAACCCACGGCGGACAACACCGATCGGAACATAAAACCAAGCAATCCTCCTTGCAGGTGCCACCTTGGCTGAATTCTTACTGAAGCTCTCCATCCATGGCAGCGCCATTGTAGCTCCACCCATGCCACGTAAAAAAGATCGTCTTGAGGTATGCGTCATTATTCTCCCTGTACCCTAACCGAATTTGATTGTCCGGACGAGGCCGTTTTTTGTGAAATAGCCATCGGTTTACTAACAAACGGTCCACTTTGCGTGACACCGTGGATCAATTCCTTGATGCTGTAATCTGCCGCAATCCCTCCCGCAACTATGGCATCAAGCGCCGGCAAGTCCGAAGGGGTTAGTTCACGCCCAAGGGCAAAAGAGAGCAGATGCTCGGAAAACGCACGAGTAAACCTGTCCTTCTCGGCCAAGATCGCCTTCTTGAAATCCACGACATCCTTGAACTTGTATTTGCGGAAAAGTGTCCCCGAGGAATCCACCTCACGTCCGTTTTCATAGCGCTCACGCCAACGCCCAACAGCATCAAAATTCTCCAGAACAAATCCAAGGGGGTCGAGTTGTTCATGGCAACCTGCGCAATCAGCCCGTTCCCGGTGAGCGGCAAACCGCTCGCGTAAGGTCAGTTCCTTGGACTCTTTCTCCTCCTCATCAAGCGGAGGCACATCGGCAGGTGGAGGTTCAGGCGGATCATTGAATATCACCCCGGCAATCCATGCCCCACGGGTAATGGGTTTGGTCTCACTTGGACCTGAAGTCATTGTCATCACCGCCGCATTGGTAATCATTCCTCCCTGTCGCTTATCGGATACCGGCTGTCGCTTAAAATGCAGAGTGACCGGACCACCAAGTCTTTCCTTGGTCGGCTCGCCATGCCACTTACGAAGACGCGGCGTTCTGTAGGTGAAATCGGAATCAATAAACTCCAGGATGGAACGGTTTTCGATTAGCACCGTCTCAAAAAGCAACAACGGCTCCATCATCATGTCCATGCTGGTGCGATAATTAGGAGGCGCATAGTAGAAGTCACTGAAGGTCTTCTCATCAGGAACCGATGAGATAATGCGCTCCAGCTGCAACCACTGGGAAGGAAAGCTGTCACAAAACCGCTTGAGTTTGCGGTCCAGCAACATGCGGTTTACCTGCGCCTTAAGAACTTCCTTATCGTTTAACTGTCCATTCCCGGCCAGCTCAAGCAGCTTGTCATCTGGAATACTGCCCCACAGGAAAAAAGACAAGCGGGAAGCCAATTCATATCCTTCCAGCGGTTCGATTTTCTGCCCTTCCGCTGGCTTATCATACAAGTATAGGAACTGCGGTGAGGCCAACACCGCCGAGACAACCTCCTTCATGGCCTCGGTAAATTCCTTGCCCGACTTAACCTGTCCAGTCACGTAGTTGACATATCGCTCTAAAACATCTTCTTCCGCAGGCCTACGAAATGCCCCGCGCAGGAAAATGGCTAGGCGTTTGCGCACCTCTTCATCAAGTTGTGCCGACTTGCCAGGAGGAACAAAAAATTCCTGCCAGATTCCCACGAACCGCTTGTCAAAATTGGAGCTCTGCACGATGCGTCGACCAAGCTTAAAAAAAGCTTCCATCAGCATGGGTGAGAGTGTCAAGTGGTCACCCCGATTGTCATAACCATGCTCGGCACGCAAATCCTGGGGAAAGGGCCCCACCCCGGCCAATCGGGGCTCAATGAGCGCGGATTTACCCAGTTGCCGACTGCTGACTACCACTTCCTTGGGCATCTTGCCGGTTTCCGGGCGGAAATATCCGGAACGGTCCCGCATCATCCTCTCCGGCAACGGAAACACCACAACCTTAAGCTTCAGTAAATCCATGACCGCATTGTTGTATTGAAAGCGGTTCATTCTACGCATAGGGGTAGCCGCATAACCCTTGCCGGCAGCAGCCCCCTTATTGAGGATTTTCCGCAACTCGAGCACCATTTGATTGCGCAGCCCGGGCTCCAGATCCGGCTCCTTCTCCGGGGGCATCTCATGCTCATCAAGCACATCCAGAATATCCTGTAACTGATCCAGATCAGAGAGAAGGTCATCAACTCCGTTAATCTTGATTAGGTTCACCTTGCCCTTCACCTTACCGTCCTGACCGTGGCACTTCACACAGCTTTGCTGAAAGACCGGTTGAATCAGATCGGCAAAGATCTTCTCATCCGCAGGCTTTGCGCCAAGCGGACTCCAACACACCATTCCGGCAATCCAACAAACTAATATCTGCCACTTCATCATGCAGTGCTGGTATTCTCGCACCTGCGTTAATCTACTTCAACAGCTTACGCAGAAAATACAGCAGTATCCCTGGCGCTCACGAGAACGCCTGCTGCCTTCTCGTGATCACGCACTCCGTCCGTTGTTCCTGGTAACAAGCCTGCAGGAAGTTTTTACGGAATACTTATGGGTATATTGACTTTCACTGGAGTTAGAGGAAAGATTTCTAGATGCCTTTTTCCCTTCGATCCTGCCTCAAAATGGTCGCCCTTTGTTTGTGCGGTGTTTTTCTGCCTGTGCAGGAAAGCCGTTCAGAGGATATTCGATTCACCAGTGTCCCCGACATCTTCAACTGGAACATCAGTAATCCCCAGCCGGGATGGGAAGAGACGCTCGACTGGTTTTTTGACCACCTTCAGAAAGATGGCCCTAACTTTACCCTGAATGCAGGCGACATCATGGATGCTCGCTGGTGGGAGGACGAAGCGCAGGTAAAAAAGAAAACGGAAGAATACTGGTCCGGTTTCAAGAAGCGTTTCGATGATCGCAAAATGACTGTTTATGTTGCCCCCGGTGACCATGAATATGGAGATGATGGAGGGTTAAAGATCGGTCACATCGCACGGGCTTTTGGTGAGCAGTTCACCCGGTTGATGGGTATGCCAAAAAATGGACCCGCAAATCATATTGGCCGCACCTTCTCCGTTCGGAAGGGCAATCTCCTGGTGATCACCCTTGATACATTTGAAGATCAAGGAAAGCGGTTTGGATACACGGTCGGCAAAGAGCAGCTAGCCTGGCTGGAGAAGACGTTTCAGGCCAATGCAGATGCGGAGTTCATCATTGTGCAGGGACACCTTCCGATTGTCGGTCCTGTCCGAAGCAAGAATTCCAGCGCGAGCATGTTGAAAGGCGGCACCGATTCGGACCTGTGGAAACTCATGGTAAAACACGGAGTTCATGTCTATCTGTGCGGAGAACATCACCGTATCACGGTTAAGAAGCAGGATGGAATCTGGCAGATTGTGCATGGAGCCCTCTGGGGTACACAGACCGATTTGAATTACCTTCGCGGATCAGTACGCCCAAAGGAAATGACCCTGCAACTTCTGGAGTTCGATGTTGATTACAGCGGAGGATATATTGGCGATCATCCGCACCGGGGAGCAAAGAATAAGCCTAGGGAGAATGTCACGCTCAAAGCGAAAACCAGAAGCGAAGGTCCCCGCGTTACCGGAACGCTGGTCTTGTCGGCGAACCCGAAGCAACCTGTTGCCGTAACCAAGGCCACAGGATGGTTTGAAAAGGCGACCGCATCCAAGTAGATGCCTTCTCTGATTCCCGGGATTAATCAGGAAAAAGAAACAAGAATGCATCATCACCGTCATCCTCGCCCTTGTTACTTCCCGCCAGGAAGTAAACTAATGGCCAGATGGCAATGGTACACTCGTTCCTGCCGTCTGGATTGCCGGAACTGGCTTGCCACTCAACAGTTTCCTTAAAGTTGGCATGACTGCCTTTACCCAGAGGTCGGCTCCCGCGGGACTGGGATGAAGCAAGTCCCACATCAGTTCCGTATTGATGCTGCCATCAGGCTGGAGAAAGACGTGGTTGACGTCTATCCAGAAAACCTTTTTACCGTCAGCCAGCCGACTGGTGAGCTCACCAGCACCACGACAGGTCTCAATGCACTTAACTGACGAATTGAACACTGGCGGACTGACGCCCTCCTCATCGTCCCCGCCGCGGGGAAAGATCCTCAGAATCAAGACCCTGGTCCCCGAGTGACGTTTCCGGATAGTTTCCACGATCGCCTTCGTGCCGGCGAAGACCTGCTCAGCAGTGTGAACTTTCTTGAAGTTTCGATCGTCCGTGTTGTTGGTTCCTATTAGGAGAATGACCACTTTGGGTGCTCGCTTGAAGTCGAGTTCACCGTTCTGCAGATTCCAGAGGATCTGTTCGGTCCGATAACCATTGTGCCCGAGGTTGATAGCGTTGAGGGGAGCGAAGTGCCTGTTCCAGACTTCCTTCATCGGCCCATACTTGCCACCCAGTTCGCCGAGTGTGTGAGTGATCGAGTCCCCGACCAGAACCACGTCGTAACTCCCACTTCTAACCGCCTTCACTTTCTGATCGTGTCGAGCACTAGGCGAGGGACGAGGAAAGTCCGCATCACCGGGTGATGGTATCCGCTCTTTCACCTTACCCCCGTCACCAAAAGCGGAAACATTCAGGAACAAAGGCAAGAGTGCGGCGGCAAGAATTAGCTTGGTTGTGGTTGGCATCAGGATAGAATTTCTCATGAGAAAAACTGTTGATAAACAGCA
>Ga0115011_10001575_pt1 | contig 16407 bp, 9 predicted proteins | sample TroAtlMetagenome_2_FD_88705 | JGI IMG/M metagenome (GOLD analysis project Ga0115011, IMG submission 88705) | Marine eukaryotic phytoplankton communities from Atlantic Ocean - Tropical Atlantic ANT8 Metagenome | ecosystem: Environmental > Aquatic > Marine > Oceanic | place: Tropical Atlantic...
ACCTAGAGTCATGGGGGAAGCGCACTCGTATTCTGCGCTGTCTAAGGGCATTGAGGCAATACGGAGGAGCTGCAAAGCCTCTTCTGCCCCAATTACGGGAGGTGCAGGTGCGGCTGCTGAGACATCGTGAGAGGCGTTCTTTAGAGGCGCAAATCCGTGAGCTGAGCTCTTTGATAGAAGTGCTCGAAAAGGCTCCCAAGGAGAGTGAATCGCTGCGCTCTCTTCGCTAGGCGAAAGATATGACGTTCTTGATTCCGGTGGCCCGCCCCAGAAGAAGCTCCCGACAATCGTCTGCCGGAAAGCGCTCTGTAATAACGGCTTCAATGGCCTCTGGCCAATGCTGTTTGAAGTAGGCTAGATCTGAGATAGCGGCTTTGAAAGAGGCGTCATCAGCATTGACAGTGCCAATGATAGCCTGATTTCCGAGGACAACGTCCCGCATCATCTGATTTGCATCGATTGGAATACGAGCTCCGGGAGCTGGGATGCCTGTGAAAATATAGACGCCGTTCACTCCCAGGATACTCAGGGATTCAAAGGCAACCGCTGAGATTCCAACTGCTTCGTATATTAGATCTACTGAGCCAACTAAGGCAGCTAGTTCTTCGAGGGTAGTGTCTTGAGAGGATATATATTTTGCGCCAATCGATTCAATGATTTCCGATTTAGGATTTGGCGCTGGAGACCGATTGTAGACATAGGTCTCAAAGCCGGCGGCCTTCATGGTCATTGCTCCTAGGATCCCGATTGGCCCAGCTCCGAGAATAACGGCGTTAAGACCTTTTCCGGTTGGTTGGTCCCCATCGTAATGACGAACCCATGGCAGGCGCTTCTGAGCGGCCCAGGCCTGAGCCAGGCCTTTCTCGGCGATGGTTAAGGGCTCCGTCAGAACCGCCAGGTCTCTGAGGTCGGGAGGGACATGGGTGAGGTATTGTTCCTGTTCGACAAAGGACTCAGTCATGAAGCCATGGCATTCCTTGATTCCTCTCTCGACGTAGTTTCCGGACGAGCAAAAGTCCTGAAGGTTTGACCGGCATGGCAGGCAGTTCTCGTCCTGACATGGCCTCCTGACGGAAGGAACCACGAAATCACCAACCTTTAAGTTTTTCACATTTGACCCTACTTCGACAATCTCGCCCATGGCCTCGTGACCCAGGACAAGGTGTTTGGATCCGGATGGTGGATCTCCGTAGACAAAAGTGCAGATTTCGCGATCTGTTCCACAGATGCCCACATCGATGGTCCTGACCCTGACATCGTCATCCTGCTGGAGCTCAGGAGATGGATGCTCGATAATTCCAACCTCCTTTTGACTTGGTGTAACAGCTACAGCTTTCATGCGGACCTTCCTTGTGTGGGACAGTCGGGATATTGCTGCCGGGAGGATGGCAGTCAAGACGGGTCTTTTTTTGGTCAGGAAGCAGGGAGAGAATGATCAAGGGTATGCTCCCGGGTGGATCCTTATTTGATCCATTTTTCTAGGAGATGAGATAATGTGCCAGAACTGTCGGCGAGGAAAACTATCCGATATGGATAAGGAGAATTTTCTCTAACATAATAGGTGGCTCCGAGTGACGTATTGCCATTGTGAGCGATTCATCTGAGGAGTTCTTGAAATCTCATCTCATGAGAATAGGCAGAGACCATCTATTGCTGCTCTCTCGCAACGGGCCGTGGATAATATATCGAAGGACGGGGAAGCGCTCCCGTGTTGGAAAGCATTTCCCTACTCCGGTGGGCCGAGCGCAAGGAGCGCAAAGCTGGTGGCAGCATTAGAAATATAGTGCCTGTTGTCCTTGTGTGGAGATCGGGTATACCACCTGCCGCTAGCTCGTTGCTGAGCCCGGAGCCACCGGCGTGCCCTCATGAGCCTTTGGTCACCATGGGCTACCCCGGATTTCACGAGAATATGTGTAGCAAATGCAGTCGCATAGGCATCCGGATCAGTGGATTGTAACTTTCCGTCAGATCTCTTCCAATGTCTGTCCCCCAGCTCGGGGAGAACCCACGCGCCATTCAATTTCTGGGCAGAGAACAACTCGTCCTGCCATTTCTTGACTACATTCTTTTCGAAAAGGTCATTACGGTATCCTGCCGTCCACAGGAGCATACCTTTCTGGTGAAGCGATTCGGGGGGATGACTGCGTAGGAATTTCTTGAGGCGCTGGTCCCCCTCAAGAGCCTGGGGTGATTGGGTGTAATCATCACCAGCGGCCACTCCCAGGGCTAGCGCTACGAGAGAGACACCGAAGTGATCATCTGATTCGTATGGCCCCCAGTTACATTTTGTCCACTTTTCCCACGCTCCAGATTCTGACTGTATTTTCCAAATATAATTAAAGGCCTGGCGGGTAGTCTCTGACAGCTGCCCCTTGGTTTTCATATCGCTGATGGCGAGAAAGGCGGTGGTGGCAACCATCGCTTCGGCTCCGGGAGTCCGTTTTCCTTTCGTTGGGATCTCTGGGTCAACATGCGGCTTTATAAAGTCGCGGGCAAAATTTCGTGCCTCCAGATAGGCGGGGGCCTGACTGCCGGTAGGAGCTCGGCCAATAAGGTAAAACCCGTTGGTGTGACATGTGATGCAGCTGTGGGACTGCTGCCAGTTCATGGCCGCATGGTCTGCAGCCCGCGCAGCGGCTGGATAAGAAAATTCAGAACGGATTTTTTCTCCAGCGGTGAGCGGTTCCGGGGCGAGGTGATTCTTCAGAGTTACCGCGGTGCCGTCCGCTAGAAGGCTCATGGGGTATGAGCTGATCAGTATGATGAAAAAGGACAAACGCATTATTCGGATTGTTCTCGGGGACCGTAGGCGTGGATCGCGCCATGGCTATCTGAGGCGTAGAGCCTGCTCTCTGAGACCGCAAGTCCATGCACAGCTCCTCCTCCGGGGATAAGGGCTTCCCAAATTAAGGATCCATTTTCACGGGAGTAGGCCTTTATTCCTCCGGCATGCCCGAGGATGACGGCTCTGGAAGAGACAATCAATTCGGATGGTGCAGGGGTATCCACGGCCCACTCTGAAGGCGGATCTTTGCCCTTTCCGAGGGAGAGAGCCTTGAGTGAGCCCCGAGTGTGGAGGTAGGCGATGCCATTTGTTACCACTGCACAGGAGGTATCGTTGAAGGTCGCAACGCGGGCTCCTTTTGCGTCGGTAAGGAAGAGCTGATTATCCTTGGCCTTCTGAGATTTTGGGCCAGAGATCAGCTGGTTGTCCTCGGTTACCAGGCAGAAGACTCCTCCTGCATGTCCGATAGCTCCGGAGGGCTTTCCTGTTTTCAGGTCATAGAGCAGGGGTGCAGATCTGCCCTGAGGAGCAATGAGGGTGTCGGCAGTCGCCAAGAGTGCGCCCTGAAGAGTGACGTTGCTGATCTCCTGGCTGAATTGACGTTTGCCTGTCGCTGGGTTGGCTGCGATCAGCCAGCTGGACTCCCAAGGCGTGAGCGACGCGGTAAAGAACAGAGTGTTGTTTGCAATCAGTGGTGCAGTTCTAATTGGCCAAAGCGAAATCATGCTGGCATTACTGGGGATCCGGCGGTCGTCTGGAGATCCCCGGTCTTTCCACAGCAGGTTGCCCGAGCGCGCGTCAAGGGCATAGAGGTGTCCGTCGTCTGACCCGGCAAAGGCAATGCCGTTGTGGATGGTCGGGGGCAGTCGCACCGGTGCTTCCGTAAAGAAAACCCAGCGCTCCTTGCCGGTCTTTGCGTCAAGGGCGTGCACAGCGTTGTCATGAGAGGAGCCGAAATAAACGAGGCCCCCGACACTTGTGACATAGAAGCAAGGATCAAAATTCCGCATGGACTGAAGTCCCGAGTTCCCGGAGTAGGCATCCCATTTAGCAGGTCCGCTCCAGGCTTGGCGTGGGTGCCCGCCTTCCACCTGCCAGGATTTAGACAGGGGAAATTCAAGCGTTTCGGTAGTGACGCCACTGCGTCGAGAATCGTGGCGGTAGGTGGGCCAGTCATCTGCTCGAAGCGTTGATGAGGACAGAGCAGCAACGAGAAAGAGTATGAATGAAAGGGCTTTCACGGCAGACGTCTTATTTGGTCGCGGGCTGGGAGGAGGGGCCAATTTGTGGGGCGGAAGCTCTTGGTCTAAGGCCGATCGAAGTCTCCATCCATCCCCCGCATGAGCATCCTGCGCCACCTTCAGGAATCAAGAGCATGCCCTGGGCGGGAATCGTATTCAGCCAGCAACTGGGACGAATCCGCATGAAGCGGGAAACAGAGCCTGTTTCCTTGTTCCATAATCCAAGAGGAGAGTTTCCCTCGCCAAGAATACGAAACATGAGGGCGTTCTTGGTCGCGACCACAGTTGAGCAGCCCCGACGTGGTCCATAGCTTGCGCCGAGAGGCTGCCCGGTTTTGAGGTCATGGATGTGCGGCGCAAAATATAGCCGATCCTCGGTGACAACCGGGTGAGTAATGTGAGTGCCATGATGGTCGGCACCCCAGGGGCTTTCGGTTGACCACTGCTGGGTCCCATCCTGGTCATAGCTGGCGCAGCGAAAGTTTCCCTTCTTCTGATAGGCTCCGCTTTTATTGACTGTGCCCTCGGACAGGACAGCGAGGTAGCCTTGTGACGTAGCGATTCCGTAGGCGGCTTGGACGAACCCCACTTTTTCAGTGAGGAAGACAGGCTTTGGGCCCGGCTTTTCCCAGATGACCTTCCCCGTGCTGGAGTCGAGACATACGGCAGTCAAATCAAGCCATAGCTTGCGGTCGGACACTCTGGATTTGGGAGTCTCTGAAAGGTCTAGAGAGCGATTCTCAAGGAAGTAAACCCTGCCCTCGTGGAGAGCGATGGTTGAATTAAGGATCAGTCCGCGACCATAAGCCCAGATGCCTTTGGCGGTTGATTTCTGGTATCCAAAGAGTTGGTCGCTGCAAACTTGGGTGACTTCTACGCCCACCTTGTCGAACCACGCGGCATCGCCCCAGAATTCCCGGTAGGCAGAGTTAGCCCAGACCGAGGACCCGATGATCACGTCGTTTTCCTGAGCGACGAAACCCCAGTCGTGAGACTTGCGTTTTGCAGTGGGAAGAAGCAGCGCGTGATGGAGCTCTCCAGTTCTGGCGCTAAGGATCCAGAGGCGATCCCGGATAGAGAGATAGACATTTGATTCATCGACGCACCAGTTGGAGCAGTCGTGAGCCACGTTGAGCCGTCGCAGAGAGGGAATCTCGTAGGACCATAATACAGCTCCGTTGTGGGCATTCAATGCAACCATTCGATCCATGCCCTGGTGGAAGAGTCGACCATTGGCTGCGAGCGGGGCGGGCATCCGAGGTTGGCGATCAATTCCAAAGTCTCCGCCTGGATGGCCAATCCATTGAACAGACATTCCTGACGTGGCGCTCACATCACCGAGAGCTTCTCCGGTGTATGAAGCGTTCCCTGCGGTTCCATACTGGTGCGTCCAGTCCTTTGCTCCGATGAGCTTTCCGCGACGGAAAAGAGAGAAGGATTCAGCTTCTTCCCAGTGCCCGTTCGCTTTCTCGAAGTCGGGAGAATCCTGACGAGAAGCAGTGAGAAGTGCTCCTCCGTTGGGCCGTAGCAGGCGAAGGCATTCTGGGATGGAAACAGGTAGAGTATCCTGCTCTGACAGGATAAGATCAGCAAAGCCATCAGTCCAAGGGGTCTGGTCATCGTCTCCAAGGGAAACGACTGAGACGCGGTGTCCGAGAGTGCCTTTCTGGTAGAGCTTTTTTCGGACGGACTGGAGGACGGAGGGGTCGGTGTCGGCTGCTATAATGTGGAATCGCGACCGGGCTGCCAGGGCAGAGGCCAGAGCACCATCTTCGAGACCCAGGATGAGGAGGTAGCCGTTCTGGTCCGTGGTAGCCTTGAGAGCGGCAGTGAGAAGTGCGTCTTTATCCGGAGAGAGGTTTTCGAGATCTGGGATCGAGGAGGGAGAAAGATTGAATCTGGTGTCGAATTCAAACATTTCACTGAGGCGGCGGCGGCCATCATTGAGCAATGCGATCCGGTAGCGATAGGTCGTTGCTCTTTTCAGTGCGCTGAGCTCTACCTTGAAGCGGCCGTCCTGAGATCGCAGTTCCTCTTTGTGCTGCAGGGTCCCGTCCTTTCCCTCCCCGTAATAGAGAAAGGCCCTCTTCACAGGAGCCTGCCACGAAACCGTTGCAGCATTTGGACGGGGGAAAGCGACTTTAGGCTGGACCGAGAAAGTAGCCGGTTGCTCGTCGTTGACTTCAATATTGTCGATAACCCACCACCAGTGATTGGATCCAACCTTCCGCCATTCGACCTTCATGGAGACGGCCCCTTCAGGGTTTTTTAGGGCCACACGGACTGTTTCGCTGTAGGCCGTGGATTTCCCTTCGTCGAAGCGAAGAACTTCAATCGCCTTCTGGCCGTCATAGGATACCATGATGGTTCCGGTCTGGGATTCGGCCTGCCAACCTGAATCAAACTTAAGAGTCAGGCTCATGGGCTCGGCTTTCGAGATGTCAATTGGCGGGGTTTGCAAGGTTGCGTCGAAGGGTCTCCCTCCCGCGACATCATCGAATTCATCGCTGTCGGCGATCGCGATTACATTCGTGCCGAGCTCAAATTTCTCGCGTCGCTGGCCGGGGGCCGCAGCTGCCCACCCCTCAGGAGAGGCAAAGGTCCATCCTGACCACTCGGGCACTCCGCCTTTTCCGTGTAGCGCATTCTTGGCCATACGCCATCCGGGGAGCGCGCCGGATTTTTGAGCGGTTGAGAGGTCCAGCCAGTCAGTTCCATCACCGTTGGGTTCAGAAGGGAAAGGAAGTAGCCCTGGCTCAGTGGCCAAGGAGTCAAAGTTCTCACTGAAATAGGTCGTAACTCCAGAGAAGTTCTCACTCTCCTGAGCGATGGCAATTGTCATTCCGCAACCAGCGATGGCAGCTAGGCAGACCCGTGAAATCAATGAGCAGATAATCGCCATAGAAATAAACCTGCTCAGCCTAGGCTCATGTTTGGTGGAGGGAAAAGAATAACATTCCAGATCTTCCGGATAGGAGGGAGCGGACAGAAAGTCGCGATCCAGCCCGTGAATTGTCCTCTACCCTATAAAAGGATCTAAATTCGAGAGGGATCCAGTCCTCACCCTTACGATATGGCGAAGCGTCCGGATTACTTTCCAGGAACTATTTTCCAGATTTCCCCATTTTTTCCGGATGGCCCTTTGCCGATATTGGTAAGGACATAGACCTCGCCAGCTTGGTCGTAGCCGAATCCTATGATCATCCTCGAAATTGGGCCAGCTGGGGTTTTTGCGCCTGGTATCACTTTCATGGTCCAGGTCGTCTTAGAGTCTCTGATGCCCCCATAGAGGCCGTATTTTTTCCCAGCCCAGCTCTGGGCCCAGTCGGCAAAAAGGTAGACTCCGTTGAGTCCAGGGATAGCGCTGCCATGATAGACATGTCCTCCAGTGACGCTGACGCCATAACCGGGAGCTTTTCCGAGACCGTCGTGGTGAGGGTAGGCAAGCACGGGAGCGATGAATCCCTCCGGAGCGGCTGAGACCTCAAGGGTGCATGGTTCACTCGGTTTCTGTTGGTCGAAGGGCGCATACCCCTCGTAGCGGGGCCAGCCAAAGTTGCCTGCGGTGATGACATTAATTTCCTCAAAGCGATTCTGTCCGACGTCTGCGACGATGATATCTCCGCTCTCACGGTCAACTGTTATGCCCCAGGGATTGCGAATTCCCCAGGCGTAGATTTCCTCTCTCCCGTCTTTGCTTCCCTTGAAGGGATTTCCATCTGGGATGGCATAGGGAGTTTTCGAATCGATATCGAAACGAAGAACTTTGCCAAGATAGCGATTGAGCGCCTGTCCGTTGCCTCCCTTCTCGTGCCCCCCTTCAGGCTTGCCCTTTGGGTCCAGATCGTTGGCGGCACCGCCATCACCAAGCCCGAGGTAGAGAAAGCCATCCTTGCCGAAAACAAGGTTGCCTCCATCGTGGTTCCACTGTGGTTGGTCGACGGTGAATATTACCCGCTCGCTTCTTGTGTCGGCTGTCCCGTCAGCCTTGACTTTGAACTCGGAGAGATGGGCAGTGTGATCAAAATTCTCTCTTCCTTTCGATGCGAGTGGAGCGCTGTAATAGACATACACTTTCCGGGTAGATTTGAACTTTGGATGTAGCGCGACCCCGAGAGAGCCGCGTTCGTCGAAGCCTTTTTTCAGGTTCACAATGGACTTGCGCAGATCGAGGAAGGCTTTGCCGGGTTTTCCTCCTTTTTCATCGAGAAAGTAAATGACGCCTGTCTGATCGACGACGAGATAAGCCTGCTTGCCCTCTCCGTATGGGATCATGCTGAGCGGCGACACAAAGCCAGATGCGAACTTTTCATAGCTCACGGGGGGAAGGTCCTCTGCAGCTTTGAGAGTGGACAGGACAAGGCTGAGGGCCAGGGTTGGGAACAGGAAGCGTGGTCTCATCTTGCTAGTATTTTGCGCGTTTCCGATGGTTTGGCAACCCGTCATTAATAGGCACACGTTGATGGGACCGGAAGGGATGAATCGGTAAATATCCAGATGCCTGAACCTCGTATGATCCCGAGTTGTAGCTGTGCGTTTTTCTTGCCATCAGCTCGTTGGCCTGGAGGATCGGCGCTGTTGAAATTTCCTCTTCTTTCCGCGCTTTCTGCCATCTTTCTGGTTCCCGCTCTTTCCGTGGCGGCTGCGAGAGAGCAGGGGGCCAACCCGCCGAATTTCGTTTTGATCGTAGCGGATGACCTTGGCTATGGAGACCTTGGGTGCTTCGGTCAGAAAATCCTGAAAACGCCAAGAATCGATAAGATGGCGTCTGAGGGAATGCAGTTTATGCAATTCTATGCTGGGTGCACGGTGTGTGCACCCTCGCGGAGTGTCCTGATGACAGGGCAGCATATGGGCCGAACGATTGTGCGGGGGAATTCAACCCGGCCCGTGATTCTCCGACCAGAGCACCCTAACTTGGCGTCGCTTCTGAAGAGGGCAGGGTATCGTACGGCATGTGTCGGGAAGTGGGGACTGGGAACGCCGGACAATATAAGTAATCCCAATGATGTGGGGTTTGATCATTTCTTTGGCTATGTGGATATGTGGCACGCTCACAATTTTTATCCTGAGTTCTTGGTCCGGAACGGGCAGGTCGAAAAATTGAGAAATGAAGTCGCTCCACGGTGGAAGGCGTTTCAAGTTCCTGGGAAAGCCCGGGGAGGAAGGGGAGTAGCGGTGAAACGGATTGATTATGCTCCGGATTTATTTGTTGCAGATGCTGAAAAATTTATCCGGGACAACAAGGAGGTTCCTTTTTTTCTAATTCACTCGCTGAATGTGCCTCACGCTAATAACGAGGCTGGCTCTCGAGGGATGGAAGTTCCGGATCTCGGAGAGTTCAAGAAGATGGACTGGCCAGTGGCGGAGAAGGGGTTCGCGGCAATGCTCCGTAATATTGACCGTGATGTTGGGCGCGTCCTCGATCTTTTGAAAAAAACTGGACTAGAGGAAAACACCTTGGTGATCTTCACCTCGGACAACGGCCCACACGAGGAGGGTGGACATCGCGCAGATTTTTTTGATTCGAATGGGTCGCTGCGTGGAAAGAAAAGAGACCTTACTGAAGGGGGGATCCGGGTCCCAACGATCGCCTGGTGGCCGGGGACCGTTCGACCCGGAAGCCGGGACGCAAGCCATTGGTATTTTGGTGACCTGATGGCCACTCTTGCTGATCTTGCTGGGGTAGAGCCTCCTGAGGATATTGATAGTGATAGTTTCGCAGGGCCATTACGGGGGAAGCCTCGTAGCGAGCGCTGGGCTCGCAATTCGGTCATGTACTGGGAATTCCATGAGCGCGGATCTGCCCAGGCAGTGCGTCTGGGGAAGTGGAAGGCCATCCGCAAGCCAATGCATACGGGCACGGTCGAGCTCTACGACATTTCGAGAGACCCGGGGGAAACCATGGATCTTAGTAAACTTCGGCCTGACCTCACTGAGTCGGCGCTCGCGCTGATGAATAAAGCTCACGAGCCAGATCCAAATTGGCCGGTGAAATAGTGGGATTTGCAGAAGAGGTGGAATACTTGGGCTGGGGTTTCTCTTCTTGGATAGGCGAGCTCAGGTAAACAGGTTCTTGTTCTGAGCCGGAAAAGGGGCAGATTGCCGGTGTGCGCCCACACTGCTTTCTTTTGCTTGGCATCCTTGGGCTCATGGCTTCCGGGATGGCAGAGGAACTGTCCCGCGAAAAAAGGGAGTTTCTCAGGGAGCGGGCGCCGCAGTTACTGAGGGTCATAGAGGAGGCAAAAGAGCGGAACTTTGATGAAGTGCTGGAGGAGGCTATTGAGAGAGTCGGTCAGTTGCAGGACGAATGGAGGGAGGCTCGGGAGGACGGTGAGGAATGGGCAGGGCTCATGGTCGGGGAGATGGCAAACGAGGCAGCTCTCGATTACCTGGTGTGGAAGTTTGAAGAAGGTGAGATAGAGGGGGGTAAGGCAGAAGAAACTCTCCGGGATTTGATGGAGGAGCGTTGGCGGATTGAGAATGGAATTACGGAGAGGGAAATGAAGATGGCTGCCGGGGACGGTAATGCGGATCTCGCGGCAGAGCTGGCTGAGGAATTGAAATGGCGGAAAGATAATCCCCGCAAAGCAGTCAATGAAATGATCGCAGAGTTTCTAGGAGAACTAGAAGAGCCGGGTGAGGAGGGTGAAGCAGAAAGCGAGGGAGAGATATATACCCCGCCACCGTTGGATAAGAAAGAGAGCGAGAGCGGTCTGGAGGGGGTCACTTTTCAGTATGAGAAGCACATCGTGGCCGCTCTGGAGACCTATTGCTTTGGCTGTCATGACTCCTCCAGTGCGAAAGGGGATCTCGACCTCGAGAAAGCCCTTTTCGAAAAGCCTCTGGTGCGGAATCGGCTCCTTTGGGAAAATGTGGCGGAGCGGATTCGAAGTGGGGACATGCCGCCAAAGAAAAAGCCGCAACCAGCTGCTGAGGAGAGACTGCGGCTTCGGGCGTGGTTGCGGCAAGAGATTGACCACTTTCCTTACGAGAAGATACGCGATCCAGGTTACGCTCCTGCGAGGCGGCTGACACGGGAGGAATATAATCGAACCATCCGGGACCTTGTTGGTCTTGATCTTCGCCCGGCCGACCAGTTTCCAGTAGATTTCAGTGGGACAAGTGGTTTTTCAAACAGTTCCAACACCCTGTTTCTTGCGACTGCTCACCTCGACCGATATCTGACCGCGGCCGAGGAGGTGATCGATACGGTGCGTAATACACCGCGGGCCTGGGCAGCTCTGAAAGGAGACGGTGGAAGCGATGCTAGCCTTCGGCGCTTTGCCCGACTCGCCTTTCGGAAGACACCCGGGAGCCGTGAGCTTGAGGAATTAAGAGGGCATTTGAAGCTCGCTCGTGATGCAGGACAGTCAGAGGAAGATGCATTGGCGACAGCCCTCAAGTTGGTTTTGATCTCACCTCATTTTCTACTCAGGGTCGAGAAGGCGGGTCAGCCGGGATTAGAGGAAAGAGTAGCCGCCACTGATCTCGCTTCCCGTTTGTCTTACTTTCTCTGGGCCTCTTCTCCTGACGAGAAACTTCTTGCAGCAGCTGAGGGCGGTTTTCTAGGGGAGCAAGCAGGACGCAAAAACGAGATAGGCCGAATGCTGTCCGACCCCCGCAGCTTGGCTTTAGGGGAAGTTTTTGCCGGCGAGTGGCTAGGCACTCACAATGTTGGACCCCGTATTCGGAAAGATCCTATCGATAATCCGTGGTGTACGGAATCGCTGATGAAGGCGATGCGGGATGAGACTGCGCTTTTTATTCACTCCCTGATCCGGGAAAATGCTCCCGTAGCGCGCATGATCAATGCCCGTTATACTTTTCTTAACGAGGAACTGGCCCGATTCTACCGTATTCCCGGGGTGAAGGGAGAAGCCATGAGGAAAGTTTCCCTGCAGACTCCTCGTCGGGGAGGGCTACTCGGTCATGCAAGTATCCTTGCAGCTACGTCGTTTCCAGATCGCACGAGTCCGGTAGTGAGAGGGACATGGATTCTTACCACTCTGCTGGGAACTCCACCTCCACCTCCACCTCCGAATGTTCCAGAAATTGAGGGTGGCGGGCGAGGAAGGGACGGTGTTCGCAATCTCCGCGAGCAACTTGAGGTCCATAGACGTTCGGCGCGATGCGCAGGGTGTCACTCAAGAATTGATCCTCTGGGTTTTGCGCTCGAGAATTACGCAGAGTTTGGACAGTGGCGGGCAAAGGTAGACAATCGGGGGGGGCTACCCAACGGAGCCCAGTTTCGTGGTCCAGAGGGTCTTAAAATTGCACTGCAGGAGTGGCGGCTGGATGATCTCGGCACGCAGGTGATCCGTAAAATGCTGGCCTATGGCCTTGGCCGCCAATTGGAGTATTATGACGAAGGAACGGTTCGTAGGATCGCGGCTATCCTGAAACCGTCTGGTTATCCTATGGGTGACGTGATAAAGGAAGTGGCAGGAAGTCACCCATTTCTCATGCGGCGGTTGCCTTTGAACAAAGAAAGCGCTGTGCCCTCCTCCTCAGAATGAATAATCCTTCCAACCGGCGAGCCTTCCTGAGAGGGGTTGGAGCCTGTTTGTTTCTTCCCACGCTGGAAAGCATGGGAGCGCGTGCTCCAGGGCTGAAAGGCGGGAAGGCGGGTTCAGCTACAAGACTGGCCTATCTGTATTTTCCCAATGGTGCTGCAGCGGGGTCCTGGGCTCCGAGCAAGGTGGGGCCGGGTGGGAGCCTTGAGCGGTTGAACGACTGGATGTCTCCTCTGGAGCCTCATAAGCGGGATCTGGTGGTGACCCGGAATCTGTGGACGCCACGAGGAAACGGTCACGGAGCAGGGACTGCAACCTGGCTGACTGGGGGGTCTTTTGATGGGCGTCGTAACGACGTTGGGAGTGCCTCGGTCGACCAAATGGTAGCTCAGCACCTTTCCGCATCACCACTGCCTTCGTTAGAGCTCAGTACTAACGGGGAGGGAAGTTTCTCTGGAAGCCTCTCGAGGAACTGCCTTTCGTGGACCTCCCGGGACACGCCGGCAGTTCGTGAGACCGTGCCCCGGGCTATCTTCGATAAGCTCTTTCGACGGTCGAAGGAAGGGTTCGTCAACAAAAGTGTCCTCGACCTGGTTCTTTCCCAGTCAAAAGATCTTAAGCGCAGAGCGAGTGCGGCTGACCAGCGCAAGATAGATGAGTACTTCGATGCAGTCCGGTCTGTTGAAAAGCGCCTTGCTTTTGCCGAGGAGCAGAGCTTGCGCATGGGTGAGGACCGGGCCTTGACGGATACGCTGCGGCGTCCAAAGCCTGGGATCCCCTCAAGTCATGAGGAATACGTTCGCCAGCTGCTGGACCTGATGGCCCTTGCATTCTGGTCCGGTGCAACACGGGTCTCAACCTTCATGCTCGATCATGGACAGAGTAATCGCTACTTTAACTTCCTTCCTGGTGTGAAGGGGACGTGGCATGCCCTTTCCCACTGGAAAAATGCCAGTGGACGCACCGAAGATGACGATGGACTCACGAAGTGGGACAGTGTCCGGAGTAAGAAAGATCAATACAGCGAGGTTACCAGGTGGCACCACTCTCAGCTGGCGTGGTTCCTTGATCGGCTCAAGGGGCTCGAAGATGGTGACGGAGCCACGGTTTTAGAGCGTTCGATGATCGTTTACGGATCAAGTCTCGCGGATGGGAACGAACACGCGGAGAAAGATCTGCCGATCCTAGTGGCTGGAGGTGGAGATGGAACGATCAGGACGGGGCGGTATGCCGATCATGCCAGGAGCACCTCCATGTCTCGTCTCCACCTTGCGATGATGCAGCGAATGGGAGTGCTCTCCGGCCGGTTCGCCGATGCTGAGGAGCCATTGGCCCTCTAAGAGATACTATCGCTTCTCCAATGTCGTCTCGCGACTTCCTCAGCTTAGTCATAGGATTCACGGTTTGCTTTTCGCTCGCCGGGTGCGGGGAAAAGAGGAGCAATCAGGTCGGTATTTCTGAGGAGGGCACTTTGGAAATTCCTGTGGCTATTCCCGCAGATGAGCTGGTCGAATTAGAGGTTCGGGCGGTCTCTCCTGGTCGGAAGGGTTCTTCTATCCACCAGATCTTGGAGGTAACCCCCGTCGAAGATCCGAGGCCAGAAGAAACCGGCGAACCTGACGGAGGGTGGCAATCCGAAACCCTCAGTAGAATGGTTTCAAAAAGGCTGAAGTCCCTTTTGCGGGTAGGGGACCGTCCGGTGCTTGCGGATGAATTTGCATCTACGGAATTACGACCGTCTCTACTGGTTGAAAAAAAATATCATGGAGGGCTTCGGACCCTGCGGCCGCGAGACCAGCTGGGCGAAGTGATCCGGCACGAGGGATGGGCAGGTTTTTCCGCAGCGCGGGGCATTTTGCTTGGTGAAGATCCGGCACGACTACTGAAGAGCCTCTCGGTTAAGGTGATCGATCTGAAAGAGCTCGAGTCCGACTTTTCTGCTGAAGTGCTGGTGGAGCTGGGAGTTGCAGGGCTCGACAACGATTCCCTCCGGCAAATCAATGCAACGTGGTTTACCCGTTGGACGAAGGAAAGTCCCCCTCGGCTTTCCTTCCTGCAGGTGGAACATTACGAAGAGTGCTGGTTGGGACCGGGCCAGAGATTTGTTGATATCAGTGCCGCGGTGTTGGGTGGAACGGAGCATTACCCGGCTCAGGTCCTCCGGGGAGCTGGAGACTGGGCGACAAGGCTGACGCGCTTGGGAGATTTCTCCCTCACGGGACATCATGGATTGGCGGTAGGCGACGTCAATGGAGACGGTCTTGAGGATCTTTACGTCTGTGATGGAGGGAGCCTTCCGAACCGTCTCTACCTCCAGCAGAAGGATGGCACAGTGGTGGATGGATCAGCTGAGGCCGGGGTGGACTGGTTGGAGGATTCACGAAGTGCCCTGCTGATTGATCTCGATAATGATGGGGACGAGGATCTGGTGGTTGCGACAATCGCGATGGTGATCTTTCTTGAGAACGATGGCACGGGGAACTTCAGCCTGCGTGGTGGTCACCCGGGAGCACGCTACCCTTTTTCTCTCAGTGCGGCTGATTTTGATAGTGATGGGCTTCTGGACATCCATGTGTGCGTTTACAGCGCAGGAGATGATGCGGAACGGAGGGGGTTCGAGGTGAATGCCCCCCACCCGTTCCACGATGCCGGCAACGGGGGGCGTAATATTCTGCTGAAAAACCTCGGAGACTTTGGATTTGGAGATGCTACTGCAGCGGTGGGCTTGGATACTGATAATTCTCGGTGGAGCTTTGCCGCAGCGTGGGAGGACTATGATCGTGACGGGGACCCCGATCTCTACGTGGCCAATGACTTCGGGAGGAACTGCCTTTACCAGAATGAGGGGGGACGATTTCGTCAGATTGCTGATGAACTGAAGATTGAGGACATGGCCTCAGGGATGTCCGTGGCTTGGGGCGACTACAACCGGGACGGATGTTCTGATATCTATGTTGGCAACATGTTCTCTGCCGCGGGGAACCGGATTAGCCGGCAGAAGCTCTTTACCGCGGGCTCCGACCCGGATCTGGTGGGGAAGTTGCGCAGGATGGCCCGGGGGAACTCGCTTTTTGCGGGAGGACAGGGAGAGCAGGGGCACGGGTTTCGTGATGTAAGTGAAGGAAGCCGGAGCCACCTGGGCCAATGGGCCTGGAGTTCGGGTTTCGGGGATTTCAATAACGATGGGTGGGAGGACCTCGTAATCTCCAATGGCTTCCTGACCGGTCGGGAGCCTGATGACTTGTGAAGTTTCTTCTGGCGGCAGGTCGTGTCGCCGAAACAGCAGGCCGATCCCGAGATTTATGGGAATGCCTGGGGTAATCTTCTCCAGCAGGTGAGGGATGGCCTCTCGTGGAGTGGACGGGAGCGTAACCGCTGCCTGCTCAATGACGGGGCCGGAGGGTTTGTAGACGTATCGTCGGTGATGGGACTTGATCAGGAGGCCGATGGCCGGGCGCTTGCCCTAGTGGACTGGGATCAAGACGGGGACCTTGATCTCTGGTATCGTGATCGCACCGCGCCCCGCCTTCGTCTGATGCTTAACCGGCACGTAGGAGCTCGAAAGGGGGATTTCGTGTCCGTGCTGTTAGAAGGTGAGGAGTGTAATCGTAACGCCATTGGTGCGGTGGTCGAACTGATTGGCGGACCGGGATTGGGAAAGCTGCGTTCCGTAAAATCGGTGCGGGCAGGCGATCTGTTTCTCTCCCAGTCGAGTCGATGGTTACATTTCGGACTGGGACAGGACGGTAAAGCAGGAAAAGCGAGGGTGATCTGGCCCGGGGGTGGAGAAGAATTGTTCCAGGGGTTGAAGGCGGGAGGGCGCTTTCTGCTCAAGGAAGGGAGTGGTTATGCTGTTCCAGTGGCG